>Ga0335082_10000136_pt1 | contig 73602 bp, 77 predicted proteins | sample Lox_Sample_41_FD_206718 | JGI IMG/M metagenome (GOLD analysis project Ga0335082, IMG submission 206718) | Soil microbial communities from Loxahatchee National Wildlife Refuge, Florida, United States - Lox_Sample_4.1 | ecosystem: Environmental > Terrestrial > Soil > Wetlands | place: USA... | reverse complement strand
GCCTCCTCGACGCCCGCGTCGCGCGCGACCTCGCGCAGCGAGCGGCCCGAGGTCGCCGCTTCCTTCACGATCTCCGTTGCCTTGTCGTAGCCGATGTAGGGATTGAGCGCGGTCGCCGCGGAGAGCGTGAGCTCGGCGTAGTGCTCGCAGGTCTCCCGGTTCGCCTCGATTCCCTCGACGCACTTCTCCGCGAACAGCCGCGAAGCGCTCGCGAGCAGCTTGATCGAGTCGAGCAGGTTGCGGGCGAGCAGCGGGACGAACACGTTCAGCTCGAAGTGCCCTTGGAGGCCGCCGACGGTGATCGCCGCGTCGTTGCCGATCACCTGGGCCGCGACCTGCGTCACGACCTCGGGGATGACCGGGTTGACCTTGCCGGGCATGATCGAGCTTCCCTTCTGCAGCTCGGGCAGGACGAGCTCGCCGAGCCCGGCGCGGGGACCCGAGCCCAGGTAGCGGATGTCGTTCGCGATCTTCGTCAGCGAGACGGCCACGGTCTTGAGCGTGCCCGAGGCTTCGACGAGAGCATCGCGCGCAGCCTGGGCCTCGAACGGGTCGGCCGGCGCGGAGATCTCGAGCCCCGTGTCCTCGTGTAGTCGCGCGCGCACGCGCGAGGCGAACTCCGGGTGCGTGTTCAGCCCGGTGCCGACCGCCGTGCCACCGAGCGGGACCTGGCCGAGCCGCGGAAGCGCGTCGTCCACCCGCGCGATCCCCTGGCGCACCTGCGCCGCGTAGCCGGCGAACTCCTGGCCGAGCGTGACGGGAACGGCGTCCATCCAGTGCGTGCGGCCGGACTTAACCACGTCCTCGAACTCCTTGGCCTTGGCCTCGAGCGCGAGCGCGAGCCGCTCGAGCGCGGGCCGGAGATCGGAGGTGATCTCGCCGAGTGCGGCGAGATGGACCGCGGACGGGAAGACGTCGTTGGACGACTGGCCCATGTTCACGTCGTCGTTCGCGTGGACGTCGTCGCCGGCGAGTGCCGCCATCACCTCGTTCGCGTTCATGTTCGAGGAGGTGCCCGAGCCGGTCTGGAACACGTCGATGGGGAACTGGTCGTCGAGCTCTCCGGCCGCCACGCGGTCGCCGGCGGCGGCGATCCGCTCCGCCTTGTCGGCGTCCAGGAGGCCGAGCTCCGCGTTCACCCGCGCGGCGACAGCCTTGATGCGGCCGAGCCAGCGCGCGACCGGCGGCGGGATCGGCTCGCCCGAGACGGGAAAGTTCTCGACCGCCTTGCGCGTCTCGCCCCCCCAGAGCTCCCTGTGCTCCTCGATCGCCATCTAGTCGGTTGAGTATTTCGGCTGGACCTTCTCGCCGCGGATCGAGGCGATGGCGTTGTTCGCCGCGATCGCGGCTTCGCCCATGCCGATCGTGATCAGCGTGATCTTGCCCGGGTAGCCGGCGACGTCGCCTGCCGCGTAGACCCCCGGCAGGGTCGTCTCGCAGGTCATGGGATCGATCTTGATCTGGCGCTTGCCCTCGAGCTCGAGCCCCCACTCGGCGATCGCGCCGAGGTGCGAGTGGAAGCCGAGCAGCGTGATGAGCGCCTGGCAGTCGACCTGCTCGCTCTCGCCGGTCTTGGTGTTCTCGATCGTGACCGCCTGGATGCTCCCGTCGCCGTGGACCTCGCGGACCTCGCACGGCGTCATGATCCGGACCCGGCCCTCGCCCTCCAGCGCGCGCGCCTCATTGACCGACGATTCGAGCGCACGGAAGTTGTCGCGCCGGTGGACGAGCGCGATCGGCGGGCGAGCGGTGTCCTGCAGCCCGAGCGTCCAGTCGAGCGCCGAGTCGCCGCCGCCCACGATCACGCAGGTCAGCCCGTCGAAGACCGCCTTCTCACGCACGAAGTAGTGGAGCCCCTTGCCCTCCCACTCGTCGATCCCGTCGACGCCGAGCTTGCGCGGCTCGAAGGCGCCGTGGCCGGCCGTGATGATCATCGCCCGCGAGAGGTACGGCCCGCCCTTGTCCGTGCCGACGGCGAGCAGCTCCTCACCGTTCTGGCTCACCCGCTCGAGCGTCTGCACCTCCTCGCCGAGCCGTACGTCGGGCTCGTACTGGAGCCCCTGCTCGGCGCAGAGCTCGATCAGCTTCGTGCCCATGATCTTCGGGTGGCCGGCGACGTCGTAGACGTGCTTCTCCGGATAGACGGCCGCCACCTGCCCCCCGAGCTGCTCGAGGCTCTCGACGATCCGCACCGATGCGTCGCGATGCCCGGCGTAGTAGGCAGCAGCGAGCCCGGTCGGACCTGCACCCAGGATCGTGATGTCGACTACGCCGTCAGCGCTCACGCGCCGAATAGCCTAGTGCGAACAGCCTGAGCCGCAGCCGGCGGCGTCCTCGGGGCCCGCGCCCTCCTCCACCTGGAAGGAGTGGCCGCAGCCGCACGAGGCGGAGACGTTCGGGTTGTTGATCGCAAAGCCGGCCTGCAGGCCCTCGACCCAGTCGATCTCGGTTCCGGCCAGGTAGGGCGCGCTGAAGGGGTCGACGACGACCGGGACGCCGTAGCTCTCGAGCTCGATGTCGCCTTCCTGGGCGCCGCGATCGAAGCCGAGCGCGTACTGGAACCCGGAGCAGCCGCCGCCCTGGACGGCGATGCGAAGAACGGCCGCCTCGCCCTCGGGCTCCTCGGCCATCAGGTCGGTGATCTTCGCCGCCGCGCTTTCCGTCAGCGCGACGAGAGTGGCCGGTCGCTCCGTGATCTCCATCGCGCTCATCGTAGCAACGTCCTCCGACCGCTCGAATCACCCATCGGGAGCACGAGTTTGTGACGGCTGCCTCACGCTTGGTTGAGCCGTTTTCCTCCTCGCTCGTGAGCCTCGGCGCTCTGCTAAGTTCCGGCTCGCTTCGACACGGGAGGATCGCGGTGCTCGACAGCTGGTTGGGCTTCCTCATCTACGGGTTCTTCGCGCTGGCGATCCCGGTCTCGATGGTGACGATGTCCTTCGTCTTCGCGACGCGGCCGCGGCGCCGTACGCGGGCGCGCACGATCCCCTTCGAGTCGGGCGTCTCCAAGGGGCCGCCCAACCAGAGCCGCTTCACGATCAGCTTCTACCTGACGGCGATGCTCTTCATCGTCTTCGACATCGAGGTCGTCTTCCTCTACCCGCTCGCCGTGCTGGTCAAGAGCCTCGCGTGGTTCGCGGTCGTCGAGTTCCTGTTCTTCATCGCGATCCTCGCGGTCGCCTACGTCTACATCTGGCGCAAGGGAGCCCTCGAGTGGCAGTAGAGAAGTCGAAGCGACTCGCGGACTACGGGCTCAAGTCCGAGCGGGTGATGTGGAAGGGGAAGGGCCCCGGCGTGTTCGAGGACGAGCTCGGGGAGCTCGAGGACAGGCTCGGGCTCACGACCGTCGAGAAGGCGGTCGCGTGGGCGCAGGGGAGCTCGATCTGGCCCGACACGTTCGGGCTCGCCTGCTGCGCGATCGAGATGATGTCGATCGTCTCCGCGCGGTACGACATCGCGCGCTTCGGTGCCGAGGTGTTCCGCTCTTCGCCGCGACAGGCCGACCTGCTGATCGTCTCCGGCCGGGTCGCGCACAAGATGGCCGCGCCGCTGCGTCAGATCTACGACCAGATGCTCGAGCCGAAGTGGGTGATCGCGATGGGCGCCTGCGCCAGCTCCGGCGGGATGTTCAACAATTACGCCGTCCTGCAGGGCGTCGACAAGATCGTGGCGGTCGACATCCATGTGCCCGGCTGCCCGCCGCGGCCGGAGGCGCTCGTCGAGGGGATCGTGCGCCTCCAGGAGAAGATCAAGGCAGGCGTGCCGCCCGCCTACGAGATCCGCGGAGTGGCCTCATAGCCTCCGTCGACCAGGTGCCGGGCTTCGTCGAGGCGCGCGACGAGCACGGAGAGCTGACCGTTGTCGTCGAGCCGGCCCGCCTCGTCGAGGCCTGCGAGCACCTGCGCGGCGAAGGGTTCAACTTCCTCGCGGACATCTCGGCCGCCGACTACCTCGGCTGGGGCGAGCGTGGAGTCGCGGGCTACATCGGGACCGCGGACGGCCGCGACCTCAACCGCCCCGGCTCGCAGGGGCTCGAGCGGCTGCCGGAGCCGAGGCCGAAGCGCTTCGCCATGAGCTACCACCTGCTCGCGATCCCGGACGGGCGGCGCCTGCGGGTCCAGGCCTGGCTCGACGAGGACGAGCCGGTGCCGAGCGTCGTCTCCGTCTGGCCGACCGCCGACTGGCACGAGCGCGAGGCCTTCGACCTGATGGGCATCCGGATCGAGGGGCACCCCAACCTGACGCGGCTCCTGCTCGACGACGACTGGGAGGGCCACCCGCTGCGCAAGGACTACCCGATCGGCGGCGAGCCGGTCCGCTTCTCGGGGGAGGAGTAGTGGCGGTAGCCCAGGGCGGGCCGAAGATCTACGACGGCACCCGCGTCCCTTCGCCGATCCCGACGATGCTGCTCGTGCCCGAGGAGCTCCAGGGCTCGGAGGACCTGCTGCAGGTCAACTTCGGGCCGAACCACCCGTCGACGCACGGCGTCCTGCGACTGGTCGTCGACCTCCACGGCGAGAGCGTCGTCGGTTTGCGCGCGGTGATCGGCTACCTCCACACCGGTTTCGAGAAGAACATGGAGCAGAAGACGTGGTGGAAGGGGATCACCTACCCGGAGCGGATCGACTACCTCTCCTTCCAGAACAACGAGCTCGTCTTCGTGCTCGCGATCGAGAAGCTGCTCGGGCTGGAGGTCCCCGAGAAGGCGACCTGGATGCGGATGTGCCTCGCCGAGCTCAACCGGATCCACTCCCACCTCGTCTGGCTCGGGACCGCGGCGCTCGAGCTCGGGGCGATCTCGATGTTCTGGTACTGCTTCCGCGAGCGCGACCAGATCCTCGACCTCTCCGAGATGGTCGCCGGGACGCGCATGCACACGCGCTACTTCCAGGCCGGCGGCCTGGCCGAGGACATCCCGCGCGGGTTCTTCCCCGAGGCGCGCAAGTTCGTCGACTGGATGCCGAAGGCGGTCGACGACTACGAGGCGCTCGTCGACCAGAACGAGATCTGGCTCGAGCGGACGAAGGGGATCGGGCTCCTCTCGGCCGACGACGCGATCGCGCTCGGCCAGTCGGGCCCGGTGCTCCGAGGCTCGGGGGTGGAGTGGGACCTGCGGAAGGCCCAGCCGTACCTCGCCTACGACCAGGTCGAGTTCGACGTCCCGACCTACCAGAACGGCGACGTCTGGGATCGGTACAAGGTGCACATGGACGAGATGCGGGAGTCGACCCGCATCGTCGGACAGTGCCTCGACCGGCTCGAGGAGATGGAGGGAGAGCCCTGGATCGCGGACGACCGCAAGGTCGTGCTGCCGCCGCGCGAGGAGCTGCACACCTCGATGGAGTCGCTGATCCACCACTTCAAGCTCGTGACCGAGGGCTACCGGGTGCCCGAGGGGGAGGTCTACGTCGCGGTCGAGTCCGCCCGCGGGGAGCTCGGCTGCTACGTCGTCTCGGACGGCGGGCCCAGGCCGTGGCGCGTCAAGTTCCGGGCACCCAGCTTCGTGGCCCTCGAGGCGACGGCGACCTGCATGTCGAACGCGCTGATCGCGGACATGATCGCGATCGTCGGCTCCCTGGACACAGTGATGGGAGAGGTTGACCGGTGACGGAACTGGCAGGCGAGATTCAGAAGGCTGCGGCGCAGTACCCGGACTCGCGGTCGGCCGTGCTGCCCGCGCTGCGGCTGGCGCAGGAGAAACACGGCGGCTGGCTCCCGCCCGAGGCGCTGCGCGAGGTCGGAGACGCGCTCGGCCTGACGCCGGCCTACTGCCAGGCGGTCGCGTCCTTCTACGACATGTTCCAGCTGCAGCCCGTGGGGCGGCACCTCGTCGAGGTCTGCACGAACCTCTCGTGCGCGCTCGTCGGCGCCCAACAGGTGCTCGAGGCCTTCGAGCGGGAGCTCGGCATCGGGCCGGGAGAGACGACCGAGGACGGGGAGTTCACGCTGCGGGCGATCGAGTGCGCTGGCGGCTGCGGGAAGGCGGTCGTCGTCTCGGTCGACGAGCACTACCGCGAGCCCGTCCGACCCGAGGACGTGCCCGAGATCGTGAAGGAGCTGCGCGGTGGGGATTGACGAGATCACGCTCGCCCACGCGGACGAGCGTGACCTGACGAAGCTCGCCGAGTACGAGGAGATCGGCGGCTATAAGGCGCTCGCCAAGGCCCGGAAGCTGAAGCCGGAGAAGATCGTCGAGGAGTTGCTCGCGTCCAACCTCCGCGGCCGCGGCGGAGCCGGGTTCCCGATGGGCCGCAAGGCGAGCTTCCTCGCGAAGGGGACCGGCAAGCCCACCTACCTCTGCGTCAACGCGGACGAGTCCGAGCCGGGCACGTTCAAGGACCGCGAGATCATGCTCCGCAACCCGCACCGGCTGATCGAGGGCTGCCTGATCACCGCGCACGGGATCGAGTCGGAGCACGTGTTCATCTACCTCCGCGGCGAGTACCGCGACGTCTTCGAGGTGATGCGCCGCGCGCTCGAGGACGCGCGCAAGGCGAAGCTGCTCGGCGACGTCACGATCGTCCTCCACCGCGGGGCCGGCGCGTACATCTGCGGGGAGGAGTCCGCGCTGCTGGAGTCGCTCGAGGGCAGGCGCGGGCAGCCGCGGCCACGTCCTCCGTTCCCGGCCGTCAGCGGGCTCTACGGCTCGCCGACGCTGATCAACAACGTCCAGACGGTCGCGACGGTGCCGGTCGTGATCGAGAAGGGTGGCGAGTGGTACGCCAAGATCGGGCCCGAGCCGTCGCCGGGCACCGTCGTGTTCTCGCTCTCGGGGAACGTCGTGCGGCCGGGCAACTACGAGCTCGAGCTCGGGACGCCCCTCCGAGAGCTGATCTTCGACCTCGGAGGCGGGATCCCGGACGGCCGCGAGCTGAAGGCGATCATCCCGGGCGGCTCGTCGACGACGGTCATGACCCCTGACCAGCTCGACACGAACCTCGACTTCAACTCCGTCGCCGAGGCCGGGTCGCAGCTGGGCGCGGCGGCCGTGATCGTGATCGACGACCGCGCCTGCATGGTGCAGCTCGCGCTTCGCTCCTCGCAGTTCTACATGCACGAGTCGTGCGGCAAGTGCACGCCGTGCCGCGAGGGGACGCGCTGGATGGTGCAGCTGCTCGCCAAGCTCGAGGAGGGGCGGGCCGACCAGCACGAGCTCGACCTGCTGCTCTCGGTGTGCGACCGGATGCTCGGCAAGTGCCTCTGCGCGCTCGGCGACTTCGCAGCCGGGCCCGTGGTCGAGTACGCGACCCGGTTCCGCGAGGAGTTCCAGCGCCACATCGACGAGGGCGGCTGCCCGTTCGGCGGCGAGTCGTCGCTCGAGGGCATCTACGCGCCGGTCGAGCAGCACGCGCACGCGGCTAGCGCCGAGGTTACGGCGTGAGCGCCCCCGAGCTCGTCACGGTCTCCGTCGACGGCCGCGAGGTGCAGGTCGCTCCGGGCACCGGGCTCGTGGAGACGGCGCTCGCGGCCGGGGTCGAGATCCCGGTCTTCTGCTACGAGCCCCGGCTCGGGCCGGCGGTCGGCGCCTGCCGCATGTGCCTCTGTGAGATCGAGGGGATGCCGAAGCTCCAGGCCGCCTGCACGCTGACCGCGACGGACGGGATGGTCGTCCACACAGCACAGACCTCGGAGAAGGCGGCCGAGGGCCAGGAAGCGACGCTCGAGTTCATCCTCGTCAACCACCCTCTCGACTGCCCGGTCTGCGACAAGGGCGGCGAGTGCCCGCTCCAGGACCTCACGTTCCGCTGGGGCCCCGGAAACACGCGCATGACGTTCCCGAAGCGCACGTACGAGAAGCCGATCCCGGTCTCGCCGACGATCGCGCTCGACCGCGAGCGCTGCATCCTCTGCTACCGGTGCACGCGCTTCTCCGAGAGCGTCTCCGAGGACGGCCAGCTGATCGCGCGCAACCGCGGCGCCCAGTCGATCATCGCCACGTTCGAAGACGAGCCCTACCGCGCGCCGTTCTCCGGCAACGTGATCGAGCTGTGCCCGGTCGGCGCGCTGACCTCGACGCAGTACCGCTTCGAGGGCCGGCCCTGGGAGATCCAGAACGTGCCGACGGTCTGCGGGCTCTGCCCGGTCGGCTGCAACATCCAGGCGACGACGCGCGAGGGCAAGGTCAAGCGGATCCTCTCGCGCAACCACCCGGAGATCGACGAGGGTTGGTTGTGCGACAAGGGCCGCTTCGCGTTCACGCACCTCTACGCCCGCGACCGGATCGCCGACCCGCTCCTGCGGGTCCGGCGCCGCGGGTTCGAGGAGCTTTCCTGGGACGACGCGCTCGACGCCGCCGAGAAGCTCCTGCGCGAGGCAGAGGGGCGGATCGTGACCGCGCTCTCGGGCTCGGAGACCGTCGAGCAGGCCTACGCGCTCGGCCGGCTCCTCCGCGAAGGGCTCGGCGCCCACTCGGCGCTGCTCCCCGAGGAGACGAGCCCCGCCCTGGACGCGTTCCGCCTGCCGCTCTCCGCAATCCGCGACGCGGAGCTCGTCGTCGTGCTCGGCGACGAGCCGCCGGCGGAGCGAGCGCCGGTCGTCGACCTCTGGCTCAAGGCGGCGGAGCGCAGGGGCGCCGGGATCGAGCGCGCAGGCGACGCGCTCGAGAGCTGCCGCCGGCTCGCGGACAAGCGCAACGTCCTCGGCAAGCGCCTGCGCGAGAGCGACCGGGCCGTGCTGATCTGGTCGGGCGAGGAGGGGGCGGGCGGCGCTCACGTGGCCGCGCTCGCGCGCGAGCTCGGGTTCGGCGGCAAGGCCGGCTGCGGCGCCTTCCACCTGCCCTCGACGCCGAACGGCCGCGGGGTCGCGGATGCCTGGGCGGCCGCGTCCGACGAGGAGGGCCCGAATCCGGAGCCGATCGGGCTGTTGATCGTCTCGGGCGACGAGGCGGCCTCCGACCCGGGCGTGCGCGCGCTCGCCGAGCACGCGGAGCGTGTGCTCGTCACGTCGATGTTCCAGGGGCTCGCGGTCGGCTGGGCCGACCTCGTCCTCCCGGGAACCGGCTACCTCGAGCGCGACGGCACCTACGTCAACCTCGAGGGACGGCTCCAGCGGCTGCGCCGCGCCGTGATCCCGCCCGCGCCGGACGAGCTCGCCTGGGTCTCGAAGCTCGCGGAGCGCTTCGGCGTCGAGGTCCCGCCCTACGCGTCGGCCGTCTTCGCGGAGCTCTCGGAGAAGATCCACGGCGGGCTCGCGTTCGGCGAGGTCGGTGAGCAGGCGGCGCTCGGGACGCGCAGCGAGGCTCCCGTCGCCGAGCTCCCGGAGAAGCCGGAGGAAGGTGGCGACGGCCTGGCCCTCGTCCGCTACCGGGCCCTGTTCTCGGGCCCTGCGGTCGAGCGCGTGCCGGAGCTCCAGTTCCAGCGGCCCGAGCCCGAGGTCGAGCTCTCGGCGGAGGACGCCGAGGCCCGTGGGATCGCGAGCGGCGAGACCGTCACCGTCTCGCACGACGGCACCTCGCTCGAGCTGCGCGCCCGCATCAGCCGCGAGCTCCGCAAGGGCGTCGTCAGGATCGCGGCCGAGCACGCGGGCGAGCTCGGCGGCCGGGTGGAGGTGAGCACGTGAGCGACGCCTGGTGGATCTCGCTGATCAAGGCGTTTCTGGTCATCAACCTGCTGATGCTGACGTTCGCCTACATGACGTGGGTCGAGCGCAAGGTTCTCGCGCGGATGCAGCTGCGCTACGGGCCGAACCGCGCGGGGCCGTTCGGACTCCTGCAGCCGATCGCCGACCTCGTCAAGCTGATCCGCAAGGAGAGCTTCTTCCCGGCCTCCGCGGTCGACGTCCTCTACATCGGGGCGCCTGTGCTCTCGGCGTTCACCGCGCTGCTCGCGTTCAGCGTGATCCCGTTCGGGCCCGGCTGGGACATCGCCGGCTGGAACGTGAGCGGAGAGGTCGCCAATGTCCCGATCTCGCTCGTCCTGATCTTCGCGCTCAGCTCGCTCGGGATCTACGGCTTCATCGTCGGCGGTTGGGCCTCGGACTCGAAGTACGCGCTGCTCGGCTCGATGCGCACGTGCGCGCAGATGGTCTCGTACGAGGTCGCGCTCACGTTCACCGTCCTCGGCGTCGTGATCATGGCGCAGTCGCTCTCGCTGGTCGACATCGTCCACGCCCAGGGCGACACGATCTGGTACTTCGCCCCGCAGTTCGTGGGTCTCCTGATCTTCTTCGTCGCCGGAGTGGCCGAGACGAACCGCCCGCCGTTCGACCTACCGGAGGCCGAGTCGGAGCTCGTCGCCGGCTACCACACCGAGTACAGCGGCATGCGCTTCGGGCTCTTCCAGATGGGCGAGTACGTGAACATGATCGTGCTCTCGGCGCTCGCGGTGACCCTCTTCTTCGGCGGCTGGTACGGGCCGTGGGCGCCGCTCGGGCCGCTCTGGTTCCTGCTCAAGCTGTTCGTGATCCTGTTCGTCTTCCTCTGGCTGCGCGCGACCCTCCCGCGCCTGCGCTACGACCAGCTGATGCGCCTCGGCTGGAAGGTGCTGCTGCCGATCGCGACGCTGAACGCGATCGTGACCGCCGTCTGCGTGGTGGCGTTCTGATGAGGCCCTCCAGTGCCTAGGCCACTCGAGAGCGTCAAGGGCTTCGGGGTCACGTTCAAGCAGATCTTTCGCAAGCCGATTACGCAGCAGTACCCGGAGTACAAGCGGCCCGTCTACCCGCGCTTCCGGGGCCGGCACCGGCTGCACAAGCACGAGAACGGGCTCGAGAAGTGCGTCGGCTGCTCGCTCTGCGCGGCTGCCTGTCCGGCCGACTGCATCCGCGTCGTGGCGGCAGAGAACACGGCCGACAATCGGGTCTCGGCGGGCGAGCGCTACGCGCGGATCTACGAGATCAACATGAGCCGCTGCATCTTCTGCGGCTACTGCGAGCTGGCCTGCCCGTTCGACGCGATCACGCTCGGCAACGAGTACGAGATCTCGGAGTACTCGCGCGACGACCTGATCTACACGAAGGACATGCTGCTGGCCGAGCCGCTCAAGACGGTGCCGGTCGCGGATCCCGACCTCTACGACACGCCGATCCCGTTCTACAAGGAGCATTCGTAGCCGTGGACGTCGGCAACGTCCTCGTCTGGATCGTCTGGATCCTCGCCGCGTTCGCCTGCCTCGGCTCCGGGATCGCGGTCATCTCGTTCTCGAACCCGTTCTACTCGGCGCTCTCGCTGATCGCGAACCTCGCCTCGCTCGCCGTCCTCTACCTGCTGCTCTCGGCCGAGTTCGTCGCCGCCGCGCAGGTGCTCGTCTACGCGGGCGCCGTGATGGTGATGTTCCTGTTCGTGATCGCCTATCTCGGGGGGCGGGCCGACACGCCCTGGGCGGGAGGGCCGAGCTGGCAGGCGCTCGCCGCGGTGGCCGCGGCCGGCGCGATCTTCGTCGAGGTGATCGTCGTGATCGGCCTGAAGACCGGCGGCCGGCTCACGCACGCGCCGACGACGGACTACTTCTCCGGGAGCCCGTACGACATCGGGCAGCTCTTCCTCACCGACCACCTGCTCGCGTTCGAGATCACCTCGATCGTGCTGCTCGTCGCCGCGGTCGGCGGCGTGATCCTGGGCAGCCACGCCCGCGAGCTGCCGGGGGCAGAGGGATGATGGGCCCCAACATCGTCTGGTACCTCTGCGTCTCGGCGTTCCTGTTCACGACCGGGGCGGCGGGGGTCCTGATCCGGCGGAGCCCGCTGATCATCCTGCTCTCGCTGGAGATCATGCTCAACGGCGCGAACCTCGCCCTGATCGCGTTCTCGCGCTACCACGGGACCGGCGACGGGCAGATCTTCGCGCTCACGGTGATGGCGGTCGCCGCAGCGGAAGTCGTCGTCGGGCTCGGCCTGATCGTCGCTATGGCGCGGAGGCGCCTCGAGCTCGACGTGGACAAGCTCAGGACGCTGCGCGGTTGAGCGCCGCAGCCTGGATCTGCCTGCTCGCTCCTCTCGGCGCGGCGCTCGCGATCACGCTGGCCGGGCAGCGGCTCTCGCGGCGCGGGGCCGGCTACCTGGCCACGGCGTCGGTCGGCGCGTCGTTCGTGGCCGCCGTGGTCGTGTTCGTGCTCCTCCTCGGCGACTCGCCCAACAACCGGGAGCACCCCTCAGTGGCCTGGCACTGGCTCACGGCGGGCTCCTACACGTTCAACCTCGGGATCCTCGTCGACCCGCTCTCGACGTACATGATGCTGATCGTCGCCGGGGTCGGCTTCCTGATCGTCGCCTACTCGATCGGCTACATGGATGGCGACGACGAGGAGCGCCGCTACTTCGCCTACATGGCGCTGTTCGTCTTCTCGATGCTGCTGCTGGTCCAGGCCGGCAACCTGCTGATCCTGCTCGCCGGCTGGGGCATGGTCGGCCTCTCCTCCTACCTCTTGATCGGGTTCTGGCACGAGCGGCCGGAGGCAGTTGCTGCCGCGAAGAAGGCCTTCGTGATGAACGCGTTCGGCGACGCGGCGATGGCCCTCGGACTGTTCCTGCTCGTCCAGCAGACGGGCTCGCTGGACTTCGGCGTCGTCTTCCCCGCGGCGGGCGGCCTGAGCCCGACCGTGGCGAACCTGGTCGCGCTCGGGCTGCTCGGCGGCGCGGTCGCCAAGTCGGCGCAGCTTCCGCTCCAGACCTGGCTCCCCGACGCGATGGAGGGCCCGACGCCGGTCAGCGCCCTCATCCACGCGGCGACGATGGTGACCGCGGGCGTCTACCTGATCGTCCGCACGAACGCGATCTTCGAGGCGGCGCCCACGGTGCAGGAGGTCGCGGCAGGGCTCGGCGCGGCGACGCTGCTGATGGCCGGGCTGATCGCGCTCGTCCAGACGGACATCAAACGCGTGATCGCGTACTCGACGATGTCGCAGATCGGCTACATGTTCCTCGCCGCGGGGATCGGCGCCTACGCGGACGGAATGTTCCACCTCCTGACCCACGCGTTCTTCAAGGCGCTCCTCTTCCTGGCCGCGGGGATCGTCATCCACGCGCTCTCGGGGGAGCAGGACCTGCGGAAGATGGGCGGGCTCAGGCACAAGCTGCCGCGCACCTACTGGTCGTTCATCGTCGGCGGGCTGGCGCTGGCCGGTATCCCGGTCTTCTCCGGCTTCTTCTCGAAGGACCCGATCCTCTCGTCGGCGCTGGCCCAGGGCTGGTACGGCGAGATCCTCTGGGTCGTGGGCATGGTCGGCTGCTTCCTGACCGGCCTCTACACCTTCCGGATGATCTTCCTCGCGTTCTGGGGCGAAGAGAAGGACGGCGACCTCCACGCCCCGGAGAAGGACGTGCCGGGGATCTCGATGGGCGTCACGGTCGCGATCCTCACCGTCCTGGCCGCGATCGCGGGCTTCCTCCAGGTCTTCGAGCTCTGGACGCCGGTGTCCAACTGGCTCGACCCGGTGGCGCCGCCGCTCGTGGTGCCGACGAGCACGCAGGAGGTCGTCTCGAGCCTGGTCGCCGTGACGCTCGGCCTGGGCGGGATCGGGGTCGCGTGGTGGATCTACGGCGCCCGCCGCGCCGAGGCGCCCGAGCCGTCGAAGCTGCTCGAGCACAAGTTCTACTTCGACGAGCTCTACGACGCGATCTTCTACCGGCCCGCGGTGCTGCTGGCGCACGGGCTCCTCCGCTTCGTCGAGCGGCCGCTCGTGTTCGGCTCGCTGCGTGAGCTCACGCAGGGGGTCCGGGAGCTCGGCACGGGCGTGCGCAACCTCCAGACCGGGCTCGTCCGCACCTACGCGTTCGCGATCGCGGCGAGCCTGGCCGTCGTCACCCTCGTCTTCGTGGTCGTGCGCTGATGAGCAGCGGCTGGCTCACGACCGCGCTGATCTTCCTCCCGGTCGCGGGCGCGATCGTCGTCTGGGTCCTCCCACTGAAGCCGTTCGCGACCGCGTCGACCGCGGTGCTCTTCGCGCTGGCGGAGGTCGCCCTCTGGATCGACGCGCTCGCGCGCTACGACTTCTCGAAGCCGGGCCCGCAGCTGGCGCAGCAGACGAGCTGGTTCTCCGACCTGAACGTCTCGTACCACGTCGGCCTCTACGGCTTCTCGGTCTGGTTCGTCGGCCTGACGACAGTCGTTCTCGCGGCCGCGATCGCCTATGCGTTCTGGGCGGGACGCGAGCGGGCGGACGCCTACTACGGCCTGATGCTGCTGCTGACGGGCGCGATCGTCGGCGTCTTCGTCGCGCAGGACCTGCTGCTCTTCTACGTCTTCTGGGAGGCCATGCTGATCCCGCTCTACTTCCTCGTCGGAGTCTGGGGCGGGCCCGGGCGGCTGCGGGCGACGATCGTGTTCGTCATCTACACGATGGCCGGGTCGCTGCTGATGCTCGCCTCGATCATCGCCCTCGGCTTCTCGCAGGGGAGCTTCGACATGGTCGGCACGGGGACGAACGGGAGCGACTGGATCTTCCTGGGCTTCATGGCCGCGTTCGTCGTGAAGGCGCCGCTCTTTCCGTTCCACGCCTGGCTGCCGGAGGCCTACCGCGAGTCCTCGCCCGAGGTGGCCGCCGTGCTCTCGGGCGTCGTCTCGAAGGTGGCCGCGTACGGCTTCCTGCGGATCGCGATTGCGAAGTTTCCGGGGCCGACGCTCGACTTCCGGGTGGCGATCCTCGTGCTTGCCGGCTGCGGGCTGATCTACGGCTCCATGCTCGCGTTCCGCGCGCCCGACGTGCGCGGCGTGATCGCCTACTCGAGCCTTGCGCAGATGGGGCTGATCACGTTCGGCCTGTTTGCGATCAACGACCTCGGCCTGAACGGGTCGGTGCTGCAGATCGTCAACCACGGGTTGCTCTCGGCGACGCTCTTCCTGCTCGCGGGCGGCATCGAGCGGCGCGCCGCGACCGGTGAGCTCGGCCGGCTCGGCGGAATGGCCCGCGGGAGGCCGGCGCTCGCCACCGTCCTGATGGTGACCGGCGTGATCGCGCTCGCCGTGCCCGGGTCGAGCGCGTTCGCCGGCGAGTTCGCGATCCTGGCCGGCGTCTTCCAGTACGGCTGGGGCTGGGCCGTGGTCGGCGCGATCGCGATCGTGCTCGCGGCGATGTACATGCTGCGGCTGATCTCCGCGGTCCTGCACCGGAGCCCGGGCCCGGCGATCTCCGACGCCGCGCTCGACCTCCGTCCGGCCGAGCTCGGGATCCTCGTCCCGCTCCTGGCCTGTCTGCTCGTGCTCTCGGCCTGGCCTGCCGCGATCACCGAGCGGGCATTTGCCTTGCGCAAGCCGATCGACATCCAGTCGATCATCGCCGGGCACATCCCGACCACCCTCTGCGCGAACGGGCTCTCGGCTGCCGAGCGGCGGGCGCTCATCGGGCTCGGGGTCAAGCTCGTCGAGTCGCCGAGCTGCAGCTCCCAGTCGCTCACGACCGGGAACCTGGAGTCGCAGAGCAACCTCCGGTCGGTGCTTCCGTGAGCCCGCCGATCTCGACCCCGCCGATCGACTGGTTCGAGCTCGGGATCCCGCTCATCCCGCTCGCCGCCGGAGTCGTCTGCCTGCTCGCCGCGGTGCTCGCGCCGAGAGGCTGGCGGCGGCCGTTCGCCGCCACGGTGTGCGCGCTCGGCTTCGCGGGAGCGCTCGTCGCCTCGGCGATCCTCTACGCGCATGCGGCGGACGCGCACGGGGTGATCGCGGACGCGGTCCAGCGCGACCGGCTCGGGGCCCTCGCCCAGATGGTCGTAGGCGGGATCGGGGTGCTGATCGTGGCGGTCTCGTACGAGGAGCCGATGGCCGACGACCACATCGCCGAGTACTACGCGCTCCTCTCCTGGGCGGGCGCGGGCATGATCTTCCTCGTCACGGCGAACTCGCTGATGACACTGTTCCTCGGGCTCGAGTGGTTCTCGATCAGCCTCTACATCCTCTGCGCGATCGACATCGAGCTCGTGGGCTCGCTGGAGGCAGGGCTGAAGTACCTGATCATCGGGAGCTTCGGCTCCGCCATGCTCCTGTTCGGCTCGGCGCTCGTCTACGGTGCGACCGGGGAGCTGCGCTTCCACGCGATCGCCGACGCCGTCCAGGCTCAGAACCTCTCGCACGACGCGCTGCTCGTCGCCGGGCTCGCGTTCGTGATCGGCGGGCTCGCGTTCAAGGCCTCGGCGGCGCCGTTCCACATGTGGACGCCAGACGTCTACGAGGGCGCGCCCACGCCGGTGACCGGGTTCATGTCGGCCGCGACGAAGGCGGTGGCGCTGGTCGTGATGCTGCGCGTCCTCGTCACCGCGTTCCCGCAGGAAGCGCATCTCTGGACGGTCACGATCGCCGTCATCGCGTGCTGCTCGCTCGCGGTCGGCAACCTCGCCGCGCTCGTGCAGAACAACGTGAAGCGGATGCTCGCGTACTCCTCGATCTCACAGGCCGGCTTCATGCTGATCCCGATCTCGACCAACAGCGCGCTCGGCGGCCGCGCGATCCTCTACTTCCTGATCCCGTACTCGGCCATGTCCGTCGGCGCCTTCGGGGTGGTCGCCGCGCGCGAGCGGGAGTTGAACCAGCCGGTCACGTTCGACAACCTGGCCGGCTTCGGCTGGGAGCGCCCGCTGCTCGGCGCCGCGATGACGGTCTTCATGCTCGGCTTCGCCGGGCTGCCGCTCACGGGAGGCTTCGTCGCCAAGTTCTACGCGTTGGCCGCCGCCTACGAGCACGGCTGGGCGTGGCTTGTGATCGTCGGCGTGGCGGCGACCGCGGTCAGCCTCTACTACTACCTCGGGATCATCCGGGCGATGTACATGCGCCCGTCCGAGGAGCTGCAGCTCGCGCCCGTGGTGGGCGGGTCACCGCCGCCCGAGCGCCCGCTGCAGGCGGCCGTCGCGGCGGCGCTCGTGATCACGGTCACCTCGTTCATCCTCGTGCAGCCGCTGATCGACGGCGCTCGGCACGCGGCGAACGCGATCTTCTAGCGTCGAAGCTCGGCAGCCACACCGAGCAGGGCCTGAACGCAGATGAGCGCCAGGCACGCAACGAGCGACGAGCGGGCGACGCTCGGCACTCCGCCCTCCGTCAGCGCGGGAGCGCGAACGGCCGCCCCGCCGACCACGAGAGCCAGCACGACCGCCCAGAGCAGCGCCTGCAGCCGGCCGCCGGCTCCGTCGAGGGCGTGGCCGAACGCGTCCAGCGCGACGACGGCCACCGCGGGCACCGCGAGCAGCAACGCGTAGAAGGCGACCCCGTGCGCCCCTGCCCCGTCCGCCACCGCAACCGTCACCACGAGCCCGACAGCAAGTGCGCGCCGCATGCACGAAGGTTCGGCATCCGGCCGGATGCTCCTTCGTTACGCTCACGCTTCCCAGTGGGAAAGGAGTGCGAATGGCCGATGTGTCGCTGACCTGGCTGGGCCACGGAAGCTTCCGCGTCGACTCGCCGAGCGGCAAGCGCATCTACGTCGATCCCTGGCTCGGCAACCCGAAGTGCCCCGACTCGGAGAAGGAGCCGGAGCGAATCGACGTGATCGCGCTGACCCACGGCCACACCGACCACGTGGGCGAGACGGTCGAGCTGAGCAAGAAGTTCAAGCCGGAGATCGTGGCGCAGCTCGAGCTGAAGGGCTGGCTCGGCGCGCAGGGGGCCGAGATCGACGAGGTTCCCGGGCCGAACAAGGGCGGGACCGTCGAGGCCGGCGGCGTCAGGTTCACGATCGTGAACGCGTTCCACTCGAGCTCGGGCGCCGACGGCGGCTACCTGGGCGAGGCCGCCGGGCTCGTGCTCGAGTTCGAGAACGGGACCACGGTCTACTTCGCGGGCGACACGTGTGTCTTCGGCGACATGCAGCTGATCGGGCGAATCTACTCGCCGGACCTCGCGGTCCTCCCGATCGGCGGCCACTTCACGATGGACCCGCGCGAGGCCGCGGTCGCCCTCGAGCTGCTCGGGACGAAGCGCTGCGTTCCGTGTCATTACGGCACGTTCCCGTTGCTCGCGGGCACGCCCCACGAGCTCGAGGAGAAGGCACCCGGCGTCGAGGTGATCGCGCTCGAGCCGGGGGAGACGACGACGGTTTGAGGAAGCGCTGGTTCGGCGCGACGGGGAGACAGGTCCCCGAGATCGCGGTCGAGGGCGAGCTGGAGCTCGACGACGCGCTCGTCCTCGACGACGTCTCCGACGAGGCCGCGCTGCGGGAGGCGCACGACGCGGGGCGGCCGGTGGTCGTCCGGGCCGGCTCGGCCGAAGCCGTCAAGCAGGCCCTGGCCCGCCCCGAGGTCGCCTGTGTGCTCGTGCCCGAGAGCAAGCGTGAACTGCTCGACCTCGACCTGACGGAGCTGACCTACGGCTGAGATCGTCGCCACCTACTCGATCGCCGCCTGCGACCTAGACGCGGGCCAGTGGGGCGTGGCGACGCAGTCGAAGTTCCTCGGCGTCGGCTCGGTGGTTCCCTGGGCGGAGCCGGGCGTCGGCGCGGTCGCGACCCAGGCCTACGCCAATCCGCGCTACGGGCCGGACGGGCTCGCGCTGCTGCGAGAAGGGCTCAGCGCAGAGGAGGTGGTCGAGCGCCTCACCGCCGCCGACGAGGGGCGCGAGCACCGCCAGCTCGGAGTCGTCGACGCCCAGGGCGACGGCGCGAGCTTCACCGGGTCCGAGTGCCTGCACTGGGCCGGCGGGCGCACCGGCCCCTGCTACGCGGCGCAGGGGAACATCCTCGTCTCGGCCGAGACCGTCGACGCGATCGCGGAGACGTTCGAGGCCGGCAACGGCCCTCTGGCCGAGCGCCTGATCGACTGCCTGGACGCCGCACAGGCCGCAGGCGGCGACAGCCGCGGCCAGCAGTCGGCGGCGCTGCTCGTAGTCGAGCGCGACGGCGGCTATGCGGGCCTCTCGGACAGCGTGGTCGACCTGCGCGTGGACGAGCATCCGCTTCCGCTGGAGGAGCTCCGCCGCATCTACGTCATGCACCAGGCGATCTTCGGCAAGACGCCTCCGGAGGACTGGCTCGACGTGGACGAGGAGCTCGCGGCCGAGCTGAGCGAGCGGCTGGCCCGCCTGGGCTACGAGGGCGACCTCGGCGACGCGTTCTTCCGCTGGTCGGCGAATGAAAACCTCGAGGAGCGCGTTGGCGGGGTCGAGCGCGTCGATCCCGTCGTGCTCGAGGAGCTGAGGAGGCAGTCGTGAGTGGACGAGTCGTGCGAATCGACGATCTCGAGCGCCATCCGATCGCGGGCCAGGACGGGCTGACGATGCGCCCCGTGCGACGCTACTTCGACATCAAGGCCTTCGGCGCGAACGCCTACACGGCGGAGGAAGCGGGCCAGCGCGTAGTCGAGGAGCACCGTGAGGAAGGCGGGCACGAGGAGCTGTACGTCGTCGTCTCGGGCCGCGCGCGCTTCAAGCTCGACGGCGAGGAGCACGACGCGCCCGCCGGCACCCTCGTCCACTGCCCGCCGGGGACCCTGCGCGAGGCGTTCGCCGAGGAGCCCGGAACGGCGGTGCTGGGCATCGGCGCGAAGCCGGGCGAGGTCTTCGCGCCTTCAGGCTGGGAGTGGGCATTCGTCGGAATGTCCCTCCTGGACCAGGGCGACGAGGAGGGAGCGCGCCGCGAGCTCGCGGCCGGGATCGAGGCCTACCCCGATGCGTGGGAGGGCTACTACCACCTCGCCTGCGCGGAGGCCAGGCTTGGCAACCGAGAGGCGGCGCTCGCGCAGCTCCGGCGGGCCGCCGAGATCGACGCGGAGGTCGTGCGGAGGTACGCGCCCGAGGACAGCGACTTCGCGTCGCTTCACGACGACCCCGAGTTCCTAGCGCTGACCGGGCAAGCGGACGCCGGCGGCTCGGGCTCGTAGAGCCGGGACCGGGTCCGCCTCCGGGCGAGCGACCAGCAGCACCGCCCCGTAGCCCGGCTCGGAGACGAGCGCGTCGACGAGCAGCTGGAGCCCGAGCGCCAGCGCGAACGCCTTGTGCGCCTGCTCGCCGCCGAACGGCACGAGCTGGTCGTCAGTCGCGGCGCCCGCGATCACGTCGCCGTAGGTGACCTCGCCCATCGACACGTCGGCGACGAGCGGCCTCCCGTCCGAGCTCGGAATCGCGATCGCCAGCGGGTTCGTGCCCGCGAGCTTCGGGCCGCCGTCCGGGTGGGCCAGCCGCGGCGGCGAGGTGGCGGTGAGGCTCGCGACGAGACCGCCCTCCGCGAGCCTGCGCGCCCAGTAGCCGAGCATCCCGGTCGGAAAGCAGCGCTGTCCCACCACCAGGCGCGCCTCGGCCGGCGGCGAGGCGAGCTGGGACTCGACGATCGCGGCGAGCGTGAGGTAGCCGAGCGCGCCGTTGCCGTCCCAGCGCTCGTATGTGCTCTGGTGCACGAGCCGCTTCGGGCGCGCGGCGGGATCGAGGTCCGGCAGGGTCGCGAGCCAGTCGACCCGGGACAGCCCGTGGCCGCGCTTTCCTCGCGCCTCGGCGTCCAGAAAGTGGTCAGCGAGCGTGCCCGCGTCCGCCTCCGAGAAGCCGAGATCGGCAAGGCGCCTGACGATCTGCTCGCGCTCGGGCCGCATTCACGAAATCCTTACGAAGGAGAGCGGCAATTTCCCGCGCTTCGGAGTCTTATGTCCTAGTTTCAGCGGGGCTCAAGGTACAGAAGCCCCGGGGTCCGCTGGAACCCCGGAGGGCGCCCCAAGGGGCGCCCTTCGAGTCTTTCTACGGCTGGGAGAGGACGGGCAGCGGCTTGACGATGCCGACGCCTTCCTCGCGCTTCGTCGCCGCGATCGCCTCGGCGACCGCTGCGATCGTGCGCGCCGTCTCGGAATCGGGGTCTGCGTCGACGAGCGGGTCGCCGGCGTCGCCAGCCTCGCGCAGGCGTGCGTCGAGCGGCACGCGGCCCAGCAGGCGCACCCCGAGCTGGTCCGCGAGGCGGTCGCCGCCTCCGGAGCCGAACGCCTCGCCGCTCATGTTCTCGATCACGCCGAGCAGGCGCATGTTCGTCTTCTGCGCCATCAGCGCGGCGCGCGCGGCCACCTCCTGCGCGAGCGGCTGTGGCGTCGTGACGATCACGGCCTCCGCGCGCGGGAGCAGCTGGCCGAGCGAGATCGACACGTCCCCTGTCCCGGGCGGCATGTCCACGACGAGCGTGTCCAGCTCGCCCCAATGGACGTCTGTGAGGAATTGCTCGAGCGCGCGGTGGAGCATCGGGCCGCGCCACATCACCGGCTGGTTGTCGTCGAGGAAGAACCCGATCGACATCAGCTTCAGCTCCCCACGCACCGGCGGCACGATCATCCGGTCGACCGCGACGGGCTTCTGGTGAATGCCGAGCAGGTGCGGAATCGAGTGGCCGTAGACGTCCGCATCGAGGATCCCCGTGCGTTGGCCCATCCGCGCAAAGGCAGCGGCCAGGTTGGCGCTCAACGTCGATTTGCCGACGCCGCCCTTGCCGCTCGCGACCGCGAGCACCCGGGTCGAACGGTCGAGCGCGATTCCCTTCGTCCGCTCAGTGACGGAGCCGCGCAGCCGCGCGGTCAGAGCCGAGCGCTCCTCGGGCGTCATCACGTCGAACTCGAGGGCCACGCGCTCCACGCCGTCGATCGGAGCAAGGGCCTTCGCCACCTGTTCCTCGAAGCTCGCCCGCAGCGGGCAGCCCGCGACGGTGAGCGCGATCTCGACCGTGACGTCGCGCCCTTCCATCCGAACGTCGCGCACCATGTCGAGCTCGACCACGTTCCGCTTGAGCTCGGGATCGATGACCTGCTCGAGCGCCTTCAGGATCTCCTCGCGTGAGGCCTGCATCGTGCGCTGAGCCTAGCGAAGATACTGGTGATGACCTGGGGCGGCCTGGTATTGAGAAACCTGTGGCGGCGTCCGACGCGGACCGTGCTCACCGCCGCGGGCGTCGCGGTGGGCGTGGGCCTGATCGTGGCGCTCCTCTCCGTCACGAACGGCGCCAAGCAAACCGCCGAGCAGCTGATCCATCTAGGTCACTCCGACTTCGGGCTCTTCCAGTCGGGGACCTCCGACCTCACGCGCTCGGTTCTGCCCGAGAGCCTGGCCGGCGAGGTCGCGCGCGAGCCCGGCGTCGCGGAGACGGCGCGCATCTTCCTCCTGAGCACGAACCAGATCCTCCTGTTCGGCTACGCGCCGAACGAGTTCCCGGCTCAGCGCACGGTTGTCATCAAGGGGACGCGCGCGACCGGGGACGAGGCGCTGCTCGGCGACACGGCAGCGAAGCGCCTCCACCTCCAGCCCGGTGGGACGCTCCACGTCGGCAGGCACGCGTTCCGCGTGGCCGGTCTCTTCCACAGCGGCAACGCCTTCGTGGACAACGGGGCGGTGCTGCCGCTCGTCGAGGTTCAGCGACTGGCGCAGCGGCCGCACGAGGTGACGACGATCGCGGTTACCGTCTCGCCCAGGACGCGGCCAAAAGTGGTCGCGAAGCAGCTCGAGAACGACTTCCCGAACACGGTCGCCGTGACCGAGCCGGGGCAGGCGGTCAAGATCGACACCAGCCTGCGGCTGATCGTCACCACCGGCTGGATCATCTCGCTGCTCGCGCTGATCGTCGGCGGAATCGCCGTCACGAACACGATGGCGATGTCCGTCTTCGAGCGGGTGCGGGAGATCGGGATCCTGCGCGCCGTTGGCTGGCGCACCCGGTGGATCGCGGCGCTGATCGTGAGCGAGGCGCTCGCGATCTGCCTGCTCGCGCTCGCGATCGGCCTCCTGCTCGGGTACGCGGCTGCAGAGCTGTTCACGGCCGGGAACGGCGGGACCCTGATCCAGCCCGACTTCACGGCCGGCGTGTTCGCGTGGGGCCTGGCCTTCGCCCTGGGCGTCGGGCTGATCGGCGCGGTCTACCCGACCCTGCGAGCAACCCGCCTGGCGCCGATCGAAGCGCTCCGCCACGAGTAGACATCCCTTATCGGCGGCCGCGTCTAGTCGATACGGCCGTCGCGCAGCTCGAGCAGGCGGTCGGCGCGCTCCGCGACCGTCCGGTCGTTCGTGACGAGCAGGATCGTCATCCCGTGGCTTTCGCGCAGGCGCTGGAGAAGCGTGACGATCTGCGCGCCGGTCTCGGAGTCGAGCGCGCCCGTGGGCTCGTCCGCGAGCAGGAGGCGCGGCTCGTTCGCCAGCGCCCGCGCGATCGCGACCCGCTGACGCTCACCCCCCGACAGCGTCGGCGGGAACGCCGCTGCGCGGTGCGCCAGGCCCACCTCGTCGAGCAACTCCTCCGCGCGCCGCGCTCGCTCAGAGCGCGAGAGCCTGTGTCCGAACATCGGCACCTGGACGTTCTCCGAGGCCGATAGCACCGGGATGAGGTTGTGGAACTGGAAGACGAAGCCGACCGTCCGGGCGCGGTAGCTGGACGCGTCCCCGTCGCGCCCGACCGGGTGACCGTCCACGGCGATCGAGCCCGAGTCGGGCATGTCGAGTGCGCCGATCAGGTTCAGAAGCGTGCTCTTCCCCGACCCGGACGGTCCAGTCAGCGCCGTGAACTCGCCCGGCGCGAGCCGTAGCGAGATGTCCTCAAGCGCCCGGATCCGCCCGTTCTCGAACCCCTTCCGGACATGCTCGAGGACGACCTCCGCGCCACTCACTTGACGACGATCCACCAGTTCGCCTTCGCCGTCTGGCCGAGCGCGGTCACGATCGCCTGGAGGACGAGGGGCTGCCCGCGAGCTCGTGCGGGAAACGGCGGGTTGCCGGGAGCCCCGATCGTCTCCCGCCAGACGCCGTTGCGGACGTAATGCCGCCCGACCTGTCCGACCGGAACGCCCCCGAACAGGAACTGCAGGTGGATCCGCGCCGGCACCGGCCTTCCGTCTGCATCGGTCACGTGCACCTCGTAGTGCCAGCGCTTGCCGACGAGTGGGTGGTGCGACTGGGCGATCAGGCGCGCGTGGATCGCCGGCCCTTTTGAGACCGAGATGGTCGTAGCCGTCCTGGTCGCGCCGTGTCCGCCGCACCCGGCCAGAGCCGCGACTGCGAGTGCCGCGAGGGTCGCTCTCATTGCGACAGCGCAGCGAACAGCTCCGCGCAGAGCCCCGGCGTCGCCGCCGCCACCACACGCGAGCGGCCCGCGACGTCCAGCGGGGCTGCCCCGAAGGGCGGCGCCTCGGGGAGGTCGATCGCCAGGCCGCGCTCGCGGACCAGCAGCTGGGCCGCGGCAATGTCGACCGCCCGCGCGGCCTTCAGCGAGCAGACCGCGTCCACCCGCCCGTCCGCGAGGTGGCAGAGCGTCAGCGCGAGCGAGCCCATGATCCGCAGGCGGTACGCGAGGTCCACCATCGCGGGCGCCTTCTCGGCGACGAGCGAGGTCAGCGTCGCCTCGAACGAGAGGATCTCGATTTGCTCCTTCGGACGCACGTCTCCCAGCGCGACTCCGTTGAGCCGCGCGCCGCCGCCCCTCTCGGCCGTCCACTCCTCACCGCTGCCGAAGTCGTAGACGTAGCCGAAGACCACGTCGTCCATGGCCTCGCCCTCGGCGACCGCGACAGACAGCGAGAAGAACGGGATCCCTCGCTTCGCGTTGAGCGAGCCGTCGATCGGGTCGACGACGACGCGAAGGCGGCCGTCGCCCTTCAGCTCCCCGACCTCCTCGGAGACGATCGTGGCGCCGTCGATCGCCTTGAGCCGCTCGAGGATCACCGATTCGGCCGCCGCGTCGACGGCGGTCGTCTCGTCGCCCCCGACGCCGTCGCCGACGACCGGCTCGCGCTCCGTGCGGGTCGGCAGGTCGCGAAGGACGCCGCGCACGTCCTCGGTCGCCGTGCGGCAGACCTCGAGCCAATCGTTCACAGGCCCAGGAACAGAAGGCCCGACACCAGCTTCGGGTAGAAGTAGGTGCTCTTCTGGGGCATGGTCTCGCCGCGCTGCGCGACCGCGAAGACGTCCTCGATCCTCGTCGAGCGCATCAGCACCGCGACCTCCGCCTCCCCGGTGTCCACGGCCCGCACAGCCTCCTGCCAGTCCGGCGTGTAGCTGATGCCCTCGTGCCCGAGGCGGTCGACGAGGCTGACGTCGAGCTCTCCCTCCCCGTCGATCGCGAGCTCGGGCCGGCCCTTGCGGTAGACGACGGCCGCGGCTCGGTCCGGCGGCGCCTGCTCGAGGGCGCGAAGGGCCGCCTGCGCGCTGGCCGGCTCCTCGTCGGCAGGCAGCCGCTCGCCCGGCTCGTGCTCGAAGACCCGGTGGGTCGGAAAGATCATCAACCCGGGGTCGTCGAGACTGACGAGCACCGCGAGGACGTACCCGCTGTCGGGTGTGCCCTTTTCGGCGTGGTAGGCGAGCGCCGTCTCGTAGCGGTGGTGTCCGTCCGCGATCAGCACCTGGCGGTCGGCAAACGCCTGGGCGATCCCGTCCGGTCGCAGCCGCCAGAGCCGTGCGCCCTCGAGCTCGAGGTCGGGGTCGCGCCCCGGCCGGCCCGCCGGCGGCGGTCCTTCGTAGAGGAAGAAGAGCGGCTCGAGCTGGGCACCCACCTCGCGCAGCAAGCGGAGGCGCCCCTCCTTCGGCCCGCGGTGGGTGCGCTCGTGCGGGAGGACGACGCGGCTCTCGTAGGCCTCGGCGTGCAGGGCGGCGACCAGACCCTCGCGTGTGCGTGCGACCCCGTCCGGGCCGACGTAGTCCTGTGCGAGCCACCAGCAAGCTGGCTCGTCCTCCTGGACGAGGATCCCGTCCTGACGCCACTCGCGCCAGAGGCTGCCTGCCTCACGCTCGTCGTCGGGAAGTGTCAGGTGCACGACGTTGTGAGGGTTGCGCGCGCGGAACACGTCCCGCTCCTCGTCCGAGATGACGTCGTAGGGAGGCGCCACGAGCGCCTCGAGAGGGCCCGCGCGCTCGTCGTAGCGAACGGCGCGAAACGGCTTCACCTCGGCCATTGCGGCCGAGCCTAGCATCCGGTTTCGGGCCTAGACTCGTGCCGTGAGCGCCGCAATCGCCTCTCTCGCCGAGGACCGGACCGTGGAGGGGATCTACGCCGTCGCACGCAAGGAGCGGAGACGCACGCGTGCGGGTGCGCCGTACCTCGCGCTCGAGCTCGTCGACCCCAGCGGGCGGATCGAGGCGCGGGTCTGGTCCGATGTCGAGCTCCTCGACGGGCGCTTCGGAGAGGGTGATGCCGTGAGGGTTCTTGGCCGCGTCGAGCGCTTCCGCGACCGGTTGCAGCTCGACGTTCGCTCGCTGGAGGCGGCCGAGGCAGACCCGGCGAAGCTCGTTCCCGCGATGCGCCGCGACGCGGAGGAGCTCGACGGCTTTCTCGAGTTCCTGGCCGGCGAGATCGCCCATCCGAGGCTGCGCGACGCGGTCCAGCGGTTTGTCACGGACGAGCCCTTGCGGGCGGCCATGCGGGGGCTACCGGCGGCCGAGACGCATCACGCGTACGCGGGCGGGTTGCTCGAGCACACCGTGGGCGTGGCGACTCTCTGCCGCGAGGCCGCCCAGTTGCACCCGCGGTTGCGCTCGGACCTCGTCCTCGCGGCCGCTCTCCTGCACGACGTCGGGCGAACCCTCGAGCTGAAGCGCGGGCCGACGTTCCGCGCGACCGAGGAGGGCCGGCTGCTCGGCCACGTCCACCTCGGCCTGCGGCTGATCGAGCAGCGGACGTTCTCGCTCGACCCCGAGGCGCGGGCCGAGCTGCTCCACGCGGTCGCCGTGCACCACGAGGCACGTGGAGCCCGGACGGCAGAGGCTGCCGTCCTCTACCACGCGAACCAGCTCGACGCTGCTGCCGCCACGCGGCCGGTCGACTCTCCGCAGGCATAGGCGCCGAGCCCCTGGCGCCCGCAGGCGCTCAATCGCGGGGAAAAGGGGCTGAAGCGAGCTCGCCGAGGCGTCGGTCGATGTCGTCGCGCAGGGCGCGGACCTCTTCGATCGGTCGTCCGATCGGGTCGGGCAGGTTCCAGTCCAGGTAGCGCTTCCCTGGCAGAACTGGGCATGCATCCTCGCCGCACCCCATGGTCACGACGACCTCTGCCCACTCGACGTCCTCAGGCGTGATCCCCTTCGGGCGCCGGCCCGAGATGTCGATCCCCACCTCTCGCATCGCCGCGACCACCTCGGGATGAACCTTCGCCTCCGGATGCGAGCCGGCCGACCGGGCCTCTCCGCCACGGCGCTCGTAGAGCGCTTGCGCCATCTGGGAGCGTCCGGCGTTACCGATGCAGACGAAGTACGCGCGGGGCAGGCCGCCCATCAGGCGGCGGGCGCGCCGCCGAGCGCAAACGCGAGCTGTTCGACCGCCTCGGGCACGAGCCGATAGTAGACCCAGGTTCCCCGCTTCCGCGCGACCTCGACCAGCCGGGCCTCACGCAGGACGCGCAGGTGATGCGAGACGGTCGGCTGGGAGAGCCTGAGGCGCAGCTGGCAGACGCACAGCTCCTCGGAGCCCGCGAGCTGGTTGACGATCGCCAGCCGCGCGGGATCGGACAGCGCCTTGAACCGGCGCGCGAGCTCCTCCGCGACCGCGGGCCGCAGGGGCGGCGCCCCGGGAGCACAGCACGGTCGTTGAAGTACCTTCAGCTGTTGCATTGACGTTTATCAATGTATCATCTGCTCAGGCCAACGCCCGAAAGGAGGGTCGATGCGCTGCGATTGCGACTGCGATTGCGACGGCAACTGCGACTGCGGCTGTTGCTGAACGCCTGCTAGACGCCGAAGCGGACGTTCAGCACGTCGCCGTCCGCGACCACGTACGTCTTACCCTCGACGCGCTGGAGCCCTCGCCGCGCGGCCTCGGCATGCGAGCCGCATTCCACCAGGTCTTGCGAGCGGATGACCTCGCAGCGGATGAACCCCCGCGCCAGGTCGGTGTGTACGGCGGCAGCGGCGTCCAGGGCGGTCTCGCCGCGGTCGAGCGTCCAGGCCCGTGCCTCGTTGTCGCCGGCCGTGAAGAACGTGATCAGGTCGGCGGCCTCGAAGACCTCGCGGAGCACGGCCTCGACCGCGGAGGGGCCTTCGCGGAACTCGTCCGCCTCCTCCGCGGGGAGCTCGGCGAGCTCCGCCTCGAGCTTCAGGTCGATTCCTGCGGGCCCGTTCTGGACGACGACCAGCGGCTTGGTCGTCAGCGGCTCGAGCTCTGGGGGCAAGGGCTCCCCGAACGACGACAGCGGCTCCCCGGCTTCGAGGTGAGCGAGCACCCGCTCGAGCAGGGCGACCTCGTCCCTCAACGCGGGATCGCCCGACTTCGCCTGCGTCCGGACGCGTTCGAGCCGCTTCTCGACGTGGTCGCGGTCGGCGACGATCAGCTCGAGGCGAATCGTCTCGAGGTCGGCCGCGGGGTCATGCGTGCCCGAGAACGCGTCCAGGACGGCCAGCAGTGCGTCGACCTTCCGCAGGTTCCCGAGCAGCGCTGCGCCGGTCCCCGGCACGTCGACGACCTGGAGCATCGCCGGAGTCGTCTTCGCGGAGCCGACCGCCTGCGCGACGGCGTCTAGACGCTCGTCCGGGATCGGAACGGCGCCCAGCGACCCGTGACCCCCCGTGAGCGCAGCGAACAGCGTCGACCGGCCGGAGCCGGGAAGCCCGACGATCCCGATCTCGAGCACGAAGCTAGGCGGGGGTGAAGCCGACCCGCGCTTCGCGTGTGAAGCGCTTGACGTACACGACCCGCCGCAGCGAGACCGTGTAGCGCCCGTCCTCCGCCTCGAACGAGAACGCACCGTCCGAGCCGTTGCCGAGCGCACGCTCCAGGTCGTCGGCCGCTCGCTCGGCGACGAACGAGCCCATCACCTGCCCGCCGTCGAAGCCGATCTCGACACGGATCCGATCGTCAGCCACCACTGACCACCTCCGCCAGAACACCGTGAAGCGAGTCCGGGTGCACGAACGCGACCTCGAGCCCGAAGAGCCCGCGGCGCGGCTCGTCGTCGATCAGCTCGACGCCTTCCGACGCGAGCTCGCCGAGCGCGGCGCCGACGTCGTCGACCTCGAACGCGACGTGGTGCATCCCGGGCCCGCGCTTGTCCAGGAACTTGCCGACCGGTGTCTCCTCGCCGAGCGAGGCGAGCAGCTCGACCCGGTCGGCGCCGATTCGTAGCGACGCCGCCTCGACGCCCTGCTCCGGAACGGACTCGCGCCGCTCGAGAGCCGCGCCGAACAGGCGCTCGTACGTCGCAACCGCCTGGTCGAGATCCTCGACCGCGACGCCGAGATGATGGATTCCCCGCGGCTGCACGCCGCCGATGCTATCGAGGCAAGGGAGCTACCCGCGTCGCCTAGTCGGCCACGACGACCCGGACGGTGCCGACCGTCTCCGAGGAGCGCGACTCGGGCTCGACTCCGTCGAGCAGCTCGGCCAGCTCGTCCTTGTCGAGCGTCTCCTTGTCCAGGAGCGCGAGCGCGATCCGGTCGAGGGCGGGGCGATGCTTCTGGAGCAGCCGCAGCGCCTCGTCGAACGCGTGGTCGGTGAGGCGTGCCTGCTCCTCGTCGCGAAGGCGCTTCGTCGCCTCGGAGAGCGCGTAGTTGTCGGCACGCATCGTGCGCGAGGCCGCGGCGTTCGACATGCCGTAGTCGAACACCATCGCACGAGTCAGCTCGGTGGCCTTCTCGAGGTCGTTTGCGGCGCCGTTCGTGACGCGCCCGAAGACGACCTCCTCTGCTGCCCGCCCCGCAAGGTAGACCATCAAAAGGTCCTCGAACTCCTCGGTCGTGTGCAGGTAGCGCTCCTCGCTCGGCAGGTTCAGCGTGTAGCCGAGCGCCTGCCCGCGCGACACGATCGTCACCTTGTGCACTGGCAGCAGGTCTCCGGTCAGGTGCGACATCACCGCGTGGCCGGCCTCGTGGTAGGCGAGGATCCGCCGCTCCTTCTCGGTCATCACACGCCGCTGCTGAAGGCCCGCGACGACGCGCTCCATCGCGTCGTCGAAGTCGCACTGGCGCAGCCGCGACTGGTTCTCTCGACCGGCGAAGATCGCCGCCTCGTTGGCGATGTTCTCCAGCTCGGCGCCGGTGAGGCCTGCGGTCTGGCGCGCGACCGCCTTCAGGTCGACGTCGTCCGCGAGCGGCTTCCCTCGTGTGTGCACCTCGAGGATCTCCTCGCGACCCGCGAGATCGGGCGCCGCGACGAGCACCTGCCGGTCGAAGCGCCCGGGCCGCAGGAGCGCCGCGTCCAGGTCCTGGAGCCGGTTCGAGGCTCCCATCACCACGATCTGGTCGCGAGACTCGAAGCCGTCCAGCTCGACGAGCAGCTGGTTGAGCGTCTGGTCCTGCTCGCGTGAGAAGCCGAAACCGGTCCGCTGCGCACCGACGGCGTCGAGCTCGTCGATGAAGATGATCGCCGGCGCGTGCTTGCGTGCCTCTTCGAACAGCTTGCGGATGCGCGCCGCGCCGAGGCCCGCGAACATCTCGACGAACGCAGACGCGCTCTGGGCGAAGAACTTGGCGCCCGCCTCATGCGCGATCGCGCGCGCGAGCAGAGTCTTGCCGGTGCCCGGAGGGCCGTAGAGCAGGATCCCTTTCGGCACACGTGCGCCGAGTCGCCCGAACCGCTGTGGGTCGCGTAGGAAGTCGACCACCTCCGCGAGCTCGTTCTTCGCCTCCTCGAGGCCGGCGACGTCGTCCCACGTGACGGACGAGTAGGAGACCATCGTCTTCGCGGCAGTCACGCGGGGCATCACCTGCAGCGTGCGCCAGAGGATGTAGACCATCAGGACGAGCATCACCGCAAAGAGGAGCGGCAACCAGTTCGCGACCTCGTCGCGGAGGACGACCAACCAATCCATCCTGTCTTAGTTATGGGCCGGTTTCGGAGCCGAGTCAACCGCGGCGGGTGCCGACGATCGCCGCGGTTTCCGGGGTCGTGAGCAGTTCGAGCGCCGCGATTTCGGGGTGGTTGAGCCAGAACTCGCGCACAGGGTCGTGCTCGGTGCGACCCGGCGTGAGGTCGTCCATCACGATCGTCCCGCCAGGAGCGAGCAGGCCGACCACGTCCTCGCCGTCGTTCTCGGGGTGCTGCTTGCCGCCGCCGTCGTAGAAGAGCAGATCGAACGGCGCCTCCGGCGGCATCAGCTCGTGCCAGTCGCCCTGGAGCACGGTGACGTTCTCGTCCTCGGCGAAGAGCTCGGCGGCGGCCCGGGCCAGCCGCTCGTCGAGCTCGGCGGTCACAAAGGGGACCGTCGGCGGGAGCGCGGAGACGATCCAGGCCGCTCCAACGCCGCATCCGGTCCCGAGCTCGCCGACCCTGGTTCGCCCCCGTTGCGCGGCGAGCAGGTGCAGGAGCCGGCCGACCTCGGGGATCGACGAGTGCCCGAAGCCGAGCTCGCGCTCCAGCGCGAGCGCCCGGGTGACGAGCGGCGGGTCGCTCAAGCGGTCATTCGACGAGCTCGAGGCGCGGGTTCGCGCGGAAGCTACGGCCGGCCTTGGCCGAGGGGCGGCCGTCGGTCATGACGATGTCGGCCGTGAAGTCGTTCTCCCCGCGGATGAGCGCGGACCCGATGCCGTAGGAATCGACCGGCACGCCACGGGTCTCGAACTCCCGGATCCGCTCGACGGTAAAGCCCCCGGAGACGACGATCTTGACGCCCTCGAAGCCGTCGTGGTCGAGCGCCTCGCGCACGTTGCGCACGAGCCGCTCGTTGACGCCGCGCGGGTCGAAGTCGCCCATCTCTCCCCAGAGCGAGCGGTCCACCAGCTGTCCGGAGGTGTCGAGCCGAACGCCCCAGAGCCGCGGGCCGAGCGCGCGAGCAACCTCGAGCGCGGTCTTCACCGAGTCGTTGTCGAAGTCGACCAGGACGGTGATGTTGATGTCCGGGTCCGCGTTCTCGGCGAACTTCGTCGCGGCGAGCACCGTGTTGCCTCCGTACGAACCGATCAGCGCGTGCGGGACGGTCCCGAGACCCCGGCCGCCCCACCACGAGGCCTGCGCCTCGGAGGTGACGCCGATCTCGGCGCCGACGACCTGGCCGGCAATCCAGGCCGCGTAGCCGTCGCCGGTCTGCACGCGATGGTGATCGTGGCGGGCAGGCATGAAGATGATCGGCTTCCCGTTCGCGGCCTCGAGGACCCGGACGACGTTCGTGGTGATCAGCGTGCGCCTTGCGAGCACACCGAGATAGGCGGTCTCGAGGTGGGCAAAGCCCGTGTAGTCGCCCTCGATCGTCAGCACCGAGTCGTAGGGCTCGATCGCGTCGCCGTCGTACAGGGCGTGAACGGTGAGGTCGTCCCAGTCGTCAGCGCAGAGCTTGAGGATCGCGATCGCCTCGTCGACCCCCCCGAGATACGAGCTCTTCTTCTGGAACACCTGCATGACGACGCGCGGGTGGCGGCCGTCGCGCAGAAGCACCTGGCGGGTGTGGTTGAAGTACGCGTCGGTGTAGTAGCCCTCCCGCATCTTCTCGACGGGGAGCTCGAAGACCTCGGGCGCAAGGCGCCTAGCTCTTGTCCGCTGCTCCATCGGCGTTGCGCTCGAGCTCGAGGCAAGCGGCGAGCGCGGCCTCGGCGACCTCGAGCTGCTCGCGCGTCGGCTCCGCGGTGGCGAAACGATGCTGCAGCTCGTGTCCGGGCCGGGCGAGCGCGTGGGCAACGGGGTGGTCGGGGTGGCGCACCATCCAGCCAAAGATCTCCGTCGTCGCGGCAAGCGCTCCGAGCTGGGCCAGCAACCGCGCCGAGGCGCGCATGTGCTCCGGCGCACGCGAGGCAAGAGCGCCGCCGACAGCGGAGCTCAGCAGAAGCGGGGCGAGCATGTGCGAGCCGCAGCGCTCGTGCTCCCGCTGGCGCGGGGCGCCGTGCTCATAGCTGCCGATCGAGATGTGCTCGGCGCCGTGGTACGCGGCGAGCTCCGACCCGCGGAGGGCGAGCGTCGCCGGCACGGCCGAGATCAGACCCGACAGGAGCTCGCGGGCGAGCGGCGTCAGGCGGCGCGACCCCCGGATGACACGGACCGCGAGCGCGCTGCCGATCATCGCCCCGACGACCTGGGCCCGCTGGAAGGGGAGCCGCGCCTCGGGTAACTCGCGCCTGATCGCCGGAAGCAGCGCGAACATCTCGGCAAAGCGCACGGGGCCGCGCACGAGCGGCGACTGCACCCGGTTCGCGCGAAGGGTCTTGTAGGCCGAGGCGACCTTCAGCTCACCGGCCGGAGTCCGGACCGCGCAGGCCCACGCGTTCGGGCCGTGCACGAGCACGCCGTTGAGGAGAGCCATCCCGCCGAGCCGCACCTTCTCGTCGCGCTGTTCCTCGGCCATCTGCAAGAGCGTAGCGCGCCGTCGGGGAGGCGCGTCCCCACTTTCGGCACGATTTCGCGACCCACGCGCGCGCGTTTCCCCGTTACGCTCGCAGCGGGGAGGAGGCTACCGGGACCTGCGACGAGAAGCCGGCGAGCGCTCGGCGGTCAGCTGCACAGCGTCCGCGCAACGTGCCGGAAGCAGTCGACCCCGAGCTCGAGGTCGTCGACCGCGACCCGCTCGTCCGCCGAGTGCACGAGCCGCGATGCCTCGCGCGCATCCATCGCCCGCATCGGGAAGAAGCCGTACGCGACCGTCCCGAACGCCTCACGCAGCCAGTGGCTGTCCGTGAACCCGGCCACGCAGAGCGGCACGGCGGTCGCGTCCGGCTCGACCTCGGCGACGAAGCTCTCGACCGCGCTCCAGAGCGGCGTCTCGAGCGGCGAGCGCGTGCCCCCGCGACCCTCGATCCACTCGAGGTCGTAGTCCCCCTCGCCGAGAGCGCCGCGCACGATCCCTTCGGCCTCTTCCTGCGTCTGCCCCGGGAGCAACCGACAATCGACGTCGATCACGCAGGTCGACGGGACCACGTTCCGCCGCTCGGAGGCGGAGATGATCGTCGGTGACAGCGTCAGCGACAGGAGCGGCTCGAGCATCTCGGCGGCGTACGGGTCGAGCCCGCGGGCTGCCTCCAGCACTTGGTCCGGCTCCAACCGCTCCCCGAAGATCGCAACCACGAGCGCGTCGGTCTCGACGCCCAGCTGCGGCTCTGGGCGGTACGCGGCGAGCCGCTCGATCACGGGCGCCGCCTTGACGAGGGCGTTGTCCGAGATCCTCGGCATCGACGCATGGCCTCCCCGGCCGTGCACCGTGAGGCGGAAGGGCGAGCTCATCTTCTCGGCGGTCGAGCAGAGGTAGAACGCGCGGCCGCCGAGCTCGACGCGCTCTCCACCGCCCTCGTTGAGGGCGTAGTCGGCGCGAACCGCGTCGGGGTGCTCGCGGCAGAGCCAGGGCAAGCCGAAGTCGTCGCCGACCTCTTCGTCGGCAGTCGCAACGAAGATCAGGTCGCCGGCGGGCTCGAACCCTTCCCGGGCGAGCGAGGCGAGAGCGACGGCGCTCGCCGCCACCTCGCCCTTCATGTCGAGCGCGCCGCGTCCCCAGATCTCGCCGTCCCGGACCTCTCCAGACCAGGGGTCGAGCTGCCACTCGGAGGCATCGGCGACGACGGTGTCCGTGTGCGAGAGCAGCAGGAGGCTCGGGCCGTCGCCGCGGCCAGGCAGCCTGGCCACGAGGTTCGCGCGCTCCGGCACCTTGGCCAGCAGCTGGCTCTCGACCCCGCTCTCGGCGAGGTAGTCGCGTAGGACCTCCGCCGCGAGCGTCTCGTTCCCGGGCGGATTGACCGTGTCAAGCCGGATCAGCTCACGGAGGAGCTGGGCGGTCTCGTCGCGCAGGGAGGAGGCGACCGCCGCTCAGTCCTCCTCGTTCGAGAGTTGCGTGAGCCGGTTGCGGGCCTGCCAGAGCTCGGGGTAGAAGCGTTGCTTGATCAGGCCCCCGAGCAGCTCGACGGGCGTGCCCTGCGTGCCGACCACCTGATCCCCGATCACCCGGGCGACGACCAGGTAGTGCCGCATGCGCCAGAGCGAGATCCGCTCGTCCCACGCGATCAGCAGCTCGGCCAGCTGGTAGAGGTCCTCGTGCTCGCGGCCCTGGCGGTAGACGTCCACGACCGATAGCCCGCGCTCGCGCACGAGGGCGAAGTACGCCTGCCCGAGCCGGGGTGTGACGCGCCGGATCTCGCGGAAGCCCGGCGAGTCGAAGCCGCTCCCGTGGCCGAGCACCTTGCGGATCGTCTGGTACTCCCAGGGAGACATCTCCTCGAGCATGTCGAGCTGGCGGATCACGTAGTCGAGGCAGAGCGTGCTGCGCCGGAGCAGCCGCTCGGCCGCCGCCAGATCGCCACTCTCGATGAGGCTAGTCGCCTCCTCGGCCTCGTTCCAGGCGAGCTTCAGCCAGAGCTCGGATGCCTGGTGGACGGTCTGGAAGAGGAGCTCGTCCCGGTGGGCCCGCTCCTCGGGCGTCTTCTGCAGTGCGAGGAGGTCGTCCGTACGGAGGTAGCGCTCGTAGTCGCTCGCGCCCTCGCCCTGCAGGATCGGCGCGCTGAAGTCCTCGGCTTCGTGACCCTCCACGGCCGGAGCATACTTCCCGGCGTGAGCGACCTCTTTGCCGACGCCGCGCAGGAGCGGATCCGCGAGCAGGCGCCCCTAGCGTTGCGCCTCCGGCCGCGGACGCTCGACGAGTTCGTCGGCCAGGGGGAGGTGCTCGGCGAGGGAACCGGGCTCCGCCTGGCGATCGCCGGCGACCGCGTCGCGTCGATGATCCTCTTCGGGCCTCCGGGGACGGGGAAGACCACGCTCGCGCGAATCGTGGCCGAGACCACCGGAGCGGTGTTCGAGGAGCTCTCGGCCGTGTCCGCCTCGGTCTCGGACGTGCGCGGCGTCCTCGCCCGGGCTCGCGACCGGCTCGGCGGGTCCGGCCAGCGGACGATCCTCTTCCTGGACGAGATCCACCGGTTCAACAAGGCACAACAGGACGCGCTCCTGCCAGGGGTCGAGGAAGGATTGATCATCCTGATCGGGGCGACGACCGAGAACCCGTACTTCGAGGTCAACTCGGCGCTTCTTTCCCGCTGCCAGGTCTACGAGCTCGTGCCGCTCTCCGAGGAGGAGCTGGCGACGATCGTGCGACGAGGCGCCGATGCCCTCCGGGCCGAGATCGACGACGAGCTGATCGGCCTGGTCGCACGGCGCGCCGGGGGCGATGCCCGCAACGCGCTCACCATCCTCGAGGTGGCCGTCCAGACCGCCGACGGCGTCGTCGGCGAGGATCACGTCGAGGACGCCGCCCGGAAGCGGCCGCTCGTCTACGACAAGGGTGGTGATGCCCACTACGACTTCGCCTCGGCGTTCATCAAGTCGATGCGCGGCTCCGACCCGGACGCGTCCGTCTACTACTTGGCCGCGATGCTCGAAGGCGGCGAGGACGCCCGCTTCATCGCGCGGCGGATGATCATCCTGGCCTCGGAGGACATCGGCAACGCCGACCCGCGTGCGCTGCTCGTGGCCGTGGCCGCGGCGCAGGCAGTCGAACACGTGGGCCTTCCCGAGGCGCGGCTCAACTTGGCACAGGCTGCGATCTACCTCGCGCTCGCTCCGAAGTCGAACGCGTCCTACGTCGCGCTCGAGGAAGCCACGGCCGACGCGAGGGAGCACGGCCACGCGCGGCCGCCGGACGCACTGCGGAGCGCGAGCTATCGCGGGGCGCGACAGCTCGGGCGCGGAGCGGGTTACATTTACCCGCACGACGATCCGCGCGGGTTCGAGGCTCAGCACCTGCCGGACGAACTACGAGGACGGACCTACTACCGACCGTCAGGGTCAGGTGAGGAGGAAGCGCACGATGGCAATTGAGCGGCATGCCCACGCGACGTGGGAGGGCGACCTCCTCAGCGGCTCGGGCCGGTTCGACACCGGCAGCGGCGCGATCACCGGTCAGCAGGTGACGTTCGCGTCCCGGTTCGAGGAGTCGGGCGGCAAGACCAGCCCCGAGGAGCTAATCGCGGCCGCCCACGCGACCTGCGTGTCGATGGCGCTGGCCAACGGGCTCGCCCAGGCCGGCCATCCGCCGACCCGGCTCGAGGCAGACGCGGTCTGCTCACTCGACCAGACCGACGCGGGGCCCCGCATCACGTCGATGCGTCTCACCCTGCGCGGGGAGGTGGAGGGAATCGACGAGGCGACGTTCCTCGCCGCGGCCGAGGAGGCGAAGAAGGGCTGCCCGGTCTCGAACGCGCTCGGCGGCGTCGAGATCGAGCTCCACGCGGCGCTCGAGAGCTAGCGGCTCGCCTTGCCCCCGTTTAAGGCGCGCCCAGCCTCCTCCCCGCTGCGAGCGTAACGAGGAAAGACGCACACGGGTGTGACGGAAATGCCCCAAGAGCGTGCGTTCTCGGCGAGCCGTCAGTCCGAGCCGCGCTCGATCCTTCGGGCGACAAACGCACCGAAGCTGCCGCCCATCTTCCGGTAGCCGGCGGCCGCCCGCTCCACGTCGTACTCGGTCCGCCGGAACTCGAGCTCACCGGGCTCTCTGCTGACGGCCCAGGCCGAGCGTCGATCCCCGTCGAGCGGCATCCCGACACTGCCGGGGTTGACGAGCGTCGTCCCCTCTGGCGCCGGGCGCCGGAACTGCTGGTGGCTGTGGCCGAAGACGACGACCCGGTCACGCTCTCCCGCGAGTAGCCTGAGCTCCTTCTCGTCCGACTGCGGCTCGGGTGCGAAGCTCTCGACGTCGGAGAGCGGCGAGCCGTGCACGAAGAGCACCCCGCCCAGCTCGGCCCGCTCGGGCAACGCGTAGAGCCAGTCGACCTCCTCCTCGGGAAGGTCGCCGCGAAAGATCGCGTAGCTCTCCATGACCTCGGGACGATCCATCGGCGGCTCCCGCAGCCAACGCTCCCCGTTCCCGCGGATCCAGGTCGCGTCGTCCAGCGCCCTCAGCAGGCCCAGCGTCTCGAGCGGCCACGGGCTGGGAGTTCCGTAGTCGCCGCCGAGAAGCCACCGGTCGACCCCCGCGTCCTCGGCCTCCGTGAGCACAGCCTCGAGCGCCGGCACGTTGCCGTGGATGTCGTAGAGGACTCCGAGCACGGCGGGGTAGTCTCACCGACGTGAAGATCGTCTGCCTCGTCAAGCAGGTGCCTCGTGGCGATGCAATTCGCTTCGACGAGGAGACGAAGTCGCTCGTACGAGAGGGCGTCCCGCTCGAGCTGAACCGCCTCGACGCCTACGCCGTGGCACACGCGGCCCGGCTCCGCGACCACCACGGCGGCGAGGTGATCGCAATGACGATGGGCCCGCCGCCGGCCGAGGCGGCCCTGCGCGAGGCCCTGGCGCTCGGCGCGGACCGCTGCATCCACTTGTCCGACCGCCTGTTCGCGCTCGCCGACGCGCTCGGAACGTCGCGAGCGCTCGCGCTGGCGCTTCGCAAGGAAGGCGCGGATCTCGTCCTCTGCGGTCGGAAGACACTCGACTCGGAGACGTGGCAGGTACCGGCGGAGGTCGCGGCCTTCCTCGACCTTCCCCAGGTGACAAGCGTGCTCTCGCTCGAGGCGAGCGAGGGAACGCTCCGCGCGCGGAGGCTCGGCGACGAGGGCGAAGAGGTGTACGAGCTGGGCCTGCCAGCGGTCTGCTCCGTCGCCGCGCCGCCCGACGGCGCGCAGGTCGACGTCGAGCCGGTCGAAAGCGCCGAGAGCCGGATCGCCGTGTGGGCTGCTTCCGACCTCGCGGCCGACGCGAAGCCGAACGACAAGCGCTTCGGCCAGACCGGGTCGCCGACGCGCGTTCTCGCCGTCCGCGATGTCTCGCCCGAGCGCGCGGGTTGGAGCTTCAACGACCCGGCCGAGGCGGCCGAGCGTGTCCGGGCGCTGCTCGCCGAGCGCGCGCGGCCCGCCTCCGCCTGGGAGAAACCCGACCGACTCGGTGAGAAGCCGGGCCGCACGTACGACTGCTGGTCGCTGGTCGAGCTCGTGGACGGACGGCCCGCACGAATCTCGCTCGAGCTCCTGGCCAAGGGCCGCGAGCTCGCAGGCAAGCTCGGCGGAGCGAACGTCGCACTCGTCCTCGGGCACAACCTGGACGCCGCCGCCCGCGAGGCGGGCCGGCACGGCGCGGAGGCAGTCGTCACGGTCGACGACCCTCGGCTGGCGGAGTACGAGCCTTCCCTCTGGGCGAGCGCGCTTCGTCGGGTGCTCGAGCTCGAGCGTCCCCATGCGCTCCTGATCCCCGCGACAAGCCGGGGGCGCGACTTCGGCCCTCGCGCAGCAGGCGCCCTCGAGCTCGGAATGACTGGCGACTGCGTCGACCTCGGGATCGACCGCGCGGGCCGGCTGATCCAGTTCAAGCCCGCGTACGGGGGCAACATCGTGTCCGTGATCATGGGCGCGACAACGCCCCAGCTCGCGACCGTCAGGCCGCGGATGTTCGAGCCGCTCGAGCCTCGCGACGCGAATGTCGAGTTCCGGGTACTCGAGCTCGGCGACCTCCCCGAGCCAGGCTCGCGCCTGATCGAGCGGGACGCCTCGGAGCGCGGCTTCGAGCTCGACGAGGCCGACGTCGTGCTGGCTGCTGGAGTGAGCGTCGGGGGTTCGGGGATCGAGGGTCTCGAACGGCATGCCGCCGAGCTCGGGGCAGCGGTCGGCGGTGATCGGGCCGCGTGTGAGGCCGGCCTCGTGCCGCCGGGCCGCCAGCTCGGCCTGCTCGGGCGGGCAGTCGCCCCGCGTCTCTACGTCGCCGTCGAGACGGAGGCCGGTTACGAGCACGCGGCGGCATCGGTGAAGGCGGACGTGCTCGTTGCCCTGCGCAGCGAGGCGAGCGACGACCCGACGGACGTCTGCATAAGCGGGAACTGGCACGAGACGCTGCCGTCGTTCGTCGCCTCGCTCTCGGGCGCGCTCTGATGCAGCTGCACCTCAACGAGTGGGGAGATCGCGATGCTCCCCCGGTCATCTGCCTGCACGGAGTCTCCGCTCACGGTCGGCGCTTCCGCCGCCTTGCCGAAGATCGTCTCGCGGGCAACTTCCGTGTGCTCGCCCCCGACCTGCGCGGGCACGGGTACTCGGAGTTCGACCCGCCGTGGAGCATTGCCACGCACGTCGGCGACGTGCTCGAGACGGTAGAGAGCGCGGGTGTCGAGCAGGCGATGTGGATCGGGCACAGCTTCGGCGGCCGCCTCGTACTCGAGCTCTGCCAGGCTGCGCCGGAGCGCGTGAAGCGCGCGGTGCTCCTCGATCCGGCAATCCAGCTCCTGCCGCACGTCGGACGCGATTTCGCCGACGAGTCCGCCAAGGATCAGCGGTTCGACAGCGTCGAGGATGCGATCGAGGCGCGGCTCATGACTGCCACCCGGACGCCGCGGGAGTTCATGGAAGAGGAAGCGCGCGAGCATTTGGAGCCGTTCCCGGATGGGCTTCGTTGGCGGTACTCGCGTGCCGCAGTGGTCACCGCCTACGGCGAGCTCTGCACCGATCCACCGCCTCCCACCGTTCTGCCCGACCCTTCGCTGCTGGTGCACGCATCGGAGTTCGGGCTCGTGCGGGAGGACCAGCTCGCCGACTACGGCGAGCGTCTCGGCGACCGGCTCGAGATCGTCGCCGTGCCCGGCGGGCACGTCGTCTACTGGGACGCCTACGAGGAGACGGCCGATACGGTCGAGAAGTTCCTGAACCGCGTCAGAGCCGTTTCACACACGTAACGCTTCCGCGGCTACGCTCGTCAGCGGGGGAAGGACCACACGGGGGTCCCCCGGGGGCTCAAGCTCTTGGGCGGCGGAAATGTCACAAAATGCGCGCGCCCAGTGCGCTCGCGACCAGTTCCACCGCGAGCTTTGCGGTCTCGTTCTCACGGTCGAGGATCGGGTTCACCTCGACCACCTCGAGCGAGCCGGCCAGCCCCGACTCGGCCACGAGCTCCATCGCGAGGTGCGCCTCGCGGTACGAGAGCCCGCCCCGCACCGGAGTCCCGACGCCGGGCGCCACGTCGGGGTCGAGCACGTCCATGTCCAGGCTCACGTGAACGAACCCTTCGCCCGCCACGTGCTCCAGCGCCTCTCGCATGACGGACTCGACGCCGAGCCGGTCGAGGTCGCTCATCGTGTAGACGCGAGCATCCAGCGCGGCCAGGAGCTCACGCTCGGCTTCATCCAGCGAGCGGACGCCGACGAGCGCCACGCGTGCCGGGTCGACTGCGGGAAGCCTGAACGCGTCGCTCTCGAACTCAGAGCCCGCCTTCCCGAGGGCAACGGCCAGCGGCATCCCGTGGACGTTGCCGGTCGGCGAGGTCTCGGGGCGGTTCAGATCCCCGTGCGCGTCCAGCCAGAGCACGCCGCCGGCGCCCTTCACCCGCGCGAGGCCGCCGAGCGTGCCAAGCGCCACCGAGTGATCGCCGCCGAGGACGAGCGGCAGAAAGCCCTCGTCGACAGCGCGCGCGACGAGGTCGGCGATTCGCTCGCACGTCTCCTTGATCTGAAGCAGGAACCGGGCGCGCTCGTCGCCGACCGAGCTCGCCTCCGCGACCGCCGCCGTGACGTTGCCCCAGTCCTCGCAACGCCGACCGAGCTTCTCGATTCGCGCGTCGAGCCCCGCATACCGGATCGCCGACGGGCCCATGTCGACCCCGCGCCGGCCGGCGCCGAGGTCGAGCGCCGCACCGATGATGGCGACCGCCTGCGTGTCCACCTGCCCGCTCACGGGCCAAGGCTAACCCGCGCGCGACCTGGAACTGGGATGGCGAGGGCCGGAATCGAACCGGCGACACCACGGTTTTCAGCCGTGTGCTCTACCAACTGAGCTACCTCGCCGCGGCCGCCTAGTGTAGCCACGTCCGCAGCGAAAGAAGGACGTCCGGGCCGGTGCTACCGCGCCGCGAACGTCCTTGTGGAGCGGAGGCTAGACCGGCTCGCCCTTGCGGGCAAGGAGCGCCGTCCCGAGCCCCGCCCGAAAGTCCGCAAATTCCCCGAATCCGCGCGCCCTGAGCTCCTGTCGCAACCGCTCGGGTGGAACCCAGATCGGCGTCTGCGGGCCGGCCGAGAACGAGAGGACGATCGAGCCGCCGGCGGCGCTGACCCGCGCGAGCTCGTCGAAGAACGGGATCATGTTGGCCAGCGAGACGAGCTCGAACGAGCCGTCTTCGAACGGGAGCCGCGTCGCGTCGGCCGGCTGGAAGCGCACCCGACTCGCCAGCTCTGGCGGCGCGTTCTCCTTCGCCTGGGCGAGCATCTCTTCTGCGATGTCGACGCCGACGACATCGGCCTCCGGGAACCGCGCCGCGATGAGGAAGGCGGCCGCGCCCGTGCCGGTCCCGAGGTCGAGCACGCGGCGAGGAGGCTCGGGCAGCGCATCGAGAGCGCGCTCGAGCGGAGCGAGCGAGTCGGGCCGCCGCATGCCGTCCCACTGAGGAGCCATACGGTCGAATTGCGCTCGCAGCGGGCGGCGGAACAGCCGCCACAGCCGGGGCCGCGCGACCACGGCGTTGGTGGCGACGCGCGCGAAGCGCCGGCCCAGCGTCCGTTCTAGCTCGCGGAGGTTCACGGCGAGCGGAGGTGGATCCGCACCTCCTGACCGGGCGTGACTCCGAACAGCTCGGCCGCGTTGCCGCCCCGGATCGCGACGGCGACGTTCCGGTAGCTGTCCTCGTAGAGGATGATGTCGCCCGGCGCTGCATCCGCGAACGTGCGCGCGGCCACCGCGTAGTAGCGCTCGAGCGCCAGCTCCAGCTCGACCGTCACACCGGGAAGAACGTCCGCGTCTTCCAGCTGCCTTCGGGTCAGGTTGAGCCGCACGTTCCCGAACTGGTCGACGTAGAGCGCGGTCGCGTTGATGCGGCTCTGGCCGATCTCCGGCTCGGGCATATCGAGCTGGACGAGCGCCTGCGGGTCGACCGGCGGCCCCAGCTCCTCGAGAGCGACACCGCAAGCGAGATGGGCCGCGGCGGGAGCGAAGAGGTCGCGGCCGTGGAAGGTGCGAGAGACCGTGTCGAGCGCGTACTCCGGGTTCGCGAGCTCGTGGACAATCTCGACGCCGCCGAGCAGATCGGCGGCCGGGAGGATGAGGCCGTTGTCCGGACCGACCAGGATGCGCCCCTCGCCGGTGCGCAGCGCCAGTGCGCGCCGGTGCCCGCCGACACCCGGGTCGACGACCGCAAGGTGGACTCCTTCCGGCATGTACGGGAGCGTGTCGCGGAGCACGAGCGCGCCCTGGAGGACGTGCTGGGGCGGGATCCCGTGCGTGATGTCGATGATGTGCGCCTCGGGGGCGATCCGTTTCATCACGCCGTGGCAGGTCCCGACGAAGTCGTCCTGGAGCCCGAAGTCGGACAGGAACGTGATGAACACGGGGAGAGCCTAAAAGACGCCGGAATCGGCGACACGCGCTGCGCCCGCGACGGCGTCGATCAGGCCTTCCAGGTCGTGCCGCTCGGCCTCGGCGATCACGCGAATGCCGCACGCGCGTGCTTCGCGAGTGGTCTCCGGGCCGATCGAGACCGCGGGCAGGTCGAGCTCGAGCGCGGAGAACGCGTGGGCCGCCGACGCGGAAGCGAGGACGACGAGGTCGCCCTCCGGCGGCGCGGCCGGGTGGAGCTCACGCGTCCGGTAGAGGACGACGGTGTCGGCGCCGAGCGCCTCGGCCAGGTACGGCCGCGCATCCGCCGCGGCCGCGAACAAGACCCGGCCCGGCGATGCCGGGAGCTCGGCAACGAGCCCTTCCTGCGTGGAAACCTGCGGCACGAGGGCGGGCTCGATCCCGTTCTCCCGGAGCGCCGCCGCGGTACCCGGCCCGATCGCCGCGACCTGGGAAAGCTCGCCACGGCGGCGGCGCGCCAGCTCGCGGGCCCCGCGCGGGCTCGTGACGACGACCCAGTCGTAGCCCGAGACGTCGACCTCGTCGGGACCGATCGGCTCGAGCTCGAGCAGCGGGCAGAGCACGACCTCGAGTCCGAGCGCCGCGAGCCGGTCGGCGAGCGCCGGAGCCTGCTCCCGTGGCCGGGTGACGATCACGCGCAGGGGTCGAGAAGCGGGACCCATCCCTAACCCCCACCCACCCGGGGACTACTCACGGTAGCGGCCAAGGGCGCACGTGACTGTGGCGGATTCGCGCCGATTGTGTGATCAAAGGCCTCATCGGGAGCCGACCAGCGGAGCGAGCTCCGCGGCCAGCGCGGCCGGGTCCGCTCCGGTTCGCCGCTCGACCCAGCTGCCGTCCTCGGCCGCTACGAGGGCCGTCAGCGTCTCTCCATCGTGATGGGCCGCGACCGGAGCGAGGCAGCCGCCGCCCAGAGCGAAAACGCACGCGCGCTCGGCCTCCACCCGCCGCCGCGTCTCGCCATCGTCCGCCTCCATGACCACCGCCTCCTCGCCCACCCGCACCTGCAACGCCAGCGCTCCCTGGCCGGCCTCGGGAAGCATCTCCTCCGGCGAGAGCCGCCGGCCGATCTCGGCCCCCAGCCCGAGTCGGTCCAGCCCGCAGGCGGCGAGCACGACCGCGTCCAACCCCCGCTCGCCGCGCTTGCGCAGACGCGTCTCGACGTTTCCGCGCAGCGGCTCCACCGACAGCTCGGGCTCCAGCGCCAGCAGCTCCGCCCGCCGCCGCACCGACGCCGTGCCTACCCGCAGCCCGGGCCGGAGCTCGGAAGCCCCGCACAGCGCGTCGCGCGGGTCCTCCCGCGCCAGGTACGCACCAACAGCCAGCCCGTCGGCGTCCGACGACGTCATGTCCTTGGCCGAGTGGACGGCCACGTCGATCCGCCTCTCCAGCAGCGCCTCCTCGATCTCCTTGACGAACACCCCGCGGGAGCCGATCTCGCCGAACGGCTTCGAGCGGTCACGGTCGCCCGCGGTCGTGATGGGGACGAGCGCGATCTCGACTCCGTGGCGCCGCAGCTGCTCCGCCGCCAGCTCCGCCTGGATCAGCGCGAGCCGCGAGCCGCGCGAGCCGACCCGCAGCAGCACTAGACGCCGACTTCGTCGCGCTCGGCTGTCGGCTCGGGCTCGGCCTCGCGCTCGGCCCGCCGCCGCGCGAGCTCCGTCAGCTCGCCCGCGTCCCGCTCCAGCCGCGCGAGCTTCGCCGCGATGATCGCGACCCACACCAGCACGGCCACGAACACCACGAGATAGGCAGCCGCGACGTACTTCTCCGACGCGCTCACGAGACGACCACCTGACGCAAAGCCTGTCGACCGGTCAGCTCAGACGGCCGAACGGGCAAAGCCCGCCCGGCCTGAAGGAGACAACGCAAGCGTCGTCTCACGCCAGGAGCTCCCGCAGCTCGCGCAGGCGGTCGTCCAGCCGCTTCCCGGCCAGCTCGACGCGGTACATCGTCCCGGCCAGCGTCAGCAGCGCCGCCCACGAGACGCAGAACGCGAGGAACATCGAGCCCGACATCTGCGGCCCGTGCCGCGTGAACACCGTCGGGTGGATGTAGTCGTTCGCCAGCCGGATCGAGAGCCAGCTGACCGGGATCAGGACGACCCCGAAGAGCGCGTAGACCGCGCACATGTTGGCGCGCGCCGGCCCCGGCTCCACCGAGTAGCGCAGCATGAAGTAGGCCGCGTAGAACAGGAACAGGATCAGGAACGTGACGAGCTGGTTCGAGCTCCACGTCCACCAGATCCCCCAGGAGACGCGCGCCCAGATCGACCCGGTCACGAGCGTGAGCGCACCGAAGATCACGCCCTGGTGGATCGCTGCGTAACTCTCGAGGTCGGCGCCGGGCGGCCGCTTCCAGAGGTGGAGGAACGCCTTCGCCGCGCCCCACGCGAAGCAGGCGTACGCCGTCAGGGCGATCGGGACGTGGATGTAGAAGATCTTCTGCGAGAGCCCCTGGTCGGCGTCGAGCGGCGCGTAGAAGAAGACGAGCGCCAGCGCCGTCGCCATCAGAACGGCGGCGGCGGCGGCAAGCGCCGGAAGCGGGATGTGGCGCAGCCGGGAGAGCACGAAACCGCCTGCAATGATGGCAGAACGGGCACGGTGCGCAGGCCGCTAGACTCGGCGCCGTGGCTGACCTTGGCCGCGCCGCAGTCATCGTCGCGTTCGGCCTCGCCCTCTACGCGGCGCTCGCCGGCGGGCTCGCCGCCTACCAGGGCCGGCGTCGCCTGCACGAGTCCGCCCGGAACGCTCTCGTCGGCGCGTTCGCCGCGACCGCGGTCGCCGCGCTCGTCCTGCTGAACGCGTTCAGGACGCGCGACCTCTCGTTCACCTACGTCGCCGAGCACTCGAGCCGGAAGCTGCCCTTCCCGTACTCCTTCAGCGCCTTCTGGGGCGGCCAGGAGGGATCACTCCTCCTCTGGCTGTTCGTCCTGACCGGGCTCGCCTCGGCCGCGGTGCTCGTCAACCGGACGCTGATCCGCCAGCTCCTCCCGTGGACCGTCCCCGTGCTCGGCGCGATCGCCTCGTTCTTCGCGTTCGTGCTCGCCTTCGTCGCCAGCCCGTTCGCGCGCCAGGTGGCCCCCGCGGACGGCTCGGGCCTCACACCGAGCCTGCAGAACCCGTACATGATGATCCACCCGCCGCTGCTCTACCTCGGCTACGTGGGGATGACGATCCCGTTCGCCTTCGCCGCGGGCGCGCTCCTCTCCGGCCGGGCGGACGAGCGCTGGATCGTCGCCACCCGCCGCTGGACGCTGCTCGCCTGGACTGCCCTCGGGATCGGGATCCTGCTCGGCGCCAAGTGGGCGTACGAGGAGGTCGGCTGGGGCGGCTACTACGCGTGGGACCCGGTCGAGAACGCGGCCCTCATGCCCTGGCTCGCGTCGACCGCGTTCCTGCACTCGGTGATGGTGCAGGAGAAGAAGAACATGCTCCGGGTCTGGAACGTCGTGCTCGTCTCGCTCGCGTTCTGCCTCTCGATCTTCGGGACGTTCCTCACCCGCAGCGGCGTCCTCAGCTCGATCCACAGCTTTGCGCAGTCGTCGATCGGGCCCTGGTTCCTCGCGTTCATCGTCGCGGCTGCACTCTTCTCGACCGCGCTCATCTTCTGGCGCCTGCCTCTGTTGCGGACGCGGACCCGGCTCGAGTCGCTCGTCTCGCGCGAGGCGGCGTTCCTCTACAACAACCTGCTGCTCGTCGCGCTCACGCTGACCGTGCTCTGGGGCGTCGTCTTCCCGCTCCTCTCCGAGGCCGTGCGCGGCGAGCCGATCACCGTCGGCCAGCCGTACTTCGACTTCTTCCTGCGCGTCTTCGGGCTGCCCCTCCTCCTGCTGATGGGGATCGGGCCGCTGGTCGCGTGGCGGCGGAGCTCCCTGCGCGCACTCGGCGCGAGCCTCGTCTGGCCGGCGGTGGTGGCCCTCGTGGCCGGCGCGGTGCTGGTCGCGCTCGGCGCGGGCTCGAGCCCGCCGGGCCTGGTCGCGTACACGTTCTCGGTCTTCGTGCTCGCCGCGATCGTGCTCGAGTTCGCGCGCGGGACGAGGGCACGCAAGGCGCTCGGCGAGCGCACCTGGCTCGGCGCGTTCTCCTCGCTCGTCGGCCGCAACCGCCGCCGCTACGGCGGCTACATCGTCCACGCGGCGATCGTCATGCTCGCAATCGGAATCGCCGGCGGGGCGTACGGCGCGACGAAGGTTCAGCACCTCCGGCCCGGCCAGTCGATGACGATCCGCGGCTACACGCTCCACTACCTCCGGTCGCAGGTGACGCGCGGTCCGAACGATCTGGAGGAGCGCGCGCGGATCGCGGTCACGCGCGGCGGCGGCGGCGTGGGAACACTCCTGGCCGGCAAGAACAGCTATCCGGCCGAGCAGCAGGTCTCGAACGAGGTCTCGATCCACACCGACTGGCTGCGCGCGCAGGACCTCTTCGTGATCGGAGACCAGTTCAACAAGGACGGCTCCGTCGTCCTCAAGGTGCTCGTCAACCCGCTCGTCCCGCTCGTCTGGCTCGCGGGGCTCGTCTTCCTGCTCGGCTCGCTGATCGCGATGTGGCCGGACGCGCGCGAGCAGCGGCGCCTCGCGCGACGCGCGGAACCGGTCGCAGCCACGACGTGACGCGGCTGCCGCACACGGACGGCGGCACGTTCATCACCGACGGTGGGATGGAGACGACGCTGATCTTCCGCGACGGCCTCGAGCTGCCCGAGTTCGCGTCCTTCGTGCTGCTCGACGACCCGGCCGGGACGGAGGCGCTCCTGAGCTACTACGAGCCCTATCTCGAGATCGCGCGGGAGCGGGGCGTCGCGATCCTCCTCGACGCCCCTACCTGGCGCGCGAGCCGGGACTGGGGGAGGCGGCTCGGCTACTCGCCGGAGGCGCTCGCGGACGTGAACCGCCGCGCGGTCGCGCTGCTCGAGAGCCTGCGCGAGTCGACCGGCGGCGAGCCCGAGATCGTGATCAGCGGCTGCATCGGCCCGCGCGGGGACGCCTACCGCGCCGACGCCACGATGACCGCGGAGGAGGCGGAGCGCTACCACTCGGAGCAGGCCGAGACGCTCGCCGGCACCTCGGCCGACCTGGTCAGCGCGCTGACGCTCACCTACGCGAACGAGGCGGTCGGGATCGCGCGTGCCGTGGGCAGGACGGGGCTCCCGGTCGCGATCTCGTTCACGGTCGAGACCGACGGGCGGCTGCCGAGCGGTCAGACGCTCGGCGAGGCGATCGAGCAGGTCGACGCGGAGACCGGCCGGGCGGTCGCGTACTTCATGGTCAACTGTGCCCACCCGTCGCACCTCTCGCCCGCGCTCGAGGCCGCGCCCTGGGTCGACCGGGTGCGTGGGCTGCGCGCGAACGCGTCGACGAAGAGCCACGCCGAGCTCGACGAGGCGGAGGAGCTGGACGAGGGCGATCCCGCGGAGCTGGCGTCCGCCTACCGCGAGCTGCGCACGCGGCTGCCGAACCTGAACGTGGTCGGCGGCTGCTGCGGCACCGACCACCGGCACGTGGACGCGATCAGCGCCGTCTTCACTCGGTGACGACGTACTCGAACGAGGCCCAGGCCAGCAGCGCGAAGATCGCGTCGTAGAGGGCAAGGAACGCGAGGTATCGGCCGGGATGGTCGGCGACGCTCGCGCCGACGCCGCCGATCACGATCGGCAAGGCGAGCGGCAGGAAGAGGAGCGGCAGCAGCAGCTCCCGGGCTCGGCCGGCGGCGGCCATCGCCGAGAGCAGCACCCCGACCGCGCAGATCCCGAGGTCGGCGAGCACGACCCCGGCGACGGTCGCCCAGCCGACCGGAGTGAAAAAGAGCGCGAACGCGACCAGCGCGACGATCTCCGCCAGGGCCAGGAAGACGAGCGTCGCGATCCCCTTCGCCAGCCAGATCGCGCTCCGGTCGCAGGGCGCGAGCACGAGCCCGTCGAGCAGGCCCTGCTCGCGCTCCGCGGCAAACGCGCGGCCGAGACCGAGGAGCGCCGTGAAGATGATCGCCACCCAGAGGAGCCCGAACTCCGCCAGCCGCGACGATCCGGACGGAAGCGCGAAGTGGAAGACGGCCAGCACCGAGAGGACGAAGAGGAGCATCGCGGGCAGCGTGTCCCGCGCCCGCAGCTCCAGGCGCAGGTCCTTTCGCGCGAGCACTGCCGTGTCCCCGAAGTAGCGAGTCATGCCAGAGCGAGCCTCCCGCTCGTGAGCGGCGCGATCCGGTCGGGGTCGTGCGTGGCAACGAGCAGCGTCCGCCGCTCGCGCATCCCGGCCAGCTCGCGATCGAGGATCGCTGCCCCGTCGTCGTCGAGCCCTGCAAACGGCTCGTCGAGGATCAGCAGGTCGGGCTTGTGCAGGAGCGACCGGCAGAGCGCGATCCGCTGGACTTGGCCGCGCGAGAGCGTCGAGGCACGCTCGCGGCGCGACTCCCAGAGCCCGAAGCGCTCCAGCAGCATCCCGATCCGCTCGCGCCGCTCCGGCACGCGGTAGAGCCGACCGTAGAGTTCGAGGTTCTCGAGCACGGTCAGCTCGCGGTAGAGGAGCGGCTCGTGCCCGGCGAAGCCGATTCGGCTGCGGTCGGGCTCGACCTCGAGCGTCCCGGCCGTGGGAAGCGCGAGCCCCGCGCAGAGCCGGAGCAGGGTCGTCTTGCCCGAGCCGTTCGGGCCGGTCACGACGAGAAAGCCGCCGCGCTGCAGCTCGAAGTCGAGGCCGCGCAGCACACGCTTGAGCCCGTACCGCTTCTCGAGGCCGGCCGCGCGGATCACACGAGCACGTCCGCGAGCACGAACGCAAGGAACGCGAGCGAGATGACCCCGTTCATGGTGAAGAACGCGGTGTCGAGTCGCCGCAGGTTGCCCGGGCTGACGAGCGAGTGCTCGTAGGCGAGCAGCGCCGCGACCACGGTCACGCCGAGCCAGTAGAACGCGTTCACATCGAGGCCGAAGCCGACCGCGATCAGCAGCTCGACCGTCCCGAGGTGGAAGATCCGCGCGCCCCAGAACGCGCCGTTCTCGCCGAAGCGCGTCGCGACCGAGTGCAGCTCCTGTGTGCGGTCGACCTCGAGGTCGAGCAGCGAGTAGAAGAGGTCGAAGCCGGCAACCCAGAGCGCGACCGCGCCCCCGAGCGCCCACGCCTCCCAGGGGATTGTCCCGGTGATCGCCGCCCAGGCCCCGATGGGGGCGAGCCCATCGACCGCGCCCAGCCAGAGGTGGCACAGCCAGGTCCAGCGCTTCAGGTACGGGTAGATCACGAACGCGGCGACCGGGATCGGCCACAGCTTCTGGACGAGCGAGCTCAGCTGGTAGACGGCGACGAGAAAGACGGCGAGCGAGACGAGGCAGAAGACGACCACCTGCGCGTAGGAGAGGAGCCCGGACGGCAGCTCGCGTCCCGCCGTGCGCGGGTTGCGCGCGTCGAGGCGCGCGTCGATCAGCCGGTTGAGCCCCATCGCGAGCGAGCGGGCCCCGACCATCGCGACCGTGATCCAGAGCAGGTCGTGTGCGCTCGGCACGCCGTTCACCGCGAGCAGCGCGCCGACGTAGGCGAACGGCAGCGCGAAGATCGTGTGCTCGAACTTGACGAGCGCGAAGAAACGCGATGGGTAGACCAACACGCTCACAATTGCCGAGTGTGACGGACATGGTGTCGACCGGTCATTTCAGACGGACGCACGAGCAAAGCCCATGCGTCCTTCCGGCGGCGTCGCAAGCGCCGCCTCATGTCTGGCGATGGACCGTGGGCTCGTCGGCGAGCAGCGAGAGCGCGTGCTCGAGCGCGGGGCGCAGCACCTCGAAGCCGTCGCGGCAGCCCCCCGGCGAGCCCGGGAGGTTGACGACGAGGGCGCTGCCCCTCACGCCGGCGACCCCGCGTGAGAGCAGCGCGTGCGGCGTCTTCGCGATCGAGTCGGCCCGGATCGCCTCCGCGATCCCGGGCGCCTGCCGCTCCAGCACCTCAAGCGTGGCCTCGGGCGTTATGTCGCGAGGGCCGAGCCCGGTGCCGCCCGTCGTCAGCACGAGCGCCGCCTCCTCGGCGAGCTCGGCGATCGCCTCGGCGACCGCGTCGCGCTCGTCGGGCACGACCCGGCGCTCGACCTCGTAGCCCTCGGCGGCCAGCAGCCCGGCGAGCAGGTCGCCGCTCGTGTCCTCGCGCGTCCCCTCCGAGACCCCGTCCGAGACCGTGACGACCGCCGTCTTCACTCCTTCACCTTCTCGAGCAGCCGGATCTCTCCGATCTCCATCGCGGAGTCGACCCCCTTGGCCATGTCGTAGACGGTGAGCGCCGCGACCGAGGCCGCGACGAGCGCCTCCATCTCGACGCCGGTCTGCGCGGTCGTCTCGGCCGACGCCACGATCTCGACCGAGCTCTCGCCGACCTCGAGCTCCACGCCCACGTGCGTGAGCGGAAGCGGGTGGCAGAGCGGGATCAGCTCGCTCGTGCGCTTGGCGGCCATGATCCCCGCGAGCCTGGCCGCGGCGAGCGCGTCGCCCTTCGGCAGTGCGGCGAGCCGCGTCGCAGTCTCCGGCGCCATCCGCACCACTGCGGACGCCCGGGCGCGGCGCCGCGAGACCGGCTTGCCGCCGACGTCGACCATCCGCACGGCACCGGCCTCGTCCACGTGCGAGAGCTCCTTCATCGGCCCGAAAGGTATCGCCGCCCGAGCGCAAGCAGGCCCCTGCGATAGCGCCACGCGGCCTGCACCTTCCGCGCGAGCCCCTCGCGGTAGAGCACGCTCGCCATCCCCCGGAAGCCGTACAGCTGCCCCTCGTCGTAGGGGTACCACCACGGGACCGGCCTCCGCCCCGGGTCGAGGTCGGCGAACTTGACCCGCGAGAGCTCGTAGAGGCCGTGCTTCGAGTGCGTGCGCCCGAAGCCCGACTCCTTCGTCCCGCCCCACGACGCCTGCCCCACTCCGTACGAGTACGAGACGTCGTTCGTCCAGACCAGGCCTGCGTCGAGCCGCCGGGCAATCCGCTGCGCGCGGTCGAGGTCGCGCGTCCAGACGCTCGCGCCGAGCCCGAAGCTCGAGCCGTTCGCGAGCCGCACCGCCTCGTCCTCGTCGCCGAACGGCGCGACCGTGACGACCGGCCCGAAGACCTCCTCGTGCTGGATCCGGGCCTCCCGCTCGACGCCGGTCAGGATCGTCGGCTCGTAGAACCAGCCGGGCAGGCCGACCTCGGGCCGCGCACCGCCCGTCCGAACCTCGCTCCCGCGGCCGACCGCGTCCTCGACCAGCTCCTCGACGTGGGCGCGCTGCTCCTCGGCGATCAGCGGGCCGAGATCGGTCTCGAGCTCCTCGCCGCGCCCGATCCGGAGCGCGCGAGCACGCCGCGCCAGCTCCTCCACAAACGCCTCCTGCAGCGGCCGCGCGACGTAGACGCGCTCGACGCCCGAGCACACCTGGCCGCAGTTGGAGAAGCTTCCCCACAGAGCGCCGGCGACCGCGCGGTCGAGGTCGGCGTCCTCGAAGACGAGCAGCGGGTCCTTGCCGCCGAGCTCGAGCGTGACGGGCCGCAACCGCTCGCCCGCGAGCGAGGCGACCCGACGGCCGGTGTCGCCCGAGCCCGTGAAGACGACCTTCGCCGTCCCGGGTGCGCGCACGAGCGCCTCGCCCACCTCGGGCCCGCCCTGCATGACCTGGACGAGCCGCTTCGGAGCTCCGGCCTCCCGGAAGACCCGCTGCACCCACGCGCCCGAGAGCGGCGTCACCTCCGACGGCTTGACGACGACCGCGTTCCCCGCCGCGACCGCGAAGACCGCCTGCGTGAAGGCGATCCCGAAGGGGAAGTTCCACGGCGAGATCACTGCGATCACGCCGAGAGGCTCGTAGAAGAGGCTGCCGCGCTTGTGCCGCAGGTGGGGCTGGCGGAAGCGCACCGGCTCCGGCTGGAGGACGCGGCCCGCGTTCGCCGCGGCCCAGACCAGGTTGTCGAGCGCGACGAACAACTCGGCCGTGTAGGACTCGACAAGCGGCTTGCCCGTCTCGGCGGTGACCGTCGCGGCGACATCGTCCGCGACGTCGAGAAGCGTGTCCGCTACCCGTGCCAGCAGCGCGCGGCGCTCGGCGAACGAGGCCCGGCCCCAGCGCTCGGCCGCGAGCCGTGCATCGACCACGGCCTCGGCGACCTCCTCGGGCGCGGCGGCCTGCGCCGTCCCAACGACCTCGAGCGTCGCCGGATTGACGGAGCGAAGCTCACCGGCCTGTGTGGAGCGCGCCATTGCGCGCACAAGCCTAGACCCGCAGGGCGGCGCAGCGGTCGAGATCGGCCAGCTGGCCCTCGACCCAGGCGGCGACGTCGTGCTCCCGCACGTGCGCGCGGATCGCCTCGAGCCGCGTGCGCCGCTCGTCGAGCGGCATCGTCAGCGCCCGGTCGATCGCCTCCGCCTGCCCGGCGACGTCGAACGGGTTGACGGTCACCGCCCACTCGCCCAGCTCCTCGTGCGCGCCCGCGTTCTCGGAGAGGACGACCACGCCGTCGCGCCCGTTCACGAGCGGCGCCTCCTTCGCGACGAGGTTCATGCCGTCGAAGATCGAGTTCACGAACAGGACGTCGAACTGCTTGTACGCCGCCACGGCAGCCGGGAGGTTGTCCTCGACCACGAGCTCGATCGGGTCCCAGCCCTCCTCCGGAAAGCGGTCGTTCACGCGCCGGGCCTCGCGCTGGATCGCACCGATGTACTCGGAGTACTCCGGAATGTCCTGCCGGGAGGCGTCGAGCAGCGCGAGCATCCCGACCTTGCCGACACGCTCCGGATTGGCCTCGAGATAGAGCTCGAAGGCGCGGAAACCGCGGACGATGTTCTTCGACGGATCAGTCCGGTCGACACGCAGGATCAGCTGCTCCGGCCTCCGGGCCACGAGCTCCTGCTCGGCGGCGAGGACCTCTTCGCTCCCGGCGAGCTGCTCGAACTCGAGCGGGTCGACCGAGATCGGGCGGGCGCTGACCAGCGATCTGCAACCGCGATACCGGACGAAGCCCTCCTCGAAGTCGCACTCGGCCCCGGCCAGGTCGGAGGCGGCGCGCATGAAGTTCAGCTGCCAGCGGTGCGAGTGGAACCCAATCGCGTCGTTCGCCAGAAGCCCGTCGTGGATCGCGCGGCGTGTTGCATCCGGGAGCACATGCCAGTAGTCGGTTTGGGGCCAGGGGATGTGGACGAAGTGGGCGAGCAGCGCGTTCGGGACGCGCTCGCGGACGAGGCGCGGTGCGAGGTAGAGGTGGTAGTCGTGGAAGAACACGGCCGCCTCGGGCTCGCGCTCGAGCTCGGCAAGCACAGCCTCCGCGAAACCCGCGTTCACCTGCGCATAGCCGTCGTCCCAGGCGTGTTGGTCAGCGACGTCGAGCGCGGGTGTGTACGCGAGGTTCCAGAGGTAATGCTGCAGGAACCAGAGAACGGGGTTCGAGACGACGTTGTAATACCGGTCGTAGGCGGCCTCGTCGTGGGCAACCAGCCGCAGGCCGAAGGGCGACCCGTCGTCGGCCCGCTCGTCGACCGCCTCGCCGCCGGCCTCCTCCGCGACGATGCGATCCTCGTCGCTCATCGCGCTGGCGATCCACGTGACGTCGTGGTGCGAGAGCATGCCCCGCAGCGCCGTCACCAGCCCCCCTGCGCCGCGCCGCGTCGTGCGCTCCCCGCTCTCGTCGCGCCCGTAGGTGACGGGGCCGCGATTGGAGACGAGGATCAGCTTCCTGCCGTCCCCCACACCGGAACCCTAACGGCGCGGCGCCTCCAGGGACCCGAGCCGCTCCCGCGCCTGCGCGGCCATTGCGACATCGCCCTTCTGCTCGCAGAGCGCGAGCGCCTTCCGGATCTCGTCGGCCGCCTCCTCGTGCCGGCCGGCCCGCTCGAGCACCTCGGCCAGGTCGAGGTGCGCCAGAGCCCGTCCAATCAGGCCGTCGGTCGACTCGCCGTACGCCACGGCTTCCCGGGCCAGCCGCTCCGCTCGCTCGACCTCTCCTCTCTGAGCCTTGATGCGCGCGAGCACCTGCCGCCACAGCATCTGGGTCATGATGTCGTCGTCCGCGCCGAGCTCCCTGCTCTTCCGCGCCCACTCCTCGGCCTCGTCGTAACGGCCGAGCTCGCAGAGCATGTGGCCGAGCTCGCCCGCCCGCGTCGAGAGCCAGCCTCGCTCACCCATCTGCTCGTAGCGAGCGCAGGATTCGCGAAGCGCCTGCTCGGCAGCCATGGGAGTCCCGGCGTGCAGCTCGATCTCCCAGGCCGTCTCGCCAAGATGGGCGATCAACATGCTCTGGCCGAGCTCCTCTGCGCGCGAGCGCGCCTCGGCCAGCGACCCGCGGGCTTCGTCGAACTGCCCCCGCATCGCCTCTAGTATCGCGAGCGTGGCAAGGTCGTAGGGGCGGTTGAGCGCTGCGTCCTCCCGAGATGCGTGCCAGCGAAGCCCCTCCTGGACGGTGGCCGGCCCGAACAGGTAGCCAGCCCCGAGCGTCCAGCTCAAACGGGTTGCCATCCGTTCGTCGCCCGCCCGTCTCGCATGGTCGATCGACCGTTCCAGCGCCGCGTTTCGAGGGCCGAACCGAACAAGCGAGTGCTCCTGCAGCGAGATCGCCCACCACGCAATCGCCAGCCCCCGCTCATCGCCGGCCGCCTCGAAGACGGGAATAGCCTGCTTGCCGAGCTCGGCGGTCTCCCTGCTGCTCGTTGCGGGATCCGTGTAGAGAGCAACGATCGCGCGGTGTAAGCGCGCCTGAAGCGCGCCGAGGCCGTCGCCGCGGGCCGTGGCCCTGTCCTCCGCCTCGCGCAGGAGCTCCTCCGCCGGCCCGGGTTGGCCCGAGAAGAACAGCGCGTCTGCCAGGTCCGAGTCGAGCTGCACGTCCTGCTCATCCGAGGGCAGCACGGCGCGCGCGCGTTGCAGCAGCTTGATCGTCGCGGTCAGGTCGGATCGCAGGTGCGCTCGCCGGCCGCCGACGGCGAGCCGTTGCGAAGCCCGCCGTGCCAGGCCGTCGTCGGCCGCGCCGAGCTCGGCGCCGTAGAGGTACGCCTGCTCGAGGTGGAAGCCGAGGATCTCGTCGAGCTCGACGAGCGTCGTGCCGTGCTCCTCGAGCCAGTCCGCGAAGCGCTCGTGCAGCTCCGCGCGCGTCGCCTTCGGCAGCGCGTCGTAGGCCGCGTCACGGATGAGCAGGTGCCGGAACCGGTATGCGTCCTCCCCGGGGAGCTGCGCCTTGTCAGGCCGCACGAGCTCCTTGCGGACGAGGCCCGTCAGCCGGGCCGTCACCTGGGGATCCTCGGGAGCGAGCGCCTGCACGGCCCCGCGGTGGAAGACACGGCCCTCGACCGCTCCACGCTCGAGCACGCCGCGCTCGGATGCCTCGAGCTGGTCGAGCCGGGCAGCGAGCAGCGCATGGATGGTCGGCGGCACCGTCACCTCGCCGTCTCCGGACTCCTGGGCGAGCGCCACCATCTCCTCGAGGAACAGCGGGTTCCCCTCGGACGCCTCCGCGATGCGCTCCTTCAGACCCTCGTCGAAGTGGGCGAGGCTCTCGATCAGACGCGCGGTCTCGTCGGGCCCGAGTGGCTCCAGCAGCACGTTGGCGGCGTTGAGCTTGCCGCCGGCCCAGCCCGGCCGGCGGTCGAGGAGCTCGGGCCTCGCCATACAGAGGAGCAGGATCGGGACCCCTCTCGAGAGGTCAGCCACGTGCTCGACGAGGTCGAGAAACGTCTCCTCGCCCCAGTGCAGGTCGTCGAAGACGCAGACGAGCGGCCGCTCGGCCGCGACCGCCTCGAGCTGCTTGCGAAAGGCCCAGGCGATCTCCTCCGGCGAGGTGGCCAGAGGCTCGTCGGCGACGAGCGCGTTGACCGTTCGCGCCGCAACGGGGTCGGTCTCCGCCTGCGGCAGCTGCTTGATCACCTCGACGACGGGCCAGTAGGTGATGCCCTCGCCATAGGGCAGGCAGCGGCCGCGGACGACCAGCGTGTCTTCGAGAGAGGCGAGGAACTCCGCCGCGAGGCGGGACTTGCCGACCCCGGCCGCGCCGAGGATGGTGAAGAGCTGGCACGACCCCTCCGACACCGAGCGCTCCCACGCGTCGGCGAGCATCCGCTGCTCACGCTCGCGCCCGACCATCGGGACGTCGCCTCGCCGGGCCAGCTCCCCGACCACCGCCAGGAGGCGGAAGGCGGGCACCGCGTCGCTCTTGCCCTTCAGGTCGAGCGGCGGCAGCTCCTCCGCCTCGACGGCCTCCCGGACGAGCGCCAGGGTCGGCTGGCCGACGAGGATCTCGCCCGGCTGGGCGGCCTGCTCCAGACGGGCGGCGACGTTGACCGCGTCGCCGGTCGCCAGGCGCTCCTCCGTGCCGGTCACGACCTCGCCGGTCGTGACGCCGATGCGGCCCTGGACGCCGAGCTCGGGAAACGCCTCGCGCATCTCCACAGCCGAGCGCAGGGCCCGGAGCGCGTCGTCCTCGTGCACGACGGGCACGCCGAAGACCGCCATGACCGCGTCGCCGATGAACTTCTCGACGGTCCCGCCGTGGCGCTCGACGATCTCCTTCATGCGCTCGAAGTAGCGCGCCAGGATCACCCGAAGCGCCTCGGGGTCGAGCTGCTCGCCGAGCTCGGTCGAGCCCGTGACGTCGCAGAAGAGCACGGTCACCGTCTTCCGCTGCTCCCGGGCCGGCGCAGTCTCGGCGACGAGAGCCGCGCCGCACATCCCGCAGAGCCGGAAGCCCTCGGGGTTCTCCTGGCCGCACCGCGGACAGACCGCCATGAGGCGAGTCTATTTCGGCGAAGGCCCCGCGCTCTCCCGCGGCTCGCCTGCGTACAGCCGGACGATGTCTGTCCAGGACCGCTGATCGTCCGCCGTGCGCTCCGCCGCGTAGCGATAGTCGCGCTTTCGGTCGTAGTCGCTCAGCCGATCGCCGACCTCGGCAAGTCGGTTCCGCCAGTCCTCCGCGAGGAACCTCGCCGTCTCGGGAGCGTCAGCGGCAGCCTCCAGGGCTCCGGCGAAGTGCGTGAAGCAGAGGCCGTCGGAGGCCGTGTATTGCCGCCTGACCTCGGGCTCATCGGCGAGCGCGCGAACCAGAAAACCGGACTTGCGCTCGAGGTCGGCCTCCGAGGCGAGGCACGCCGAGCATCTTCCGCGACGGAGCCGCCGGCCCCTGCGTCGGCGGGCGCCGGTCAGGTCCGGTATCAACGACTCCAGCCAGCCGAGATCGCGCCGCGCCAGCGACCCGTAGACGTCGGCGATCGCGGCACCGGAACCCGCCCGGCTCACGCGCCGGTGTAGGAGCCACGCGTGGCGGCCGCAGAAGCCGCCCGCCTCGAGAAACGCCCTCCGCGAGCGCGCGTCCGACTTCCCCTCGCGCCAGAACGTGTCCATCCACGTCACCTCGTCCTTCGCCAGCACGCGGCACATTGGACACCCGCGGCGGTGGAACGCCGCAACCAGGTCGTAGTCGAAGATCGTCGGCACCGTCTCAGCCTTGGAAGTCCCAGTAGAAGCCATCAGCCGAAACCGGCACCTGCGACGGGCCTCATCGCCGGAGAGAAGTCTACGCCCGGGACACCCTTCGACGCCTGCCGGCTATAGTGAGCGGGCTGCAGCGCGATGAGGCTCGCGCCAAACTGTGGGGAAACCCGCTGATGGCCTCTACCAACGACAACCGGATCGGAGGTAGAGGTGGGCACGTTCGCCGTAGCAGCAGTTCTCACGACAACGATTCTCCTGGCCTCGATGGTCTCGGTCGAGGTGGGGCTTTCGGTCGCGCTCATCGAGCTCTTCGCGGGGGTCCTGGTCGGCAACGCGTTCCATGTCGACGTGCCGAGCTGGCTCGCGTTCCTCGGCTCCTTCGCGGGGGTCGTCCTCACGTTTCTGGCGGGGGCCGAGGTCGACGTCCCACAGTTCAAGCGCGAGTGGAAGGCGTCGCTCTCGATCGGTCTCGTCTCGTTCTTCGCCCCGTTCGTCGTCGTCGGCCTGCTCGCCTACTACGGGCTCGACTGGAACCGGCAGCAGGCCGAGATCGCGGGCATCGCGCTGTCGACGACGAGTCTCGCGGTCGTCTACGCGGTGCTCGTGGAGACCGGGCTCAACCAGACGGTGATCGGCAAGCGGCTGATGGCCGCGACGTTCGTGACGGACCTCGGAACCGTGACCGCGCTCTCGATTCTGTTCATCTCGCCGACGATCTGGATCGTCCCGTTCGTCGTGGTCTCGGTGCTCGTGATCGTGGGCCTGCCGCGGATCGCGCCCTGGTTCTTCGGCCGCTACGGGAACCGCGTCATCGAGCCGGAGATCAAGCTTGTCTTCGCGTCGCTCTTCGTGCTGATGTGGCTCGGCGGCCGCGCGGACTCACAGGCGGTGCTGCCGGCCTTCGTGCTCGGGCTCGCGATGAGCACCCACTATCACCAGCACCGCCTCGAGCAGGAGCGGCTCCGCGTGGTCGCCTTCGCGTTCCTGACGCCGTTCTTCTTCGTGAAGGGAGGCATGAGCGTCTCGCTCGGCGCGCTCTGGGCGAACCTCGGCATCCTCGCCCTACTCTTCGCCGGGAAGATGGTCCCGAAGTTCGCGGGCATCTACCCACTCGCGCGCCGCTTCACGGGCGAGAACGCCGTCTTCACGACCCTGCTGATGTCGACCGGCCTGACGTTCGGCACGATCTCGTCGCTCTACGGGCTGAACGCCGGCATCATCGACCAGACGCAGTTCTCGCTCCTGATCGCCGTGGTCGTGCTCTCGGCGATCGTCCCGACTGCGATCGCCCAGCGGTTCTTCCACCCGCGAAGCGCACCGGAGCCCGCGCGCGAGCCCGCCCTCGCCCGCGTCCCGGCCGGCGCGACCGACAGGGCGTGAGGCGATGCCCTTCGAGCGCATCCTCGTCGCGATCGACGGCTCCGACTACTCGCAGCGCGCGCTGGCGACGGCGATCGAGCTCACCCGCCTGACGCAGGCGACGCTGACCGCTCTCGCGATCGAGGGCCCGCTGCCCGCCTACGCGGCGACGATCGGCGAGGTCGAGGAGGTGAAGCGAGAGAAGGACCTCTTCTTCCGCGCCCTGGCGGCGAGCGCACGCGAGGACGCCGAAGGAGGCGGCGTCGAGCTCGAGGTCGAGATCCGGCCCGGGCACGCGGCCACCGTGATCTCGGAGGTCGCGGCAGAGGGTGGCTACGACCTCGTGGTGCTCGGACACCGCGGCCATTTCCTGCGCGACCACCTGCTCGGCTCGACCGCTGACCGCGTCGCGGAGAACGCGCCCTGTCCCGTGATGATCGTCCGTTGAGCGCCGTGGCGGGTGTCGAGCTTCCGCAAGCGGAGACCCGAGTCGTCTCCGTCGAGCTCGGGCCCGACGAGCTCGATCCGGCGCGGGCCCGACTGGCGGAGGACGGGCAGCCGACGAGCGGTGAGGCCTTCCTCCGGTACCTCTGCTACCTCGGCCTGGGCTACCTCGAGACGGATCGCGAGGCCGCCGGAGCGGCCTCTGCGAGCGACGCCTACGAGAGGGTGCACCGGCTGTTCCGGTCGGTGGACGGCGAGCGGGCCGTGCTCCATTTCCACTACGGCGAGGCAGCGCGGGCCTTCGGGGAGGAGCAGCGTGCGCAGGCTGCGCACGAGCGCATGGCCGGTGCCTACGAGGCGCTCGTCGAGAAGCTGGAGCGCGAGATCGCGTGCCGCGAGGCGCGCATCCGGAACCTCGAGGAAGTGCTCCGATGCAAGTGACGCTGCTCACCGCCGAGCTGGAGGAGCTGGATGAGCTCGGTGCGGACCCGACGCGAGCCTGCCGCCGCGCGATCGCAGGCCTGAGCCGGCTGCAGCGGCTCGCGCGGTTCCTGAACGCCGGCTAGTCGCCGTCAGACCGCGGCGACGGTCTCCAGCTCGGCGCCGGCCGTGTCGTTGCCGGACAGGAGGTTGAAGAGCACCAGCCAGTCGCGGAGCAGCCGCGGCATCAGGAAGTGGCGGCGGACGAACTCCTTGCCCCGCAGCGCCCGCTGCCTGGCGGCGGCCGGGTCGGCGAGGATCTCGAGGCAGGCCTCGGCGCACTCGACCGGCGACTCGACGAGCCAGCCCGTGTCGGCGTCCTGGATCTGGGCGACGATGCCGCCCACCCGGCTCGCGACCATCGGCTTCGTCTTCCAGAGCGCCTCGGTCACGGTCAGACCGAAGCCCTCGCGGATCGACTTCTGGATCACGGCCGCCGAATGCACCTGAAACGCGTTGACCTCGACCGAGCCGATGTTATTCAGGTTGGAGAGGATGTAGATGTCCGGGTCGCCCGCCGCGTAGGCGACGGTGCGGCTGTAGTAGTCCCAGCCCTCGGGGTCGTCGTGCGCCATCGACCCGACCAGGGCAAGCTGCACCTCCGGTCGCTCGTCCTTGACCGCGCGGTAGGCGTCGATCACCCCGAGCGGGTCCTTCCAGGGGTCGAAGCGCGAGACCTGCGTCAGGAGGGGGCGCTCGACGTCGATCCCGAACTGGTCGACGATGTACGACGCGTCCTCTGGCGAGAGCGCCATGTTCTTGGGGGTCAGCGGGTCGATCGCGGGCGGCCAGATGTACGCGTGCGGGAGGCCGCTCACCTTCGGCACGTACTCGGGCATGTGGAAGATGGCCGCGTCGTAGCGCATGAGCCACGGCACGAGGAACGCGAGGACGTCGCGGTTGGGCTCGGAGAGATCGATGTGGCAGCGCCAGATCCAGCGGGCACCGCTGTCCGGGAAGTGCTCGATCATCGCCGCCGGCTGCGGGTCGTGGACGATGACGAAGTCGTAGCCGTCCTGGAACTCGTCGGCGTTGAGCGCGTTGTAGCGGCGGAAGATCTCCTGCTGCTCCTCCGTCAGGCCCTCCGGACCGCCCTGAAGCGCGTTGTGGATCCCCTTCGTCACGCCGAAGAACTCGTCGCCGCCGCCGATGATCCGCCACTCGACGTCGAGCCCGGCATCCTTCATCAGCGGCACCAGGGCGTAATTGATCTCGGCGACCCCGCCGCCGAAGGCGGTCGCGGAGAGGTGCACCACGCGCCGGCCGGCGAGCGGCTCGGCCAGCCGCCGGATCTCTTCCATCAGGCCACGCGTGGCGATGGTCCCGTAGTCGCCGAGCGACTTCTGTCCGACGTTGACGAGTTGGAGCATTTGTCTCTGGGAGGGCCGGGTCTCGGAGGCGTCCGAGCATAAACGCTCGGTCACTCGGCTAGGAAGGAGCGCGGGCCTCTACGAAGAACGACGAGGGTTCGGGTCTACGGATTCGTTGAGCGCTCCGCCAGGCGAACCGGGATCTCGCGCCGCGCGCCGTCCCGGAGGACTGTGATGCGGACGACCTGGCCGGGGGCGAGTCTATCTGTGACAATCCGCACAACATCCTCGGAGCTCGTAACCGGGTGCCCGGCGATCGCCAGGATCACGTCTCCACCCGTGGGGAAGTCCACGCCGAGGTACTGCTTCGTCTCGTTCCCGGCGCGCAGCCCGGCCGCTGCGGCCGGCGACTTCGGCTGGACGCTCGTGATCACGGCACCGCGCTGCACGCGGTAGCCGAAGTGACGCGCCAGCGCCGGCGTCAGGTCGGTCGTCGTGATCCCGACGAACGGATACGAGACCGTGCCGTTCGCGATCAGCTGTTCCATCGAGCGGCGCGCCGAGTTGATCGGCACGGCGAAGCCGACCCCTTCTGCGGTGCCGGAGTCGCTGCGAATCTGGGCGTTGATCCCGATCACGCGGCCGCGAGCGTCGAACAGCGGCCCGCCGGAATTGCCGTGGTTGATCGGCGCATCGGTCTGGATCGCGTCGACGAGCGTGTAGCGCGACGTGAGCGACTCGATCGAGCGGTGGATCGCAGAGACGACCCCGACCCCGAGCGAGTTCTCGTTGCCGAACGGGCTCCCGATCGCCGCGACCGGCTCGCCCACGGCGACGGTGGCGGAGTCGCCGAGCGGGACCGGGTCGAGCGCGTGGTCGGCGGGGGCGACCTTGAGCAGGCCGACATCGTCGAAGATGTCCCAGCCCACGACCTTCGCGACCGCTCGGTCGTGGTCCTGGAACTCGATGTAGACGCGGTTGGCGGCGTGGGCCTTGGTCCCCGCGGCCGCGTTTGTGATCACGTGTGAGTTCGTGAGGATGTAGCCCTGCGGCGAGACCACGAACCCGGAGCCCTGCGCGACCTGCTCGGTGTCGGGATTCGTGCCGTACTGGGCGAAGATCGTGACGACCCCCGGCGAGCGCTTGGCGTAGATCCTGCGCGGGTTGAAGCTGTTCCCGGCCAGCGGCTTGGCAGACGGGCCAACGGCGGCAGGCACCGCAGAGCCCGTGTCCGAAAGGATCGGCGTGGCCCTGAAGACGGTGGTCGTGGACGAGCTCCCGACCCAGCCCGTCGCCTTCCCGAGCGCAAGGGCGGCGATCCCGCCCACGAGGGCGCAGGCGATCGCGACGGCGGCGAGAGATCGGGAAGAGCGCACGGCCGTCTCACTCTAGCCACACTTCGAGCCGGCGCCACTACGGCGTTTTCACGGGAAAACTCAGTCGGAGACGCCCACCGGCTCCCGCGTACGCTCCACGCCGGTGCCCTGATGCGGCAGCACGAGCCGGAAGACGGTGCTCCCGTGACGCGTCTCTATCTCCATCGTGCCGTCCATCAGCACCGCGAGTTGCTTCGCGATCGCGAGGCCCAGCCCGCTGCCTGACGCGCGCGTGCCCTCGAGCCGGAAGAACCGCTCGAACAGCTGATCCCGATACTCGTCGGGAATCCCGCCTCCCTCGTCCTCGACCTCGAGCACCGCCTGCTCGTCGCGGAGGAACGCGTGCACGCGGACGGTGGTCGCGGGAGGCGTGTGCCGGAGCGCGTTCTCGACCAGGATGCGACCGATCTGCAGCACGCGCAGCTCGTCGGCAAGCGCGACCGCGCCGTCGCTCTCGGCCAGCTCGAGCTCGTGCTCGCTTGCCCGCGCCGCAGGTCCGAACTCCTCCACCAGCTCCTCGCCGAGTGCGGCGAGGTCGACCGGCTCCCGGTCGACGGTCATCCGGCCAGCGTCGAGCCTCGAGAGGTCGAGCAGATCGGACGCGAGCTTCGTGAGCCGCGACACCTGCTCGCGCATCGAGTCGAGGAACTCCTGCCTCGTTGCCTCGTCGAGCTCCTCGTCGTCCAGCAGCTCGAGGTAGCCAGCGAGCGAGAAGAGCGGCGTGCGCAGCTCGTGCGAGGCGTTCGCGACGAACTCGCGCCGCGCATCGTCGAGCTGCGCGAGGCGCACGCGCATCCGCTCGAACGCCCGTGCGAGGTCGCCCAGCTCGTCCTTGCCCGTGTCGCTGACCGGTTCGTCGAACTGACCGCCCGCGATGCGGTCCGCAGCCCGCTCCAGCCGGCGGATCCGCCGGGCGAACATACGCGCGGCGCCGTAGCCCAGGAGCAGCGCGATCAGCAGCGCCACGCCGGCCGCGAGCAGCACCCGCCGCTGTACCAGATGGACCCCGCCGAACTGATTCTGGAGCGAGTCCCTGAGAAGAAGGACGTACTCGCCGCCGAGCACCGGGACCGCCGCCTCCGCGTAGTCCTCGTCCCCGCTGCGTACCGTGCCGTTCTGCGGCCGCCCGCTCTTGACCGTCTGCAGCGCGATCCTGTCGTTCGTCAGGTCGCTCGCTGCGCCGCCGAGCGAGTCCTGGATCGGCAGGACAGTCGGCGGGTTGTCCTCGATCCGCTGCAGCAGAACGACGCGGGCCCCGGTGCTCGCGCGCGCCGTGCCGACGAAATCGGGGTCGAAGGTCGCCTCCGGGGTGATCGTCTGTTTCAGGCTGGACGCGGCGGTTCGGAGCTGGGAGACGCGCGTGTCGATGAGCCGGTTCTGCAGCGACGGCACAACCGTCAGGTAGACGATCCCGAGCGCCGCGGCCACGACGATCAGCAGCGCCAGGCTGAGGCGGGTGCCGACGCTTCGGAAGAGGCGGCTCACCGGCTGCGGAAGCGGTAGCCGACGCCGCGCACCGTCAGGATGAACTCCGGCTCTCCCGGATCCTGCTCGAGCTTCTCGCGCAGGTGACGGACATGAACGTCGATCGTCCGGGGCTCCCGGTAGTCCGAGCCGCCCCAGAGCGCCTGCAACAGCTGTTCCCGCGTGTACACGCGGCCCGGGTGGGACGCGAGCGTGCGGAGGAGCTCGAACTCGACGTAGGTGAGCTGCACGGGGCTGCCGTCCACGTCGACCTCACGCTTCGAGAGGTCGACCGTGAGCCCGTCGGTCTCGATCATGTCCGCCGGCTCCTCGTCGGCTGGGCTCGCCGCTGCGCGGCGCAACAGAGCGCGAACCCGGCTCCGGAACTCCCGGATCGAGAACGGCTTCGTGATGTAGTCGTCCGCGCCGAGCTCCAGCCCCAGCACCTTGTCGAGCTCGTCGTCGCGCGCAGTGAGCATGATGATCGGGACGGCGCTCGAGGCCCGGAGGCGCCTGCACACCTCGAGCCCGTCGACCTTGGGCAGCATGACGTCGAGCACGACGAGATCGACCGGCTCGTGCTCGAAGCACTCGAGCGCCTCTTCGCCGTCGCGCGCCTGCACGACGCGGAACCCGTCCCTTTCGAGCGGGTAAGCGAGGAGCTTCTGAACGGCGTCCTCGTCGTCTACGAGCAGAATTGTTGAGGAGGAGTCGGGCATCGGCAGTGCCTGCCGGCGCTTGTCGATCTGCCACTTACTATAGCCACGCAATGGCCGCGCTCCCGCCCCGTCCTTCGCGGCGCAGGCCTCGGCCCGGATCGCTCGAACGCCCGGTCAACGGACGGCTCTACCGCGGCACGTGGCTGCTCGTCGGCATCCCGCTCCTGATCGCGGCGTTCAGCGTTCGCAAGGCCGAGCAGCTGCCGATGCCGCAGCCCGTTCTCCCTGCCTCCTTCGACCGGGCCGGAGCGCTCGCGCTCGCCCAGGACCTCGCGGAGACGTACCCCGACCGTGCCCCGGGCACGCCTGGCGCCGCTGGCGCCGCCCGCTGGTTCTCGACGCAGCTCGCTCCCTACGGGCTGAAGGCGGTCAGCGACCGTTTTCGCGCCGAGCTGCCGGGAGGAGCGCGCAAGACACTCGTCAACCAGATCGTCACCGTGCCCGGGCGACTTCCGACCGAGATCGTGGTAATGGCGCACCGCGACGACGACGGCAGCGGGCCAGGTGCGAACGACAACGCGTCGGGAATCGCGACCCTCATCGAGCTCGCCCGATCGTACGGAACCCCGGCGGCGGCGATCGGCACGCGCGCGCTGAGCCCGTTGCACACGCTCGTCTTCGTCGCCACGGACGGAGGCTCGTTCGGTGCGCTCGGCGCGAAGCACTTCGCGCGGACGCACAGGGGACGCGTCCTCGCCGTCATCGGCCTCGCGGCGCTCGCCGGGCGTGGGCCTCCACGGCTCGCGCTCGCGGGTTGGGAGCCGCGTCTCGCGTCCTCGGGGATCGTTGAGACCGCATCGCAGCTCGTCCTCGACCAGACCGGCCGGCGCCCGCACCGTCCGAGCGCGCTCGCGCAGCTGATCGACCTCGCGTTCCCGTTCACGCTCAACGAGCAGGGGCCGCTTCTCGCCCACGGCTTCCCAGCACTCACGCTCACGAGCGGCGGAGAGCGACCACCCACTGGGTTCACCGACCAGCGGCTCAACGGTGCCCGACTGGCCTCGCTCGGGCGCTCGGCGCAGCAGCTGCTCCGCTGGCTCGACTCCGGTGTGGAGCTGGCGCCGGGAACCGCGACATATGTCTACTTCGGCCCGAGGATCCTCCCCGGCTGGGCGATCGAGCTCGTGCTGATCGCGGCTCTCGCCCCGTTCATCGCCGCCGTCGTCGACCTCTTCGCCCGCTGTCGGCGGCGGCACATTCCGCTCGCACCGGCCATGCGTAGCTACCGCAGCCGCGTCGGTTTCTGGCTCTGGACTGCCGTCCTCTTCGAGCTGTTCGCGCTTGTGGGCTTCTGGCCCGATGCGCCGTCCGTCGCACTCCCGCCCGCCGCTGCCGCCGGCACCGACTGGCCCGTGATCGCGTTGCTCGGCCTCGCGTTGCTTGTCGCCCTCGGCTGGCTGGTCACGCGAGAGCGCCTGGTCCCTCGCGGCCCCGTGACGTCGACGGAGGAGCTCGCCGGGACAACGGCGGCGCTCCTCGCGCTCGCGGTGGTGTCGCTGCTCGTCGTCGCGACCAACCCGTTCGCGTTGATCTTCCTGCTGCCGTCGGCCCACGCGTGGCTCTGGTTCCCTCAGATCCGCGCGCGACCGCTGTGGTCGCGCACCGGGCTGCTCGCCGTCGGGTTCCTCGGGCCGTTCCTCCTGCTCGGCTCGCTCGCGTTGCGTTACGGACTCGGGCTCGACGCCTTCTGGTATCTCGCCGAGCTGACCGCGACGCAGTTCGTCCGGCTTCCGATGGTCGCGATCGCGATCGGCTGGCTGGCCGTCGCGGGCCAGGTCGCCGCGGTCGCGACCCGGCGCTACGCCCCCTACCCGAGCAAGGAGGAGCGGCCCCCCAGAGGACCGATTCGGGAGACGGTCCGGCGGGTCGTGCTTACAGTTAGGGCGAGGAGACGGGCAGCCGGAGCGGAAGAAGAGGCGTTGGAAGCTTGAGCATGAGAAGGATCGTCAGGATCGCGGGCACGACCCTCGTCGTCGTCGGCGCGTTGATGCTCGTGTGGGTCGTCATCGTCTGGCGCTGGCAGGACCCCTTCACCGCCGCCTACACGCACTGGAAGCAGCACCAGCTCGCAAGCAGCTACCACGACCGCTTCGTGGCGTACAAGCCGGCACCCGCGCCGCGGACGACGATCTCGCCGGAGCTGGCCGCACGCGTCCTGGGCCAGGAGGCTCGCCACTACCGGCTCGACTCCCACCGCGGCCAGGCGATCGGGCGCATCCGCGTTCCGCGCCTCGGGCTGAACATGATCCTGGTCAACGGAACCGACGAGTCCTCGCTCGAGAAGGGCCCCGGCCGCGACCTCCGCACATACATGCCAGGTGAAGGCCAGCTCATCTACATCGCCGGCCACCGGACCACGTACCTGGCACCGTTCTCCCACATCGAGGCGCTGCGCCCGGGAGACTCGATCACGCTCGAGGTCCCGTACGGAACTTTCCGCTACCGCGTCTTCCGGCATGTGATCGTGCCCGCGGATGACCTTTCGGTGCTCCGGTCGCACGGCCGCGAGGTCGTAGCACTCCAGGCGTGCCATCCGCGCTTCTTCGCCTCGGAGCGGTACATCGTCTACGGCCGGTTGACTGAGGTCGAGCCTCGCGGCGGCCACGCCTTCAGCCCGCCGTCGACGAGCCTCGCTGCCGCACCGCTGGCAGCCGCGCAGGGTTGAACGCGTCTCAGTCGAGCCTGAGGTAGCGGGCGGGCGCTCCAGGCGGAAGCTCACCCTCGCCGCGCGGCACGAGGACGAGCGCGTCGGCGCCGGCCGCCCGCGCAATCATGTGTGACTCCTGGCCGGACACCGGCTCGAGGGTCGTCGCACCGCCGTCTTCGGTGGCAAGCATCCGCGCGCGGACGAGCTCGTCTCGCACGGGGTTACGCCGGACCGCCGCGGCCAGCTGTCCCGACTCGAAGCGAGGGAGAGGGCTCGCGTGCCCTTGCAGCGAAAGCACGGCGGGCCGGACGAAGAGCTCGAACCCGACCAGCGCCGAGACCGGGTTTCCGGGCAGCCCGAACACGAGCGTCGCCCCGCGAACGCCGAACGCGATCGGCTTGCCCGGCTTCACCGCGACACGCCAGAACACCTCCTCGACTCCGAGCTCCGCCTCCACGCGCCGGACGAGGTCGTGCGGCCCAACCGACACCCCGCCCGACGTGACGAGGAGATCCGACTCGAGCCCCCGCGTGAGTGCCTCGCGATGGGCTACCTCGTCGTCGGCCACGGCGGGCAAGCGCCTCACGACCGCGCCTGCCGAGACCAGCTGGGCGGCGAGGATCACGCCGTTCGCCTCGTAGACCTCGCCGGGACCCAGAGGCCGGCCCGGCGGCGCAAGCTCGGTTCCCGTCGTCAGAACGGAGGCGCGCGGGCGGGCGGCGCAGGTGACCTCGGCGATCCCCGCTGCGGCAAGCGCGCCGATCTGCGCGGGTCCGAGACGCATGCCGGCGTCCACGACCGCGTCGCCGGCCCGGATGTCACCGCCACGAGGACGAACGTTGGCGCCGGGATCAGCCGGATCAGAAACTTCGATAGCGTTGTCATGATCGACAACGTACTCGAAGGGGATGACGGCATCTGCCCCCTCGGGAACCACGCCACCGGTCGCGATAGCCATCGCCTCCCCGGGCTCGAGGGCACGTGCCGCCGGAGCCCCGGCGGCGATTCGCCCGCCAACGGGAAGCTGGCCCGGCGTGTCCTGCGCCCGGAGCGCAAACCCGTCCATCGCCGAGCTGGAGAACGGCGGTAGGTCGACCGCCGCGCGGGCGGTCTCGGCTACCACGCGTCCGGCGGCGTCCTCCAGGCGCACGCTCTCGGAAGGCAGCGGGCGAGCCCGCTCCAGGATGAGGCGCTGCGCCTCCTCGATCGTCAGCAACTCGGCCAAAAGCGCCACATACGCTACGCGCGGAGGGTAGGCTCAGGTGCCGTGATCTCGGTCATCGTCCCCGTTCACGACGAGGAGCGAACGGTGGCGCTCCTCTACGACGAGCTGCAGGCGGCGCTCGAGCCGCTCGACCAGGCGTGGGAAACCGTCTTCGTCGACGACGGCTCCACCGATGGCTCGTTCGGGGCGCTCACGCGTCTTCACAGCGCCCACGACAACGTTCGCGTGGTCCGGCTTCGGCGCAACTTCGGCAAGGCAGCAGCGCTCGCGGCCGGGTTCGCAAACGCCCAGGGCGACATCGTCGTGACGATCGACGCCGACCTCCAGGACGACCCGGCCGAGATCCCGAGGCTGCTCGCGAAGCTCGACGAGGGCTTCGACCTCGTCTCGGGCTGGAAGACGCGTCGGCGCGACCCGCTCACGCGTCGGATCCCGTCGAAGATCTTCAACTGGGTCACCGGCCGGGTCTCGGGACTGCGGCTGCACGACCTCAACTGCGGCCTCAAGGCCTACCGCGCCGAGGTCGTCCGGGATCTCCGTCTCTACGGCGAGCTGCACCGCTTCATCCCGGTGCTGGCCCACTACAACGGGTTCCGGATCGCCGAGCTGCCGGTCAATCACCGGCCCCGAGAGCACGGCCGCTCCCGCTACGGCGTCGAGCGCTACGTGCGCGGCTTCCTCGACCTGCTCACGGTCTCGTTCATCGGCCGCTACCGCCACCGGCCCCTGCATCTGTTCGGCGGCCTCGGGCTCGTCCTCAGCTCGCTCGGCTTCGTCGTCCTCGTCTACCTGACCGTTCTCAAGCTCACCGGTCACGCCATCGGCGAACGACCCCTCCTCACCCTGGGCGTCCTGCTCGTGGTCGTCGGCCTGCAGTTCTTCTCGCTCGGACTGATCAGCGAGCTCGTGACGAGCCAGCACGAGGAGCGCTCGGCCGTCCGCGAGCGCTCGGAGCTCCACGTCGACGAGATCCTCTCCTAGCGTCCGGCACACACTCGTGACATTCGCGTCCCACACGCGTGCGGCCTTCCTCGTTACGCTCGCAGCGGGGAGGAGGCTGGGTGCGCCTGAACTAGGGGACTACCGAAAGGGCCGCTGATGCGTGCGCTTTACTTCGGGACCTACGAGCGCGACTACCCGCGGAACGCGCAGGTGATCTCGTGCCTGCGCGGCGCAGGTGTCGAGGTCTTGGAGCACCACGTCGGAGTTTGGGAGGGGCAGCGCGACAGCTGGCAGGCGGGTCTCGGCAGCATCGCGCGGCTCGCGACTGCGGAGGCCCGGTTACTGAGGCGGCCTCGGGTCGAATTCGACGTGCTGCTCGTCGGCTACCCGGGCCACCTCGACCTGCGGGCTGCCCGCCATGCGGCCGGATCGAGGCCCGTCGTCTTCAACCCGCTCGTCTCGCTCTCTGACACGTTCGTCTCAGACCGGGGGCGGTTCCAGCAGGGGTCTCTCGCCGCCCGCACGCTCGAGACGCTCGACCGGCGGGCGCTCCGGGCAGCCGACCTCGTCGTGGCCGACACGCGGGCGAACGCCGCCCACCTCGCCGGGCTGGCCGGGCTCCCGCGCGAACGGCTCGACGTCTGCCTGGTGGGCGCCGAGGAACGCGTCTTCCAGCCCGGCTGGGCTCACGAGGAGCCGTTCACGTTCCTGTTCGTCGGCAAGCTCATACCCCTCCACGGCGTCGAGACGGTCCTCGCCGCCGCGCGCGCGGTGCCGGACCTCCCGGTGAGGCTCGTCGGCAGCGGCCAGCTCGGCGAGCTTCTCGATGATCGCCCTGCCAACGTCGAGTGGGTGCCGTGGGTCGACTACGAGCGCCTGCCGGAGGAGCTGCACCGGGCAGGCGCGGCGCTCGGAGTGTTCGGAACCTCGGACAAGGCTCAGCGCGTGATCCCGAACAAGGCGTTCCAGGCGCTTGCGTGCGGCACGCCGCTCATCACGGCCGACACCCCCGCAGCCCGAGAACTGCTCGACCACGAGCGGAGCGCGCTTCTCGTCCCGCCCGGCGACCCAGAGGCGCTTGCCGCTGCGATGCAGCGCCTCTCAGGCGACCCGGCTCTCGCCCAAGCGCTGAGCGAGGGCGGCCGGCGCGCCTACCTGGAGCACGCGAGCGAGGACGTCCTCGGCCGACGCTGGCTCGCCGTGCTCGAGCGCGCGTGCGCCGTACGATCCGCCGGGCGATGAGCGCGCGCAGGATTGCCGGCCCGGGTCCCTTGCTGTGGGGCGCGATGGCCGCCTACGCGGTCGGGTTCTCCGCCCTGTCGGTCCTGCGCCACCGCGCGTTCCAGACCGGGCGCTTCGACCTCGGGAACATGGTCCAGGCCGTCTGGTCGACCGCGCACGGCCACCCGCTCCAGGTGACGGGGCTCCGCGGCGACGAGATCTCGCGCCTGGCGGCGCATTTCGACCCCTCCCTCGCGGCATTCGCACCGCTGTGGCTCGTCTGGCCCAGCCCCGACCTGCTGCTCGTGGCGCAGGCCGTCGCGGTGTCGCTCGGAGCGCTCCCGGTCTTCTGGCTCGCCCGCAAGCACCTCGACTCTCAGCGCGCAGGGCTCGGGTTCGCGCTCGCCTATCTCCTGTACCCACCCACGCAGTGGCTGACGCTGAACGAGTTCCACCCTGTCGCCCTCGCCTGCCCGCTGCTCCTCTTCGCGTTCTGGTACCTCGACGAGGACCGGCTTCTGCCGTTCGCCCTCTTCGCCCTCGCGGCGGTCACGACGAAGGAGGAGATCGGCTTCGTCGTCGCCGGACTCGGGATCTGGTACGCGCTCGCCCGTCGGCGACGGCTCGAGGGCGCCGTCATCGCCCTCGCGGGCGCGGCCGTTTCCGCCTTCGCGATCGAGGTCGCGATCGCGCACTTCAACCGTGCCGGTAGCTCGAGCTTCCTCGCACGCTACAACGAGGTGGGAGGGTCGCCCGGAGGGATCCTGCGAACGGCCGTCACGGACCCCTGGAAGATCGTGACCTCCGCCTTCACCGGGCGAGGCCTCGGCTACCTCGCGCGGCTGCTGCTTCCGCTCGGGCTCCTCGCCCTGCTCTCGCCGCTCGTCCTGGTAGCGGCGGTGCCGGAGCTGGCGGCCAACCTCCTCTCTGCCGCCACGACGCAGACGTCGATCCGGTTCCACTACACGGCGGGTCTCATCCCGGTGCTCGTCGCAGCCTCTGTCCTCGGCGCCGCGAGGATCGTGCGCTCGCGCCCGGATCTCGCGAGGCCGCTCGCCGTGACCGCGGTCGTTCTGGCAGCCGCCTCGAACTACGCCCTCGGCGCAATCCCGCTCTGGCGCTACCTCCCCGGGGGAGAGCAGACCGATGCGACAGCGGCACAGGTGACGCGGCACGACCGGATCGCCGCGAGCGCGCTGCGCCTGATCCCGGCGAACGCGGTCGTCAGCGCGACGAACACGATCGGCGCCCACCTCTCGGCGCGGCGACGTGTGCTCAGCTTCCCGTACATCCAGGACGCGACGTGGGTCGCGGCCGATGAGACCTCGCCCGGCTACGCGGACCGGCTGGCGCCGTTGCCGACCGCCGTCCAGCTCTCCTGGCTGCGGCGTAACCCCGATTGGCGGCTCGTCTTCGAGCGGGACGGCATCCTCATCTTCCACCGCCGAGGCTGAGCCGAGGCAAGCTCGACCGCAAGCACGGTGAAGATCGCGACCACGAGGAGGTCGCGCACGAGCAGGAGCCAGGTCGGCCACGCGATCCTGAAGAGCGCGTGGTAGTGGAAGAACCAGGTCTGGGCGAGCAGGAGCGAGATCGCCGTCAGCGTGACCGCGAGCACGCTCCCCGAGCACACGACCAGCGGGACGAGCCAGACCATGTACTGCGGCGAGAAGACCTTCGTGAACGCGAGCAACCCGGCGACCGCGGCGGCGAACGCGAGCGGCAGCCTCGCCCGTAGATCCTGTGAGCGCGCGTAGAGCACCCAGACGAGCAGGACCGCGAGCGCCTCCACGACGAGCGTCGCCCTCGAGATCGCGTCGGGCAGCGAGCCGCTCAGGTTCCTCCCCGCGACGCCCGTCGTCTCGACGACGGTCGCGTGGTAGAAGCCGAGCCGGTCGGCGACGAGCAGCAGGGACGCGCCGAGGCTCTCCACCTGCAACCCGCGGTCGGCCTGCGAGCGGAAGCTCGTGACGACGCCGTGCGCGTCGTAGGCGGCGAACGGGATCAGCACGAGCACCGCGATCGCGGC
>Ga0335082_10000134_pt1 | contig 74514 bp, 58 predicted proteins | sample Lox_Sample_41_FD_206718 | JGI IMG/M metagenome (GOLD analysis project Ga0335082, IMG submission 206718) | Soil microbial communities from Loxahatchee National Wildlife Refuge, Florida, United States - Lox_Sample_4.1 | ecosystem: Environmental > Terrestrial > Soil > Wetlands | place: USA... | reverse complement strand
ATCGGGTTGATCGAGGGCAGCTGATTGAACGCGTACATGATCGGCGGCGAATCCGGCGGAACAAAGAAGTTCATCAGCTGGCCATTAGGATCCGGGCCAGATCCATCGCCCAGCATGCAATTACCGGCGTCGTTAAAGAAGTCTGGCTGCGTCTGGTCCGCGCCGATTGTGTCTGTGCACAAGTGTCCGAAGTTTCCCTGGCGTTCTGCATCGGAAGGAACGGTGGTGCGTGTAGTTTCACCCTGTGAGTTGCGAACACCCTCGTAGTACCCGAAGAAAAACGTCTTATCCTTGCGGATCGGGCCACCAATCGTGCCGCCAAACTGGTTGCGGTGCAGAGGCTCAACACTGTCCGCGAAGAAGCTTTTGGCATCCATTGCATTGTTGCGGAAGAATTCCCAGGCCGAGCCATGGAACGCGTTCGTTCCGGAGCGCGTAATGATGTTTGTCGTTGAACCGGTGCTGTGCCCAAACTCCGCATTTGCTGTGTGCGTGAGGATCCGGAATTCGGTGATCGCGTCGACGGGAGGCTCCATCACGAAACCACCATCTACCGCGTTAAAGTTATCGGCGCCGTCGACCAGGAAGTTATTGGACTCCGGTCGCTGGCCATTCACGGCATATGCTTGCCCTTCGCGCAGCGAGCCGCCCGCCTCAAGCAGTCCAGGCGTGACTGGCGTGACTCCGGGTTGGAGTAATCCGAGTTGCGTGAAGTGCCGACCATTTAAGGGTAGATCGAGCACCTCACGTTCGCCGACCGTCTTTCCCAAGCTCGTCACGGTCTGCTCGACGAGTGGCGCGTCGGTACTGACCTGCACTTCCTGTGTCGGCAATCCGACCGCCAAGTGAATTGCGAGAGTAGCGGTCTGATTGACGCTGAGCGAAATACCGTCCTGAACGTATCGCTTGAATCCTGTTGCTTCCGCGTCGAGGCGATAGTGCCCCACCGGCAGCTCTATCAGAACATAGTTCCCTTGCGCGTCGGTCTGCACGCTTCGTTTCAGGCCAGTTTGTTCGTGCGTCACAGTTACCAAGGCTTTGGCAACAGCCGCGCCGCTGGCATCCAGTACCACTCCTCGCAAGCTTGCAGTGATTTCCTGTGCTGCTGAAGCACAAACGCATAACGACACAAGCATCAGCGTCCACGCGAGTCTTTTCAAGCTCGTCATTGATCGAATCTCCTCCGCCTCGACTGAATCTGTGGAAAATGGGGGCTGGTACGGAGGACGCGCGGCCGGCCCGCGGAAGCATTCACAGCGACACCCCCAACGCTCCGCTCGGTTGGAATCGCCGGACTCCACTCCGCTCAAATCTTCAGCCTATCGACTTAGATGAAACCAAGCCGTGAACACTTCCCTCGAAGTAGCGAGAGGATACGAATCCAGTCAGAGAGTGGCAATACTCGAAAAGAACTATGGGCCATCGCCGCCGTTGTCGGAAATCGATCCCCCACCGCAAGCTGAGCAGCGAGCCCAATGCCGACTTCTTGCATGACGGCCGCCACGTATGGGTGGAGTGACTAAAGTTACTGTCACCTGTGAGCTACAACCCTATCCTGACGGCAAACAGTTCGAATGAAGGAGCACCATGAAGAAACTCTGGGTTAGCTTTGCGCTCGTCTTCTTTCTCTCCTTTGCCATTCTCGGTTGGATTGGGACTCGGATATACCAGCAAATGCCCCCCATGCCGCAGCTTGTCCTCTCGACGGACGGATCGGTTGTAATTCCCGCGGGAGACATTGAGCGTGGTCAAAATGTTTGGCAAGCTCTGGGCGGAATGGAGGTTGGTTCTGTCTGGGGCCACGGCAGCTACGTTGCGCCGGACTGGACTGCCGATTGGCTGCATCGCGAGACGATATTTGTTCTGAACCAGTGGGCGTCCGATGAGTTCCATGCTGATTACGAACACCTTTCGGCTGAAGATCGCGGCAAGCTGCGCGGTCGACTGGAAGAGATGTACCGCCGGAACAACTACGCCCCGGGCTCACACGCGCTGACGATTGACCCCGTGCGGGCTCGGGCGTTTGAAGCGAACGTTCGCCACTATTCCGATGTGTTCATGAACGGGAACAAGGCTTATGCGATTCCTGCGGGGAGTGTCAGCACTCCGGAGCGCATGCGGCAGTTTGCTGCTTTCATCTTCTGGAGCGCCTGGTCGGCCTCTGCGACCCGTCCGGGCGACACCGTCAGCTATACACAAAACTGGCCCTTCGAGCCACTCGTCGGCAATCGTCCGACCGGTGACAGCGTTCTTTGGACCGGCGTCAGCATCATCATGCTGCTTGCCGGAATCTGCGCCATGGTCTGGTGGTATGCCTCAGAGACAGGAAAAGAAGTCGCTCCCACGCTTCCTTTCTCTGACCCTCTCGGTGAATGGAAGGCCACGCCTTCACAACGCGCAACCTTGAAGTATTTCTGGATCGTCTCCGCGCTCATCCTCGTTCAGATCCTGATGGGCGTCGTCACCGCCCACTATGGCGTCGAGGGCGATGGCTTCTACGGAATCAAACTCTCTCAGATCCTTCCCTACAGTGTCACTCGAACCTGGCACGTACAACTTGGCATCTTCTGGATTGCCACTGCGTGGCTTGCCGCCGGGCTCTTTATAGGGCCGCTGGTCAGCAAATACGAACCAAAATTCCAGGCCCTCGGCGTTCATGCTCTTTTCGGTGCGTTGCTCGTCATCGTCGTCGGCTCCATGGCTGGCGAGTGGATGAGCATTCACAACAAGCTTTCTGCGGCCAGCTCGTTTCTTTGGGGCCATCAAGGCTACGAGTATGTTGATCTCGGCCGCGGCTGGCAACTCCTACTCTTTGTCGGCCTGTTGATTTGGCTCTTCCTCGTTCTCCGCGCTGTGCGGCCTGCGCTGAAACAGGCCGACGAGCAGCGCCAACTCTTGTGGCTCTTCATTATCTCGGCGGCAGCCATTGGGCTGTTCTACGCCGCCGGCTTGTCCTGGGGGCAGCACACGCACCTTTCGATCGTCGAGTATTGGCGCTGGTGGGTAGTTCATCTCTGGGTCGAAGGGTTCTTTGAGGTGTTTGCTACGACTGTGATTGCGTTTTTCTTCACGCGGCTTGGCTTAATTCAACCTGTCATGGCCGCAAAGGCCTCCCTGCTGTCCGCGACGATCTTTCTGGCAGGCGGAATCATCGGCACCTGCCATCACTTGTACTTCTCCGGCACTCCGACAGTTGCACTCGCATTCGGCTCTGTGTTTAGCGCTCTCGAGGTTGTGCCTCTTACGATGATCGCTTATCCCGCGATTGACGACCTCCGCCGCGGCAGACTTACCGTTTGGGCCAAGCGTTACCAGTGGCCTATCTACTTCTTCGTGGCTGTCGCTTTCTGGAACATGGTCGGCGCGGGGCTTTTCGGTTTCATGATCAATCCACCGATTGCCCTCTACTTTATGCAGGGCCTTAATACCACTCCGCTCCACGGCCATGCAGCCCTTTTCGGTGTCTACGGGATGCTCGGCATCGGGTTGATGCTCGTCTGCTTGCGTGCTATGAATCCGGCCAAACCGTGGAGAGAGAGCTGGTTGAAGGCCGCCTTTTGGATGATGAATATAGGCCTCTTCGCCATGTGCGTCGGCAGCTTGCTTCCCGTTGGATTGATGCAAACCTGGGCGAGCGTCAACCATGGCTACTGGTTCGCTCGCAGCACCGAATTCCTGGGGAGCCCCATTATGCAAACGCTCAGGTGGATGCGCGTGCCCGGCGACACAATTTTCGCGCTCGGCGCGTTGATCTTGGTTGCCTTTGTCTTCACAACGTATTCGTACAAACGAGAGCGACCCGAGCCGACCGGGAAGGTAGTCTCTGCTCCGGCCGCGAATTAGCTGCTCAAAAACAAAGAGGCGCTACCTAAAGTTGCGCCTCTTGGGCTCTAATCGGAATCATTCGCGAAGCGAATTTGTTTGACACCGTACGCCGGGGCCTGACCTATGTCTGGTCAATCAACCGATGATGAATGGCGTAAAGAGCCAATTCCAAACGGTCCGAGACCCCGAGTTTGTCGAAAATGTTGTGTAGATGGTTCTTTACGGTTTGTTCCGAAATAAAGAGTTTCTCGCCGATTTCCTTGTTCCGGAAGCCCTGCGCCACCAGTTGCACGATCTCTTTTTCACGGTCCGAGAGCAAGGGCTTTTCGCGCCGCGGTCCAGACTCTGAAGACTTCGCAAATGCCTTCATCACTTCCGCGGTCATTCGGTTATCAAGCCAGATTTCGCCAGCATGGACCCGGTGAATGCTCTTGACCAAGAGGTCGGTCGCTGATTGTTTCAGGACCACGCCACGAGCACCTAAACGCATGGCCCGGACCACATCGCGATCGTCTTCCGCCGCGGTCAGCACGATCACGCGCGTCGGAATCTGATCAAAATTCACTTCCTCCAACACTGCCAAACCATCCTTATCAGGCATGCGCAGATCCAGGAGCAGGATATCGGGCTTCAACTTCGCCAGCATCTTGATGCATTCGGCGCCGTTCTGCGCTTCGCCGATAATCGTAATTTCGTCGTCGCCGTCGAGGAGCTTGCGCAGGCCGTCGCGAAAAATCGCGTGGTCGTCAGCCATCAATACGCGGATTTGCTGTTTCGTCGTCTTTGCCATATGTCAGCCGAGCGGAACCTCTATCGTTAGACGCGCACCATGCCCCGGGTTTGACTCCACAGTCAGCACACCACCGACTGTGCGCGTTCTTTCCTTGATGGAAATCGGACCCAACCGTAGGCGGTCGAGCTCGTCCCCCGTAAATCGTCCGGCAAAACTGAACCCTTCGCCGTTATCGTCGACTGCCAGGGCGAGCCGGCTGTCATCCTGCGACAGTTTTACCACGACATGGGAAGCCTTCGCATGCTTTTTTATGTTGTTGAGTGCTTCTCTGTATATCTGGAAAATCTCGCGGCAAACGCGGTCAGGAGCGTGCAAATCGACGGAATCTACAAGCAAATCCAGTGCCAGGCCGGACTCATTGCGAAAACGCTCCGCGAACCCTCGCATCAAATCGACCAGGTCCGCGGACTGCACACGCAGTGGGCGCAAATCAGTCACCATGTGGCGCAATTCGCCGCCCTCGTTCTTTACCGTCTGCTGCAGCGAGGTGAGCCCCGCCTCGACCTGCTCCGGGTGAGTACTGACCTTCCGCCGCAGAACGTCCAGTTGAATCTCGATGCTGAGCAATGTCTGCAAAATACCGTCGTGGAGATCTCGCGAAATCCGCGAGCGCTCCGCTTCGATGGCACGAGCGCGCAGATGCCGCAGCAGAAAGATGTTCTCGAGTGGCGCACTGATCTGCTGTGCGATCTTCTCGAACCAGGCAAGATCCTCGGGTGCAAATGGGCCGTTCCCTGGCCGCCGATTGACCAGGAAAATCCTTCCCACCGGATGATCCTCTTGGTCGAAAGCTACCGACAGGAAGTTCCTAATGCGGAATTCATTTTGTGTCGGCCCTGGGATGCGGGGTAATATCTTCAAGCGATGCGCGTTGCGCCGATCCCATCCAAACCCTGATCCACGACCTTCCGTGGAATTCCAACAGAGAGATGCTTCCAAGTCATCGAGTAAGAATCCATCCGCGCGAGTGACGGGCAGATTCTCCGGCGTCAATCGCTCGCTCTCACCTGACTTCAGCTGCCACAGAAAAATCCGTTCCAAATCTGCATCACGATACGCCAGCAGTGCACTTTCGGTCTGGAACTCGGCGCACAAATCCTCCAGCAACTGCCGCAGTGATTCAGCCAGACCGATTTCGACATGCATCAATCCACCAAGGCGGCTCAGAAACTCCTGCTGTTCGGTGAACACCCGGTTTCGATTACCGAGGAATGCCATCGCTCCCGCACCCAGCAGCGTTGCAGCGAAGAAAGGAAGCAGAAAATAGAGCGAAAGAGTTGTACCGCTCTGCGACAGGCGCTGCGCTTGCAACGCGATCGCCAGAAGCAACAGGCCGAAGGCCAGCGAAACTGCGAGCTTGAGGTTCCACCGGTAGCCCGCGGCAAACGCCACAAAAAAGATCAAAAACCAAGCCGGCAGGCGCTCCGGCGAGAAATACAAGAAGAGCGCCACGATTAACACGTCACATCCCAGCGGGAGGTGCCATCGGTACTTACGTAAAGCCGACTCGATGAATAGCAGGCTCACTGCGACCGCAAGATACGCGATCAGAAGATAGAGTGCGCGTTCCGCCTCCCTGGCAACCCGCAATTCAAGGAGCGACACGATCGCCAGCAGCGCGACCACTGGCCGCGCGTAGGCGATTTGCACCTCGAAATGAAGTCGGTCCGTCGTTTGCAGGTTCATGCGCGGGGACACACACCCCTGTGGGCTAGGTTATGGCCTGGGCATTCCTACCCTGTTATGAATGTAGCAACGCAACGCGGCCCTGATGCCGCGGTCACCGGAAAGCGTTTCCAGCTTGCTATGTGCTAATCGGGCAATCCCTCACAGCGTTCGCCAGCGCAGGGCACCCCAAAGCCCCACACCATTAGCTCTGGCCGGGCCTTCTACGACTTATCGCGTCCGTGTTAAACTATCGATCTGCGGTGGGAGTAGCTCAGCTGGTAGAGCGTCGGTCTGTGGCACCGAATGTCGCGGGTTCAAATCCCGTCTCCCACCCCATTCCCCCCGAAAAAACCTCTCTGGCGTAGCCTGCGAGGCCTTTTTGCCAGCCCCCGTAGTATGATGTGCGCGCTCTAAGTCCGTGACGAGCGGCCTCGCGCTGTCTTGTTGTGCGCAAAGGAAAATATCGATGCAGATCAGGGTGTTTGAGGGAAGGAATGCGTTGGGGAGGGCTGCTGCTAACCAAGCGGCTGGAGCAATCCAGCGAGCGACTCAGGCGAAAGGGCAAGCCCGTGTCGTCGCGGCGAGCGCCGCTTCCCAGTTCGAGTTCCTGGAGGAATTGACTGCCACTCCGGGCATTGATTGGAAAAGTGTTGAGCTATTTCATCTCGACGAATACATCGCGTTGCCGAAATCGCACCCGGCCAGTTTCTGCAAATTCCTGCAAGACCGACTGATCTCAAAGACGGGGATCGCCAATGTTCACTTTCTCGACGGCGAACAGGATCCTGCCGAAGTCATCCGTCGCTCTAATGTAGCGATTGCGACAGCTCCGATTGATGTGGCTTTCGTCGGCATCGGAGAGAATGGCCATCTGGCATTTAACGATCCACCGGCCGATTTCGAGACGGAGGAGCCGTATATCGCTGTGAATCTGGATTTGGTCTGCCGGCAGCAACAAGTCGGCGAGGGCTGGTTTCTAGATCTCGAGTCTGTGCCCAAGCAAGCGATTTCGATGTCTGTGAAGCAGGTTCTCAAATCAAAAGAGATACTTGCCATCGTACCAGGGCCGAAGAAGGCACAAGCGATCAAGGCCTGCTTCGATGGTCCAATCAGCCCGATGGCGCCGTCGTCGATCCTGCGCTTGCATCTGAACGCCACGGTTTATCTCGACCGGGAATCCGCTGCGCTTTTAAGTCCGGCCACATTATCCGCTCTGGCCGCTTCAGCCTAAGCATGCCGGTCTCACAACGCGCAATCCCGTCGCTGCGCTGGTGGATCGCGGCGATTCTCTTCACCTCGACAATCATCAACTACATAGACCGCCAGACACTATCCCTTCTTGCTCCTTATCTCAAGCAGGAGCACCACTGGAGCAACACGGACTACGCCAACATTGTGATCGCGTTTCGCGTGGCATATTCCATAGGCCAGACGGTTTGCGGGAGGCTTATGGACCGCCTTGGAACCAAACGAGGATTGACGTTGACGGTCCTCTGGTACTCGGCGGTCTCAATGCTCACGCCACTGGCACACGGGTTTTATGGCTTCATGGGATTTCGTTTTCTTTTAGGGGCGGGAGAATCGGGTAACTGGCCGGGCGCGACCAAGGCTGTGTCCGAGTGGTTTCCGAAACACGAACGCGGACTGGCGACTGCCTTCTTTGACAGCGGATCCTCCATTGGTGGCGCGATTGCCCCGTTCCTGGTGTTGCCACTCTACTTCCACTGGGGAATGGGTGCGGCATTCGTCGTTCCGGGTATATTGGGGCTGTTGTGGCTATTGACGTGGCGTTGGTTATACTACCCACCCGAAGAACATCCGCGGCTGAGCAGCGAAGAATTGGAGATGCTACACACCGACAAGCACGCTGACCTTGTCGCGGGCAGAGTAACTCCGAGATGGCGCGACTTGCTAAGGCTCCCGCAGACCTGGGGAGCGATCGTTTGCCGATCCTTCGCCGACCCGGTTTTCTTTTTCATCGCCGATTGGTTCTCGATTTATCTTGTCGCGAAGGGCATCTCGCTGAAAAGTGGCTTGATTGCCGTATGGATTCCGTTCATCGGCGCGGATCTCGGCAATTTCTTCGGCGGTTGGATGTCCGGCCGGCTGATCCGCCGTGGTTGGCCTGTCGGAAAAGCGCGAAAAGCGCTGGTGGTGTTTGGTGGCGTCGGCATGACGCTGTTGATTCCAACGATATTTACAACGAATCTCCTCGCCCTGACGATCTTGTTTGCGCTAGTGACCTTTTGCTACGGGGCGTACACAACCATCGCGAACGTCCTGCCTTCCGACCTGTTTTACCCGGAATCGGTGGCTTCGGTAAGTGGCTTGAGTGGTACGGGCGCGGCCATCGGAACCATCATTGTGTTTGAGTTTGCAGGCCGATTGTCTGACGCGCGTCTCAAGAGCGGTACGCATCTGTTCGACCCGCTCATGATTTTCGCCGGGCTCATTCCTTTTATCGGGATGATTCTGGTTTTGCTGCTCGTTCGCAACACGGACGCGACGAAACGCGGACTCACGCGGATGGTTTGACATTCGTCGCCGCAAGAGTTCGTGTGCCCCTCACGCGGGAACCGGATGATCGACGATGCTCTCCGATTCGGGATTCCAATACAGTTTCTTCCCTGACCAGTACGACTGCGCCGCCATTACGCAAGCAACGGAGTGCGAGAACCCCTGCCGGACCGTACAGTGGGGCTGATTTCGAGAACGTATGCAGTCAAACCAGTTTGCCATGTGGTCCAATGTCAGATCGTCAATGCCCATGGGAGGGAGTTCGGTAGCTCCGGGCAGAAGAACATTCTTCACCTCGCGGTCGCGGTCGACATTCACGTCGTCTTCGTGATTGCCTTTTTCTTCGACCAGTTGGTACCTGGGGCTGCCTTCACCACCGATGTTGTTCAGAGTGGCCTTTTTACCCATATAGCGCGTGAAACTCGGCGAATCATTTCCGAAGCTCGTGCTATAGCTGACCAAGAATCCTTTCGGGTATTCGAGTAATGTTTGAAACGTATCCGGGTTTTCTCGGCCATCGAGCCAGGCAAAAATACCGCCATGGGCCACAGCCGAACGCGGATAGTTCTCATCCATGAACCAGTGGACCATGTCGATGGCGTGGCTCATCCACTGATCTGGGATTCCGCTGGAAAATTCCCGATAGAGACGAAATTCGCAGTAGACCTTCGGATCGAACGGGCGGTACGGTTTGTTGAGCAGCCACTTTCTCCAATCGGTGTCTTCCTGCCGAAGGAGTTTCGTTTCTGCGCGATCTCGCCACCTAGGCCCATGATAGTTCCAAACGATTTCCACCTTGCTGACGTCGCCAAGGACTCCCGATCGCACCAGGTCGTGGGCCTCCCGCGGATAGGGTTCGCTCCGATGTTGCGTGCCCACCTGCACAATCTGCTTGCTCTTGAGCGCGGCATCTCGAGCGGCCTTGGTTTCCGCCAAGACGTTGCCCATAGGCTTTTCGACATAGCAGTCCTTCCCAGCTTCCACCGCGGCCTTCAGAAGTGGGGCGTGCGAATGATCTGGGGTCGAAATGATCACAGCATCGATCTCCTGGAGCGCCAGCGCCTCCTCAAAATAGGCAAAGGACCGCGGGGCACGTCCATAGTGGTTCGCATTCTCCGCGACAGCTTTCTCTCGATTCAACTCCCACAAATCGCATACAGCGACCATCTCAGCGTTCTTGTCTTTGCTCAAGCGCGATACGATTGAACGAAGATCTCCCCCGCGACTCCCCGTGCCAATGTGGCAAAGTGCAATTCGGTCGTTGGAGCCGAGAATTCGGTCATACGAGATAGCGGACGTGGCGAGGCCAATGCCTCCGGCGGCCAGAGCCGATCTCGTCAGAAACGACCTGCGCCCTACGGATTTCGCTGAACCATTCACATTCCCTCCTCGCCGGGCAGGGTGACGCCACTCCGGCAGAAAAACCTAATCTATATCAATGGAGCCACTTCCGAATAGAATGGTGAAGATGAATCGGATCACGTGCAAAGGCTTGCTGTTCGACATGGACGGCGTCCTTGTCGACTCGACTCCAGCTGTCGCTCGCGTCTGGGAGCGCTGGGCTCGTAAACACAAATTGGACCCGGAGCATGCCGTTCTGCACGCGCATGGTCGCACGAGCCTTACATCCATTCAGGAACTGCTACCGCATGCCGAACCGTCCGTGCATGTTGAGGAGAATGACTGGATGGAGCGTGCCGAAATCGAAGACATCGGCGATGTCGTCGCATTGCCCGGTGCAAAAGAACTGCTGTCGACCATTCCAGCGTCGAAGTTCGCCGTTGTAACCTCGGCGACGCGCGCACTCGCTGAGGTCCGCCTTCGAGCGGCCGGCTTGCGAGATTACCTTCAAAACCTAGTTACGGCGAGCGACATCACTAAAAGCAAGCCAGCGCCCGAACCATATTTGAAAGGCGCTGAGGCACTTCAGCTTCATCCACAATTCTGCGTCGTCGTCGAAGACGCCCCTTCTGGCACGCGCTCTGGCAAAGCCGCCGGGGCCCGCGTGGTGGCCCTTCGCACAACAACTGGAGACGCAGATCTGCTTGCCGCCGGGGCCGACTGGATCGTTAACGATTGTGCCTCACTGCGCCTGATCGCTGCGCCAAAGGCTGGTCATCTCGCCATCAACCTTCCCACCAACGAGGCCCCAAGGCTACCGAAAATGCGCTAGAATGCGTCCAACTTCTAGTACTTGCCCTCACTCCCGGGAGAACACAGCGAATGGTGCCCAGTTCACGGACGGGTGTCTTTGTTGCGGCCGCGTCGACATTGTATTTGTTCGGTCCGACACCTTTGACGAGGAAAGAAACGCAAAGCATGGAGAAAGACTCTCGAAGCTTCCTCTGCATCACTTCCAAAAGAGGAATCCTCCGTCACCCTACGAAGCCACGGCGGGCACAATCCTGAATACTCCACCGAACATCTGGGCTTGCCAGAAAACCTGCAGAAGAATATCCGACATAAGTACTATCAGGCCGGCCACATGATGTATCTGCTGGCGAGGATCTGGCAAAGCTCAAGTCCAACATCGCGTCCTTCATTGATATTGCCACGAGGGCAATAGGCCACACACCCTAAATGTTAGCTAAGCGTCAAGTAACCACAAGGAAGGACATTGTCGCGGCAAGCTGTATGCCAATGGTACAGCTTCGTAGACTGGATGAGCCGGAATGTTCGGGCACACTCCTGGCTGCGGGTGCGTCCGGCCAAATCCTTGATCGGGGAAAGCTATGTCCGCCACTCCATCTTTACCACCTGTCCTGCGCACATTCAATGTGCCTCAACTCATTGGCGCGATGCTCAAATCGCGCGACCACGTGAGTGATCTGATCTTTTCGCCCGGGCGCGCACCTCAGGTGGAGGTTGGCGGGCAACTCCTTGAGTTGAAATTCAAGGGCCTCGAGTGTCTCGTGCCTCACGACACGGACCACATCGCCAAAACGCTTCTCGGTTCAAATGAACATGCTGCAAAGAAACTCGAAACGGAAGGCTCCACGGACCTCTCCTATGGTCTAGACCAACTGGCGCGCTTTCGTGTGAATATCTTCCGCCAGCGCGGCAGCTGCGCCATCGTGATGCGTGTCATTCCGGACCAAATCCCGAGTTTCAATGACTTGAGCCTCCCCCCGCAGCTAAGCGAAATCTGCACCTTGCGGAATGGCATCGTATTGGTCACCGGCCCCACGGGTTCTGGCAAGTCGTCGACGCTGGCAGCCATCATCGACAAGATGAACGACGAAAAAGCGATCCATATCCTGACGATCGAGGACCCCATCGAGTTTCTGCATCGGCACAAACGAGCCACGATTCACCAGCGCGAACTCCACAGCGATACGCCAACGTTCTCGCTCGCCTTGCGTGCCGCGCTCCGCCAAGCCCCCAAGGTCATCCTGGTCGGTGAGATGCGTGATCGCGAAACCATTGAGATTGCCCTCGAAGCCGCGGAAACTGGCCATTTGGTTCTCTCGACCCTTCACACAATCGACGCGGCCAAGACAGTTGAGCGCATCATCGGTGCGTTTCCGATGGAGGACCAGCAAGGTATCCGAAACCGCCTTTCGAAGGCATTCCGCTTCATCTTGTCCCAACGGTTGCTTCCCCGCCAAGATGGCAAAGGCCGTGTTGCCGCACTCGAGATATTGCGCTCGACGTTGCGCACGCGAGAGTATGTCGAAAAAGGTGAAGGTGAGGGCAAGACCCTACTTGATGCGATGCGTGATGGCAGCCACGACGGCATGCAACACTTCGATGGGGAAATTGAGAAGCTCATTCGCACAGGGGTCATCGATTTCGAAACGGGCATGACTTTCGCTACAAATCCCGGTAACCTGCGCCTCGAAATGGCCGACTACATCGAGCAGTCACTAGACAAGCCGCCTGAGCCGGCCCCTGCTTCTGTCGCTCTGGCTGATCCGGAGTTGGAAATCACTCGTTGATTTCGTAACTTGGCGCCCGATTGCAGCGGGCCGCCTCGGATTTCCGCTTCGCAGCTGCCACTTTCAGGTATGATGGCCCGTACCGAATCCACCTTTTTCGAGATCTCACTTTGTCGACATCGACGGATCCTCACTCGGTCGAATCAGTACCTCACATTACGCATCCCCGGAAATCTCGCGGAACCTTGCTTCAAATCCTCGGAGTAGGATTTGGCATTGCGGTAGCTGTTGGCAACACGATCTCCGCAGGCATCGTTCGCACTCCCGGGGACATCGCGGCGCGACTGCCTAATCAATGGCTCTTCTTCGCGGTCTGGTTCGGCGGCGCTTTTTACGCACTCATGAGCGCATTCCAACTGGCCGAACTCGGTGCGGCGATTCCCAAAAGCGGAGGCCAGTACAACTTTTCCCGACGCGCCATTGGTGACTACGCCGGTTTCATCGTCGGGTGGAGTGATTGGCTCTCGACTTGTGGCACGACGGGGGCCGTGGGCATCGTCATCGGTGAATATGTCGCCCACCTGCTGCCCACGCTCGATGGTCCCCTGAGGATAAAAATTACGGCCGTTTCCGTGATCATCATTTTTGCCTTGCTCCAATGGAAGAGCGTCAGCATGGGCAGCAAGGTTCAGAATTTCACCACAGTCTTGAAGGGACTGGCGTTTTTCTCAATTGTTGTCGCCTGCTTCGGCTTCAGTGGCAACCTGCACCAAGCTGCCTTGGCAACCTCACCGGCATCGACGACTGCTCTCCTGATACCGGCCGGGGCCGGGTTAATCACCGCATTACTGCTGGGCATGCAAGCAACGATTTACACCTACGACGGCTGGGATGGGGTCATCTACTTCGGCGACGAAATCAAAAATCCCGGACACCTCGTTCCGCGGGCGATCTTCGCAAGCCTCTTTTCGATTGTGCTGATTTACCTGCTGGTCAATACCGCGGTTCTGCACGTCCTCCCCATGAACGAGATAGCCGGAAACAAGTTCTCTCTGGGACTGGCGGCACAGCGCGTATTTGGCCAGCACGGCGATTTCATCTTTCGCTCCATCATGGTGCTGGCGCTACTTAGCTCTATCAACGCTCTCCACTTGATGGGCGCGCGTGTCATTTATGCCATGAGCCGAGACGGCCTCTTCTTCCGCACCGTCTCGCGCGTCAATGAAGGCGGCACCCCGACGATTGGTTTGCTTCTGAGCACCTTAGTAGGCGTGGCGTTTGCAATTTTCAGCTTCGAACGTGTCATCGCCATGCTCGCATTCTTTTTCGTAACGAACTACCTGCTTTCGTTCGTTTCCCTGTTTATCTTGCGGTCGCGCGAGCCTGATCTCCCGCGCCCTTATCGTGCATGGGGCTACCCCGTCACGACCGCTCTGGCCCTTCTCGGTTCGGTTGGTTTTCTCATTGAAGCTGTGCGTGAAGATCACACGAACAGCTACTTCACACTGGCGGCGTTAGCTTGCAGCTATCCCGTGTACCGCATTTTGAAAATGGTTTCAAATCGGGAACCCATTCCCACTGAATAAAAAAAGGGGCGGATTCTTATTCGCCCCTTCCCTATCTCAGTTCTTTTAGTGGAGTGTTCTAGATGACCTTCTCCGCTACCGCTTTTGCCTGGAGGAACAAGAGCAAATAGTCTTTTCCTCCAGTCTTAGAATCGGTTCCGCTCATATTGAATCCGCCGAACGGGTGCGCGCCGACCATCGCTCCAGTGCACTTTCGGTTTAGGTACAGGTTGCCGACGTGGAATTCTTCTTCGGCCCTGCGAATCTTCGCTGGGTTCTTCGAATACACGGCGCCAGTCAGGCCGAACTCCGTGTTGTTGGCGATCTCCATTGCCTCGTCGAAGTTCTTTGCCTTGATCACTGCCAACACGGGTCCAAATACTTCTTCTTGCGCCAAACGCGCTTTGGGCGGAACGTCCGCTATGATCGTAGGCTCCACGAAATAGCCATCGCCGGCGGCTCGGTTACCACCCGCAACCAGGCGGCCTTCCTTTTTGCCGACTTCAATATAGTCCAAGATTGTTTTCATTGCCGCTTCATTGATCACGGGGCCCATGTAGTTCGAGGGGTCGTCGCTGGGCCCAACTTTGATCTTCTTGGTACGCTCGACCAGCTTGTTCAGGAACGTATCATAGACCTTCTCGCTGACGATGGCCCTCGAACAGGCCGAACACTTCTGCCCTTGATAACCGAACGCCGCCTGAACCGTTCCTTCGACCGCCGCGTCGACGTCAGCCTCTTCGTCAACGATCATGCCGTCTTTGCCGCCCATTTCGAGCACTGTGCGCTTGATCCAAATTTGGCCTGATGACGGTTTTGCCGCGAGTTCTGAGATCCGTAGGCCCACTTCCTTGGAGCCCGTAAATCCGACATAACGGGTCTTAGGGTGCAGCACAATAGTGTCGCCCACCGCGCCGCCCGACCCCGTAAGAAACTGCAGGGCTTCCCTCGGGATCCCGGCCTCGAACAAAATCTGCACGAATCTTGCGGCAATTGCCGGCGAATCTGACGCCGGCTTCAAAACCACTGTATTGCCAGTCACCAGAGAAGCCACCACCAATCCGGCCATGATTGCGCAGGGGAAGTTCCACGGCGGAATGATCGCACCGACGCCTAGAGGGATATATACAAGATAGTTTCGTTCGCCGCGCATCGGCGTCAGCTTCTGGGGCTCGGCTAGTCGCAGCATTTCGCGCCCGTAGAATTCGCAGAAATCCACTGTTTCGGCGATATCGGCGTCGGCTTCCGCCCAGCTCTTGCCCACTTCGTAACAGACCAGCGCTTCGAGTTCAAACTTTCGTTCTCGGACGACCTGCGCGGCCTTGAAAAGGCACTTGGCGCGTTCCGTTGCCGGTACTCTCTTCCATATATCGAAGTACTTGTGCGCTGCTTCGATGGCCTCGATCGCCTGCTCCTTCGAGGCATCCTGGAAGACGCCGATGACTTCCGATGGGCGTGAAGGATTAGTTGATTTCCGTTTGCCCGTTGTCTTCACTTCCTTGCCGGCGATCCACATCGGGTACTCGCGGCCAAATTCAGCCTTGACCTTTTTCAGCGCGTCTTCCATCTTTTTCCGATTGTCAGGATTCGAGAAATCGATAAATGGCTCGTTCGTGAACTCCGGCACGTGCAGTTTTGCATCCGCGGTCGCCATGGCTTGCGTCCTCCTAGTTTCCAAACAACCAATTATAGTGCCCGTGCAGAGAGTGCGACAAGCGGGCCACAGTCAGGCCCCGGTGAAGGTTCCGACAAATTGGATTGACGCGCTTGCCACCCGAGCGTATCCTCTTAGCCTATGCTTCGCCGCGACAATCGCTCCCAGCATCGTTCGATCTGCGCCTGTTGTGCGTGTCCTTGTTGCCCCATTCGTGGGCCGAAGGACCTCAGCGCCTAGTCATCAAACCATTCTAGACGCAGCCTTAGGAACCCGCGATTCATGTCGCGGGTTTTTCGTTTTGGGCAAATGGGGCTGGGCGATCATCGCCCGAAGTAATTTTGAAGTCAGTACAAGGAGCCTACAATGAGCAAGATTCTTGACGAAGTCCTGCAAGCCAACAAAAATTATGCCGAGAACTTCGGAGAGAAAGGCAAACTCGCCCTGCCTCCTGCGCGCCGGTTTGCCGTTCTTACCTGCATGGACGCGCGCCTTGACCCCGCGAAGTTCGCCGGTCTGTCGGAAGGAGACGCTCACGTCATCCGCAATGCGGGCGGCAGAGCAAGCGACGACGCCATTCGTTCGCTTATCATCAGTTACAAACTACTGGGCACGCGGGAGTTCTTCGTCATCCATCACACAAATTGCGGTATGGAGTTTTTCACGACCGACGTGATCCGCGACTTGCTAGCCAGCAGTCTTGAAACGGCCGAACTCACATCCGCTGGGTTCCGCGACGTCGGCAAGGGCCCGGGCTCCCGAGCGGCCGAGTTCATTGACTTCCTTACCATCAGAGATCAGCGGCAGTCGATCATTGACGACGTCAACCGCATTCGCAATCATCCGCTTGTTCCCAAGACGATCCCCGTGCACGGCTATTTGTACGATGTAACATCGGGCAAACTCATCGAGGTCGAAACGGCTCGCACAGCCACTGCAGGCGCCTGAGCGGTGAACAATCACCTCACCCGGAGGGATTCCGGGTAGGTTAGGCCCGAACTTGATTCCGCCCCTTACTCCCCTGTTAGGATCCTGTACTGTTCCTTTGTGAGCGGCACGACCGATAGCCGCCCGATCCTGACGAGGGGCGAAGTTCTGAACGCCTTGTCTTTCTTAATCTCTTCGAGGGTCCACGGCGCGGCAATCGCTTTTCCGGCTTTGATCGTGAGCACCGGTGTCTTGGAGTTCTTGACCTCCACGCTAACGACCCTTGCTGTCCCGACGGCAGTCTTTACGCGGCCTGTCTCGTAGATCACGAGCCTTGCGCCCGGCTCCATTTCACGGATGTTCTTCAACGCGACCGGATTCGATACACCGTCCCACTCCGTCTTGCCGTCTTTCACGAGATCGGCAAACGAGTATTCCGTCGGCTCTGTCTTCAGCAGGTAGTCTGTCGCCATCGTTTCTCCCAAAGGCCAAGTCCGATCTTCGGCCCGCACGACAGTCTAGCACTGCGTTCAGGCGTCGTCGTAGTCCTCAGTCAGTGATTTTAGGAAAGCCACCAGTGCGTCGACGTCTTCCGCACTCAGCGAGATGGAGCCCAATCGCACGTCACCGTTTCGCAGCTTTCCTTGCCGCATCAGCTGTGAGGCACTGATGTAGAAGTTCACCACATCATCGAATTTTTGTTTCGCTCCGTTGTGAAAATACGGCGCAGAATCCTCTAGGTCGCGAAGGGTCGGCGTCTTGAACTGCGCAATCGTGCCCGCCAGCCCCTGATCTACGGCGCAATTCTGCACGTCCGCGCAGACCACCTGCCTTAAATCCGCCTGCGGGTGCGGCATATCGCCATTCAAATACACGTTCCAAAGGCCTAAGTCGGCATACTGAGGCTGCCCCGCCGACGGAGGGTGCCGGAATCTCTCGCTCGCAAAAGGATGGCTTGCCGACGCCGGCAAATAAGCATCGGGATTGGCCGTCCGATCCGCGAGATTCGGGATCTCCACAAGCTGAAACGCACCTGCTCCATTCACGGCGTCGTATTCTTCTTGCGATGTGCCCGTGTTGTGAAAGCCGAAGTCGGAGAACCCTGGCGGAATATGGCATGATGCGCAATTGCCCGCGTGCTGCGAGCCGTCGACAGCTCCTGGCGCTGCTCTCAGGAAGACCTTCAAGCCCTGCAGTTCCTGCGGTCCAAAAACGAACCCCTGATCGTGATACTGGAAGCTGCCATTGCGCGCGTCCACAAAAGTCGGTGAAGACAGGCCTTCCACAAGCCCCAGCAATCGTTGCACATATTGCTCCTGCGTCTCTCCCGCCTTTGGTTGCGGCGGCAGGTGATTGAGTCGAAGGAACGCGTCGTAGGGCGACGCGTTGAATCGTCCGAAATCGTCTTGTTTAAACAATAGACCGCGCGAGTATGCTGCGACCAGCTTCGCAACATTGTCGACAATGGCCTCATCGGATGCGGAGTTCACATCCATGCGGTATTGTGCGGGCAAGCGTGAATCCGACGGAATCCTGGAGTCGGCCCCAAGGAAAATCCGGCTGTACGAGAGCCCGTGAGTGTAGGTTTGCGATGGGAAATTGTTCCCGTCGTCTTCGCGAATGATCCGTGCGATATGGGCAACCGCTTGAGCGTATTGCTCAGGGGCCCAACCGAAATTTCGCCCTGTAATCGTTTGTTTAACCAGGTCTTCGGCTGAGTTGAACTCCCCGTCAAAATGCAGGAACGTGGGTCCGTTGTGCGGCTGCATTGAGCCCACCATCTGCATGGCATTACGCGGGGTAGTCTGAATCCCATTGATCATGCGGGGCATCGGGCTATGATCGACAAAGTCCGCATAGGTGCGGTTCCTCACCTTGTCCACATTCTGGAATTCCGTTACAAAATGGCAGGATCGACAATTAATGGACTCCCCAGCAAACGGCCCAGGCAGCACCCCTGCTGGGGTGTTCACCTCCGCCACAACAGGGTCTCCCACGGCGAGGGATTCATTCGTGCCGGTCATATGGCTCGCGAAAAACTCCGCGAACCGAGTATCGATGAAGATGCGCTCACCCACGTTTTGGTCAGCCGGCGCTCCCTCCGCTTCCGGTTTCGGGTCCGGGGCAACTCCGGATCCGCATCCGCTCAGTAAGAACACGCCGGCGCTGAGTGCACACACCGCTACCATCGAGAATTTCACGCGGCTCTCCCTCTCATTGAACCGGTTTCGGTGAGGGCACTGCCCCCTCTTCACCGGCACTAGGTCCCAAACTCTTGATGTACGTTATGATTTGCCAGCGCATTGGCTCCGGCAGCGACGCCCATGTGGGCATGCCCTTAAAGAGGCTGCCGTTCTTAAGTAACCAGAACAGCTCGCCATCCGTAGCATGTTGCACGCGATTGCTTCTCAAACTTGGCTTCTTGCCGCGCCCCAACGCATCACCGCCGTGGCATTTCGCGCAGTGATCTTCAAAGAGCCTTCCCCCACCGGCAACGGCGTCTGGCTGCCCGGCATATGGGTTTAGGCGGCTTCTGTCCGCTTCCGGCACGTTTTTGAGCCAACCACCATCAGCGGCAAGGCAGCTAGCCACGGCCAGCAGCAGAGCACAAATGCCGATCGCTCTTTCCCCTCGCATCAGTTCTGTCCTCTTCAATTCTGTCCTCTTCAATTCTGTCCTCTTCAATGGGATTTCCCCCGGAGAATGCTCAGAAACTGCTCGATCTCATACGACACTTTGAAACGCCACAGGACGCCAACGCTGTTGGCATTGAGTCCAAATGCCGGCTCAAAACCGATCGACGGTCCTTTCGGGATATTGAATTGCAGCACGGGAGCGAGGTACTGGGACGTCTTCCTCCAACCAAAACTCTCGGTTGTGCCCAATCCACCGTAGAGTTCCAGTCCGGCATCGAAATTCTCACGGCAAAAGACGCACGCCTTCCTCCCCGCCGCCAACGCCAATGGTCGGCTTACGGCAAGGGCGTAACCGAATTCCCAGGGCTCACTCTCGTTCAACGCCTTCTCGGTAATAAAATTCTCGGAGATGTTCCAACCATGCGCGTGGCTGGAAAGGATCAGTTTCAATTCGATCGATTTCTCCCGTTTGGAGCGCGCGGCGGCATTTGGAACGTAGAGATCGGCAATGGAGTCATGATTCATGACCTCCAAGAAGCTACGATCAGCACCATTTATGTCTTCATACTCAATGTAGAGCACAGGGTTAATGAAGTGGTTCCTCATGAGCGGCCGAAAGCGGTTTTCCCAGCGGTAACCGGTGAATACTGTGGAATCATTCTGCGTGGATTGGCCCGAGAGATAAAATTCTGTTGTCCAGTACGCCGTGAGCCCGTACTCCAGTTCAAGTGTTCCGCTGTTGAATAGGTTGGCGTTCTTCGGAGCCGAGTTGATTCCCTTATATGCAATTTCGAGATTACCGGGCTCTTCCATGACGTCGGAATAGGTGACGAAGTAAGGTGGCTCCTGCGCATGAAGAACCGACGCTGCGAAAATGAAAAATAGCAGTGAAAAGAGGCGCCTCTTGCAAATAACTTGCAGAACTGAACCAACCGCTCGATTGCGCATTCGTTCCGTCTTTCCCCTTATCTTTCCCGACCGGATTTAAATGGGATTGGATATCAGACTAACTAAGTCGCATATTCATATGCAAGAGATTTGCATGTAAAATCCAGGGGAAGACACTAACATGCGTATTTTCTGTTAGTTAGGAACGGGCACCGACACGACATATCGCGTCCAAAGACTAGCTCGCCATTTCGATAATGCACTCGGCGAACAGTTTTGTGTGTTGGTCGACGTCCTTCTCGGTCGTGTCAGGACACATGAGCGCCATGTTGTGGAACGGTGTGAGTAATACGCCGCGATTGAGCGCATACAAGTGCAGAAAACGTTCCAGATTGAAATCAGTGGCGGCAGCAGATTCGCCACCATTGCGGGGTGGCTGCCGGCAGAAAGTATATTCAGCGCGACAACCAAGCCTTTGCACATTCCATGGCAGCCGGTGCTTCTTGATCTCACCGGCGACACCTTCGTTGAAGCGAAGCGCGAGCGATGCCGTTTTCTCGAAGTGTTTTGCGATTAGAACGTGCTCGAGCGTCGCGCGCATGGCGGCGAGAGATAGAGCGTTTCCAGCCAGGGTCCCCCCGATGCCACCCACATCGCAATCTTCGAGGTGAATTCGCGCCGAGATCCGTTGGGCCACTTCTTCGGTGCAGCCATAAGTCGCGCCTGGAATTCCGCTCCCGATAGCCTTTCCGAATACAAGCATATCGGGATTGAGATTCCATTCGGCTGTACATCCACCGGGGCCGGCACAAATAGTATGAGTTTCATCGGCGACCAACAGTGTGCCGTAGCGACGCGCCAATTCCCTCGCTGAATTCCAATAGCCATCTTCGGGCAGGATGATACCGACGTTGGTCATCGCCGGCTCGGCCACGATGCAGGCTACATCGTGATGCTTGAGTGCATCCTCGAGTGCGTTCAGATCATTGAATTCCACGACCCGCGTGGTTTCTGCAGGATTCACCGGAGGCCCGATATTCCCCCGTCGTGGCGCAACCACTCCGCCAGCGAGGCTTACGAATGCTTCATCCACCGTGCCGTGGTAGCAGTAATGAAAGACCAAAATCTTGTTGCGTTGCGTGATTTCGCGGGCGATTCGAATCGAGAACCGATTCGCGTCGGTAGCAGTCAACGTGAACTGCCAATACGGCAACCCGAATCTCTTCTTCAGATCGTCGCCGACGAACAATGCATCTTCTGTAGGCAACATCAACGTGATGCCCTCTGCCGCACGCTTCGTGACGGCATTCACGACTGCGTCCGGCGAGTGTCCAGTCATCGCCCCCGTGTCACCGAGGCATAGGTCGATATAGTCTCGGCCATCGGCATCCGTGAAGTGCGCGCCTTTGGCATGCTCCACGAAAACGGGAAACGCACCCGCCCACTTGGTCATCCAGTTCATGGGCACGCCGCCAAGCAGTGAGTTCTTAGCTCGTGCAAATAAGGCTGCCGACCGCGGATGGTCAGCAACGAAACGCTTTGATTCGCGATTGTAAAGGGCTTCGACCCTTTTCCTGTCAATCACCGTCATGGTCGTTAGCAGTACCTCAAGGACGCTCCGTTTGCCGAGTTCTTCGAGCGGGGTTCAGAACCAAGCCAGACATCACAGGCTAGCGCAGTTCATGAATGATTTCTTTCGCAGCATTCGCCCCGCTCGCGCCCGTCAACCCATTTCCCGGATGTGTACCATTGCTGCACAAGAACAGCCCGCGCACAGGCGTCTGGTAACGAGCCCAGTCAAGTACCGGTCGCATTGTGAAGATCTGATCCAGTGCGATCTCTCCGTGAAATATGTGCCCCCCACTGAATCCATACAACTGATCCATATCCTCCGGAGTCACCACGTGGGCCGCCTCCACTAGATTCGGCAAATTGGGCGAATATGCGGAAAGCGTCTTGATGACAATGTTCACCAGTTCTCCCCGCCTTGAGCCCCAATCGCCTTCCTTCAAGCGATAGGGAGCAAACTGGAAATAGGCAGACAGAACATGCTTTCCTGTGGGGGCAAGTGAGGAGTCCAGTACCGTTGGAATCGTGACGTCCAGATAAGGCGCGGTCGAGATTTCACCATACTTCGACGCGTCAAACGCCTTCTCAAGGTAGTCGATCTCGTAACCGATATGAATCCTTCCGCCAAGAGCCTCATGGAATCCGTCAGGGGCCACGGCGTTCGCCAGCGAGGGGAAGGTTGGTAAATCTCCCAAGGCCAAGTGCACCTTGGCAACATTTCCGCGGGAGCGGAAGTTCTTCATGCGCATGGCAAAAACGGGGTCAAAGCTCGTTGGGTCGAGCAAGCGAAAAAACGTACGCTTAGGATCGACACCCGAGACCACGGCCTCGCACGCGATCTCCTCGCCACTCGCCAACAGGACGCCTGTGACCGCACCGCTCTTCGTGCGGATCTGCACCACTTCCGCATTAGTCCGAATTTCCGTCCCCGCGGCCTGAGCGGACTCCGCCAGCGCGCGAGCAAACTCGCCCAAGCCGCCACGAGGAAAAGCCGCCGTCCCGACCGGGTGAGCATCAGCTGCAGCCCGAAGCAAAAGAACTGCAGCGGACCCCGCCGACCACGGACCGAGGTTCGCGCCAAAGATTCCACGGGCCGCAATGACTGCCCTGAGCAATTCCGTCTCGAAGAATTCCGATACGAAGTCCGCCGCCGCCATAGGGCCCCAGCGTAGCAAATCGAAAATTCCGTTCTTCCCGAGCTTCCTTACGCTGCGTCCTGTCTTCAGTAGATTCCAGAAGTCTTCGGGCGACGGGTGATCGATGGCGGGCGGCGTAATCGACGCGATCTGGCTGAACACCGCGGCGATTCTCTCAAGCGCAAGGGCAAACTCCGTGTACCTCGCGCCGTCCTTTGCTGACAGGTGAGAAACAGCCCCGGCAGTCTTTGCAGCATCTTCGTAGAACAGCAATCCATGACCGTCAGGCGTGGGCGCAAACATTCGAGGATTCGGCCGAAATACATGAAGATTGTATTTGTCGAGTTGCATGTCGCGCGCGACATCTGCCCGTAGGGGGCCGAGTGTGTGCGAAAGCGTCGAAGCGCGAAATCCGGGATGAAACTCCTCTGTGGTCGCACCCCCGCCCGTGGCTTCCCGCCGTTCCAGCACGATCGGCTTGAATCCGCCCTTCGCCAGATAGAATGCAGTTACCATCGCATTGTGACCACCGCCGATGAGCACCACCTTTTGTCCGATAGGCATGGTCAGTTCGCCGCCTTCTTCCATTCCTTCAAGATCACCTGGCTGGCAATCCGCCCGTTCGCGCCCATAATCCCTCCACCGGGATGCGTGGCTGATCCGCACATGTACAGATTATCGATCGGCGTACGGTAATACGCCCATCCTGGGACGGGCCGCAGGAAAAACAATTGTTCCAGTGACAACTCACCTTGGAAGATGTTCCCTTGCGTCAAACCGAATTCCCGCTGCAAGTCCAATGGGGTGAGGAACTGCTTTCCGAGTATGATGTCTTTGATGTTCGGTGCATGCTGCGCGATTGTGTTAATCACATTGTTTCCAAACGCATCGCGTTGATCGTCCCAAGAGCCTTCCGCCAACTTGTACGGAGCATACTGCACAAAGCACGAGAGTACGTGCTTTCCGGGAGGGGCCACCGAAGGATCCGTCAGGCTCGGAATCACCATGTCAATATAAGGCCGCTGGGAAAAACGGCCGTACTTGGCGTCGTCGTAGGCTCTTTCCATATACTCCATGCCGGGCGAAATGGAAATTGCACCCCGCAAGTGAGCACCTTCCCCTGGCAAGCTGCGGAAGTTTGGAAGCGCATCCAGAGCAAGATTTACCTTGCCCGACGAACCGCGGAACTTATATCGCCTGACGCTTTCCAGGAAATCGCCGGGCAATTCATTTGGCTCGAGGAACACCTCAAATGTCCAGTGCGGATCTACGCTAGAAGAAACCACATTGCATTGAATCTCCTCCCCGGAATCCAGCACTACACCGGTCGCGCGACCATTCTTCGCCAGAATTTTCGCGACGGGTGCCTGCGTGCGGATTTCGACACCTACCTCTCTTGCAGCGGATGCAATGGAAAGTGAAATCTGGCCTGTTCCTCCGCGACTGAAGCCCCAGGACCGGAATGCGCCATCAATTTCACCCATGTAGTGATGGAGCAGCACATACGCCGTGCCCGGGGAACGAATGCCCAAAAATGTCCCGATGATTCCGGACGCCGACATCGTGGCTTTTAAGACGTCGGTCTCGAACCACTGATCGAGAAAATCCGCGGCGCTCATCGTCATCAGCTGCACGAGAGTATAGCGTTCGTCCGACGATAGCTCGCGGAAACGTTGCAACAAAAAATGCAACTGTCTCAGATCCTTCGGCTTCAGCGTCGTTGGATCCGGGGGGATCATGGAAAGCAGCGGCTTCACAAAGCGGCACATCGGCGTCATCATTTTCGAGAACTCGTCGTACGCTTCAGCATCCAGTCGCGAATGCCGCCGAATTTCGCGTTGCGTCTTCGCATGGTCGTTGACGCGCCACAGGTAATCGCCATTCAGCATCGGCGAAAACGTGCCGTCGAGTGGCAGAATTTCCAAGCCATGGCGCGGCAGATCGAGCTCGCGGATGATCTCCGGCCGCAGCAACGACACGACATACGAGCATTCGCTGAAGAGGAACCCGGGAACAATCTCTTCCGTGACTGCCGCTCCGCCTAGCACTTTGCGGCGCTCTAAGACCACCACTTTCTTTCCTGCTTTGGCCAAATATGCGGCGTTCACCAGACCATTGTGACCGCCCCCGATGACCACAACATCGTAGGACTGAGGCATGAAGGATGACTCCACTCGGAACAAGACATTATGGATGGTTCAAAGAACAAATCATTCTACTTATCGAACGTTCGCTTAACAAGGACGCCTCGACATCCACTGATTCGCCGTCGGGGCGGCGGTCCTTGCAGCCGCACTGGCAACAAAACTATAATTTGTCGTTACTTTGCTTCCCGATCTCTAGTCGGTCGCCATTTCGGAGTTTCCGGAGGAACCCGTGCCCGTTGGAACCGCTTTCCACGAACGTACATTCGCTCTGTGTGACAGCTTGAACTTCAAAGAATGGTCCGGGTACTACACCGTGAGCGTCTACGAGATGACGCACGACCACGAATACAACGCTATCCGGAACTCCTCGGCATTGATCGACATCACCCCCTTGTTCAAGTACCACGTCACCGGACGCGACGCCACGCGACTCGTAAATCGCGTCATTTCCCGCGACATTAACAAAGTCGCTGTCGATCAGGTCATCTACTGTTGCTGGTGCGACCCGGACGGGAAGGTGATCGATGATGGCACCATTACCCGTCTTGGAGAAAACGAGTATCGCTGGACCGCCGCCGATCCGAGCTTGCGGTGGTTTCAGCAGAACTCGTTCGGCCTGGACGTCCATATTGACGACATATCAGAGAAAGTTGCGGCACTTGCGCTCCAAGGGCCGACGAGCGGTAGGCTGTTGAATACCGTCGCAGATGCGAACATCGCTGGTCTCAAATACTTCCGCGTAACTCATGGAAAGATTGCCGGTGTCCCGGTCGATATCTCCAGGACCGGATACACAGGGGACCTCGGCTACGAAATTTGGGTGCCGTGGAACGATGGCGTAAAAGTCTTCGACGAGTTGATGACCAAAGGCCGGTCCTTCGATATTCACCCTGCGGGAATGGTCGCACTCGACATCGCACGCATCGAAGCGGGCCTCATCCTCATCGAAGTCGACTATATCTCGAGCAAACGCGCCATCATTCCTCAACAAAGATACACACCCGCTGAAATCGGTCTCGGAAAGCTCGTGGACTTGAAGAAGGACAACTTTGTCGGAAGAGATGCCCTGGAGAAAGAAGCAAAGGGTGGCGGGCCGGCTCGCCATTTGGTTGGCCTTGAAATCAACTGGAGCGAAGTGGAAGCGCATTACGAGAAAATTGGGATGGCGCCCCAAGTTCCTGCCACGGCCTCTCGTGTCGCGGTGCCAGTTTACCGTGCGGGTCGGCAAGTCGGCAAAGCGACTTCCACAACATGGTCACCGACCCTGAAACGCATGATCGCGCTGGCGTCCGTTAGCCACGAGAGCGCAACCGTGGGTACGACGCTGAGCATGGAACTGACCGTGGAAGCGGCACGGAAGACCGTATCCGCCAAGATCGTGCAGTTACCATTCTTCAATCCGCAGCGCAAGACCGCGGCGCTATCCGTTTGAGCAGCAGTACCCTCAATGCGCTGCTGCATATTGCTCGGCCTGTCCAAGAAGTCGGTCCAAGTCCCTCCGATCCAAGAATTTCCCATTGAGAACCACGGCGCGAATCTTCGTGGTGTTTTCAATACCGGCCAAGGGGTCTTCATCGAGGACTACAAGATCCGCGCGCTTGCCGGCTTGAATCGTGCCTTGATCGGCGGTTCGTCGCAAGAACTCCGCCGGCCTCACTGTGGCAGCTTGCAAAGCCCCCGCCGGCGTCAATCCGGCTTTCACCATGAATTGCAGATCCTCATGCAAGCTGAAACCGGGGAATACATTTGGGGCAGCGGTATCTGTTCCCCCCATGATCGGCACACCCATGACATACATCTGGCCTACAACCTTAAGTAATGCCTTCACCACTTCTTGCCTGAGAGCGAAATCCTCAGAGGTGTATCCCTCAAGTTGCGCCACGCGGCCCTGCGTCCAGATGGCTTGCAATCCCCGCGGTACATAGCGCAGCCGCCAATCGCTCCCCAGATCGGTTTGCAGAGTGACGAAACCAATGTGTATTAGGGTTGGAAATGTCGGCACTTGCCAGGTGCGATTTCGCGCAAACACGCCGACGAGCGCGTCGGTCTTCTGCCTGTCTATGGAGCGCAATAGCTTTCGTAACCACAACCTTTCTTGGAGTCGAGCCGCCTCCGCGTTTTGGGACTTCTGTCCAGAAATAATTCTCTCCGCGCGAAGTTCTGACTCGAGGGAGGAGCACCCCAGTAGGATGCCGGTCAGATGTTCAATGCTCGCCTGTCCCGCTTCAGCCGCTTCTGCTGCCGTGATGGAATCCGGCACGTGCCCCACAAACCGGGCACCAAGTTTCCTCGATTCGCGTGCGATCGCGAAATACGGACCCGGCTGCAGTCGAGATTGTACTTTTAGGAAGTCCACCCCATCTCCCCAGAGCCGATCGACAGCTGCGCTCGCCTCGCCAACGTTCTGCACGACAATCGATGGCTGAAAGGAAGGGGGATTGCCATCGAGATATGGCCCTGTGAAGAAAATCTCCGGTCCGATTCGTTTCCCGGAATCGATTTCCCTGCGTAGCTGCTTCAGCAATTCAACATTGCCGCCCATATCGCGAACCGTTGTAACTCCATTCGCAACAAGCAGCGGAATGATGAATTCCCGACTCCCGCCGGGCTCGCCTGCGCCCGTAAGATGGACGTGCATATCGGACAGCCCGGGAATCAGGAATTTACCGGTGGCGTCAACAATTCGTGCCTCGGTCGGGATGGTCGTAGCGCCATAAGGACCAATCGCCAGAATCCTCGTCCCCGTCACTACGACCGTCATATCCGGTTGGGGCGGGCCGGCGGTTCCGTCAATGACGGTGATGTGCGTGATCGCGAAAGACGGTTGCCGAACTGTGGAACAAGCGGCGAGGAAGATCGCGGCCGCTGTCAGCAGAGCAGAAATGAGAAATCCGTGAAGTAAATCACGCATTTCTTATTCTAGCAGCCACGCGCGGTTGCCCAAGGGCATTGGCAGACGAATTTACGGATTCAGTCGGTTATGCTTCTTCAAGATTGCCCGCAGCTGCTCGTGGGGTAGGGCTGAGACACGGTGATTCTCAATTCCGGTCATCGTTTTCGCCGCCACCATAGCATTGATAATGGCTTCCTCAGTAGCCTCCACGGTCGCGGCAAATATCGGATTTAGCCGATCGTTCGGGTACATCTTCAAATCCACAGTGTGATCTGTCTCCGCGGCACCCGGATTCGCCGTAGAGAAAGCGATAAAAATGTCGCCCGATCCATTCCCCGAAATACTGCCATCGCGACCGAGCCCGAGAGAAACACGCCGCGCTAGTCGCTTCAATTGGTGCGGCAGGAGAGGTGCATCCGTCGCGACGATCACGATAATCGACCCCCGCTCCGTAATGTCCCCCGGCGCGAACGCGTACGGATCTTCGCTCGGAATTTCTCTTCCCACAGGAATGCCGGCCACACGGAAGTTCTGGCGCGAACCATAATTACACTGCACCAATACGCCGACTGTAAACCCTCCATCCTTCGCCGACAGTTTTCTCGAAGATGTACCGATCCCGCCCTTGAATCCATTACAGACCATGCCCGTGCCGCCCCCAACGGCGCCTTCTTCGACAAGGCCGCTATGCGAGTTTTCGATCGCTTGGTATACATGCTCCGGTTTCACGTGAAAACCGTTGATATCGTTCAGATAGCCGTCCCACGTCTCGGCGACGACCGGCAAGGACCACCAGTCGTCATCAGGCCCGACCTTGCGCTTCGCCACTGTCCACTGAATCACGGCATCCCGAACAACACCCACACTATGGGTGTTAGTGATCATCACTGGGCCGATTAGGAAACCCGACTCTTCAACCCACGTTGTGCCGGTCATTTCGCCATTGCCATTCAGTGACCACCAAGCCGCGAACACGCCTGTGTCGTTCGACCCTTTGCCCCGTGGGAATACAGCCGTAACCCCAGTGCGGACCGGCCCTTTTCCAACTTCGAGCTTCCCTTCGCCCGATATCAATGTGGCATGGCCGACGGTAACCCCCGCGACGTCCGTGATTGCGTTCAACGGTCCAGGCATTCCGTCAAATGGGACCCCAAGGTCGCGAGCACGTGCCTCAGATTTGGAACCAGACTGGGCCGCGAGTCCAGGGGTGCACCCCCAAAAGACGCAAAGCAGTAACGCAACGCGAGGACGGGTGCACATGAAAGTGTTCTCCAAACAAAAATACGGACTGAATCGTTTTAAGATAGTCTGACGCGACAATCAAGCCGAAAAGGTCTTGTTGAGTGCGTATTGGATGGCACCAGCGATTTGGTCGCATTCGCTGTCGTTTACAATAAATGGCGGCGCCAGCAGTATGTGGTCACCCAGAACGCCGTCCACAGTTCCCTGACCTGGATAGACCAGCACATTTTTCTCAAGAGTTGCCTGGCGAATCTTTTCCGCGATGGCCGATTCCTTCGGGAACGGCTCGCGCGTCGCCTTGTCCTTCACAAACTCCACTCCCTGCAGTAGGCCCAGTCCTCTCACCTGGCCCACATGAGGGTGGCTTTCGAGCCTTGCGAGTGATCGACTCAGCACATTAGCGGCGACAGGCACGCGATCGAAAAGCCTGTTTGTCTCGAGAAAGTCGAATACGGCATTCCCGGCAGCCGTGGCCACCGGGTGGGCCTGATACGTGAACCCATGCATGAACGCCGCAGTTCCCTTTTCGAACGCTTCCACCACTCGCGGTGCAACCAAGACTGCTCCCAACGGAGCATAGCCGCTCGCAATTCCTTTTCCGGTCAGAATTATGTCCGGATCGAGTCCCCAATGTTCGCTCGCAAATGGCTTGCCAGTTCTCCCCATTCCTGTCATCACTTCGTCGGCGATAATCAGAATTCCATGCTTCCTGCAGATATCCGCGACCCGCGCCGTGTATCCATCCACGGAGGGCGCCGCACCAAGAGTGGCTCCCACCACGGGTTCAAACATGAAGGCCGCAACGGTAGAAGCATCTTTGTTGTTCAGGAAGTCATCCAGGTCATCCGCACAAGCCAAATTGCATTGCGGGAACGTCTTATTAAAGGGGCAGTGATAGCAGAAGCAAGGCGAGACGTGCCCCCATTCGGAGATCAATGGTGCGTATGGCTGGCGCCGGCCCACGTTGCCGCTGACCGACATCGCACCCAGCGTGCTTCCATGGTAGCTTTGCCTGCGCGAAACCACCCTGTACCGCCCCGGTTGACTCGTCTCCAGAAAATATTGGCGCGCCAGCTTGATCGCAGTCTCAGTTGCCTCGGAACCGCCGGAGGTGAAATAGACGCGTCCGCCATTCCGGAATTTAGGGGGTGCGATCGCAAGCACACGCTCCGCGAGGCTTTCGGCGGGCTCGGAATGAAACTGCGTCGTATGGGCAAAGGCGATTTTTCCCGACTGTTCGGCCATGGCTCTGCCAATCTCCTGGACACCGTGGCCGATGCTCACGACCGCGGCTTGCCCGGAAGCGTCCAAATAGCGTCGCCCGTCACTTGCAGTGATCCAGCAGCCCTCGCCTCGAACTGCGATCGGATACTGTTTACGAAGATTTCTGGAAAAAAGAGCGGTAGCGCGGCTCTGCGTGCCCATGTCGGAATTGTAGCAGATGGCCCTGGTCTAGGGTTTGCGAGACGCTGCTGCCCCGGCCAACTTGGTCTTCTGTCCTCTCGGCAGAACTGTGATAATCTTTCGGCGTTTTCACGGAATCATATTTAATTGTGGAGATGAAGGCCGTCTCCGACTCCGAGCCCCAAACTTGCTGAGGTAAGAGGACCATTGCGCTCAAGCTCCAGCCATGGTACTGAGCTGGTCCGCACGATTGGCCGATGGAGTCTGACTGCTCTGATGATTAATTCCATCATCGGAGTCAGCATCTTTAAGCTACCCGCCGATCTGGCGGCCAAACTTGGCTGGTTAAGCCCGGTAAGCTGTCTGCTCGCCGGTGCAGGCATTTTGATAGTCGCCGGCTGTGTCGCCGAGGTTTCTTCCCGTTACACCGAGTCCGGCGGCCTGTACCTCTATGCGCGCGATGCTCTCGGCCAATTTCCGGGCCTGCTGGTAGCGTGGCTGACGTGGCTCACGCGGATCGCCGCGCCCGCGGCAGCGGCAAACCTGTTTTGCACGTACCTCGCTCAATTCTTCCCTTCCCTTGGCACGAAGCAGGCGGAAGTTCTGACTCTGGTGCTGCTTTTGGGCCACTTGGCGCTTTTGAATTATATCGGCGTCCGGGCAGGCCAGCGTGTCAGCAATGTATTCACGGCGACGAAAGTTGCGTTTTTGTTGTTCTTCGTGCTCTCCGGAGCGCTTGCCTGGGTGATTCATCCGGAAATTCGGTTGAGATTCGAACCACCTCGCGCATCTTTGCGTGACTGGTTCTCTGCAACTCTATTGCTGGTCTATGCGTATGGCGGCTTCGAAGGGGCGCTTTCCGTTGGCGGCGAGACCAAGAATCCGAGGCGGGATACGCCACTTGCTTTGCTGACAGCGCTCGCGATCGTGTGCGTCGTCTATATGGCCGTCCAGATGATCGTGTTGGCGTTGCTGCCCGCTGCCGGAGCTTCTCCGCGCCCCTTAGCTGACGCGGCAGCGCGATTTCTGGGTCCCGCAGGAGCCTTTGCGATTGCGGTTGCGGCGCTGCTTTCTGCCTACGGGTACCTCAGCGCGAATGTCTTGCACGCACCACGCATCACGCTCGCTCTCGCGGAACAAGGTGATTTCCCTTCCTTTTTCGGTGCCATTCACCCGCGTTATCGGACGCCCCATGCATCCATCTTGATTTACAGTTCGCTCGTCTTCGTGTTCGCGGCCCTGGGAAGCTTCCAGTGGAATGCGGTTCTATCGGCAGTATCCCGACTCGGAGTTTATGGTGCTATTGCCATTTCGCTTCCGGTACTTCGGCGACGACGTGATGGCCAAGCACAGTTTCTGCTGCCGCTGCCTCACCTGTTCTCGGCGGCCGCCCTACTTTTTTCGATGGTGCTACTCACCCAGATGAGTCGTTCCGAGCTACTGGTCGTTGGAGGAACCAGCGCAGTAGCTCTGCTTCATTGGCTGCTCATCAAGAGGTGACGGTCTTGGATTCGCTAAACAATCGTGCCATCATCGATTGTTTTGTGGGGTCTGTTCGCTTTTCCAGTAGTCTGGAGAGACTCGATGAACACGTTGAAACGAATCATTATGTTGTGCGGAATGTTGCTTCTGGTGACCACTTCAAATGCGCAGACCTCGCCAAGACGCGCCATAACCTTCGACGACATGATCAAGATGCATCGTGTCAGCGGGGCCACCATCTCGAAAGATGGCCAGTGGATTGCCTTCGCAGTATCTACGCCCGACCTCGCGGTGAATCGCAGCGTGACAAACATCTGGATTATCCCGGCCGCTGGTGGCACACCCACCCAGGTCACGCAGGGGGGGCACGACAATTCACCCGAATGGGCGCCTGACGGCAAGACCCTCGCTTTCCTCTCGGCACGAGACGGCAGCTCCCAGATATATCTGCTCTCGATGACTGGTGGCGATGCAAGAAGACTGACACAACTTTCGACCGGCGCTGAGTTGTTCCACTGGTCACCCGATAGCAGGAACATCGCCTTCACATCTTCCGTCTATCCCGACTGCAATGACGACGCGTGCAATGAACGGCGCGACTCCGAGAGAGAAAAAAGCAAGGTTAAAGCGCGTATCTATGACCACCTGCTTTATCGCCACTGGGATCATTGGTCAGAGGGAAAGCGTAGCCACCTTTTCGTTGTGCCTTCGGATGGTGCCGGCTCTCCTAAGGATTTGACGGCTGGTGCAAACTACGATGTTCCGCCAGAGGAGCGAAGTGGCCCCGGAGATTTCAATTTTTCTCCTGACAGCAAGGAAGTATGTTTCACCGCCGTGACCGACAAGGTCGAAGCCGTCAGTACCAACGCCGATCTTTTCCTCGTCCCGGTGAGCGGAGGTGAGCCGAAACGGATTACAACACAACAAGGCTTCGACGGTAATCCCGTGTATTCTCCCGATGGCCGCTACATCGCCTACCACGCGCAACTGACTGCGGGCTACGAGGCAGACAAATGGCGTGTCATGCTCTACGATCGCCAGACAGGGAAGAACGAGAACATCTCGGAGAGTTTCGACCGTAGTGCCACGGATCTGGCATGGTCTCCTGACAGCAAGGGCATTTATTTCCTCGCTGAGAACGAAACGCTCCAACCGATTTATTCCATTGAGCCCCGTGCTGGTGCCAGTCCGAAGAAAATTTTGGATGGCTTCAATGCGAGCTTCGGCCTGAGCGGTGACGGCAGGATACTCGCTGTCGAACGGACGAGCCTCACACTCCCTGCGGAAGTATTTACGGTGGCGAGCGATGGCAGTGGACTCAAACAGATTTCACATCTGAATGACGCAATCCTTGCGCAGCTTGAGATGAACGGCCCGGAAGAATTTTGGTTCACGGGTGCGGAGGGCACGAAGGTCGAGGCGATGTTGGTGCGCCCACCTAAGTTTTCTGCTTCAGAGAAGTATCCTGTGCTCGTGCTTCTGCATGGCGGCCCACAGACGATGTGGTCCGATGCCTGGGGTTATCGGTGGAACCCGCAAGTCTTCTCCGCAGCGGGTTACGCTACGCTGATGATTAATCGCCGAGGCTCTACCGGCTATGGTCAGAAATTCACCGACGAAATCACAAATGACTGGGGCGGCCGGGCATACGAAGACGTCATGAAGGGCATCGACGCAGCTCTTGAGAAGTATTCTTTCCTCGACAAGACGCGGATGGCGGCCGCTGGCGGCTCGTATGGGGGTTACATGGCGGACTGGCTCGCAACCCATACGGACCGCTTCAAAGCGATCATCAGCCACGCCGGTGTTTACAATAAGTTCTCGATGTATGCCACGGAGGAATTGTGGTTTGAAGAACACGACATGCAAGGCACGCCGTGGGTCGCGGCGGACAGCTACAGAAAGTGGTCCCCCTCGACGTATGCCGGCGAACTTGGTAGGTACAAGACGCCAACTCTCGTTATCGCCGGCGAGCGTGACTACCGCGTGCCCTACACGCAATCCCTGGAGTTCTTCAGCACGTTACAGCGCCAGGGCGTTCCGTCCAGGCTCATGATATTTCCAGACGAAGGCCATTGGGTGTTGAAGCCCCAGAATTCCCAGCTTTGGTACAAGACTTTTTTGGATTGGTTAGCACTGTATCTGAAATAGCCTCATGTTTCGAGGAATTTGTGCAGTGCCCGACGCAGAAACCGGAATAAGCGGTAGAGCAAACAAAGAGATACCGCAACGAGCACTGCAACCACGATTACTGCGATCATCGGATGTGCGGCAGCGAACCAGGTTAGCCATACTGCCAACAGGTCTTCGCCGAAACTGAGCGCCCAATTGCTCAACGGCTCAGGAGACATATTTGCCGCGGCTCGAGCACCTGCTTTCGTTCCGTGTGATGTCAACGCCACCCCTCCAGCAACAAGAGCCGCTGCCCATCGCCAGGGTTCGCTGGTGGCGGCAGTTGCACTGAAGGCGAGCAGTGCCGCTGCAGGTGGCCGAATGAACGTGTGAATTGCTTGCCAGACGGAATCGAGATAGGGAACCTTGTCAGCCAGGAACTCGAGGATGTACAGCCCCAGCGCCACTCCAAGCACCAAGGGATGGGACAACGCCTGCAGCTTCTCCGGCAGTTGAATTACTCCGAAGCGTTGCAGTAGTCCTAATGTCCCTACCGTCGCGTACAGATTCAACCCAGAAGCGAATCCCGTTCCAAGAACTAGGCTGATTGTTTCGATGGGATTCATCGTTCGAGAACTCGCGGTGATTCCGGGTGACCGGTTTCAAGGTATCACAGACGATCGCCCCGCGAGTGCTCCCAAAATGACGAACGTCCCGACCATGGTCGGGACGTTCGAAACGATTCCTGTTGAATTGACCTCACTGTGTTGGCAGCATCAATCGCGTCCATCCCGTGGTATTCGTGTCACGGAACAGCGGAGTACGAGGCGGTAGCAAAGCCGGTGTCAGGAAGTTAGTGTCGAAGTTATAGCCGCGAGTCGGCGGGCTGTACACCTGCACGCAGCACTTGAACGTGCTGTTCGCCTGTCGGCTGTAGTACATGAAAATGATGGAGCCGCGATAGTTGAGCGTTTGGTTACTCCAATCCTCTAAATATCGCAAGTAGTTGTGCACACCGCCATCCGTGCCATAGTCTTGACTGACGATGCCCGTTGGATTCGAGAAATACGGCGTCTGGCCCGCTACGATTGCCGTGCGATAGTACGAAGTCGTCGCATCTCGGTTAGTCTGCGCATAGGGGCTCGAGTATGAGTTGATGTCATTCCACTGGTCAGAAAGCAGAGTAACTGCATCTGCGCTGATAGACGTCGCAACTGACGGATCGTTGAAGCCGTTTCCACCGGCATTCGCGTTGAAGTCTCCCTGTACGTACACGGGATTTTCTGAAGCAATTGCGAGACCGCAATTGCTTCCACCGGGACAGGGGCCGGTAGCTGTCAATAAGCTGCCATTCGTGATCTTCACAGCTCGACGGAAGAAAAGTGCGGGATTTTCTCGGGCGGCATTCGTGTTGCCGGCGACCGACATCGGCCAGATGCCGTTGGTCGAATAAGCCGGCGCCGAACCGCAGACCGAATTCGCGACGATTCCGGTCCCGATCATACCGGCAAATATGCCGATTTGCCCGTTAGCAAGGGGTTGCGCCGTCGTGTTCGGCACACCCACCGCTTGGATGTAGCTCTGATTTGCTCCGTACGTGAACAGGGCGTTTACCTTGTCTGCGTCTTCGCCAGTATCGAGGCCGTTGTTCGGACAACCGGTCGTGGCATTCCCAGGAAAGTTGACGATGTCATTCCAGCCAAGTTCACCTGTCTCATTCTTCGTATAAGACAGCGGAGGCCACCCTCCTGTCAGTGTCTGCGATTTCGAATAGTTTCCTCGACGGTCCGAAACGTAGAGCACGAAATTGTTCGGAGCCACGCTCGGATCCTTTGTCGATTGCCCGCTGGTTGTCAGCGGGCCGATCTTGCCTCCGAACCAGCTCGCCAGATTGGCGCCGTCAACTTCAATGTAGTGCATGGTGCCATTCAGAGTCGGCAGTTGGGCCGCTGACATTGGAGAATCGCGCAGTGTTCCTTCACGCGTGTCAAACAACGTGTTGGGCCAAAAGTCGTAGACTTGCGGCGTCCACCCGGCAACCAGTTTGCCAGGGTTAGCCTGGTCCGTTCCGCACACAGCGTTGATCGTTGCTTGCTTGGGCTTCACGGTCGCCGTCAGCTTGCCAGTCTGTACATATCCCAATTGCTGCAACGAAGACGGATTATCGCGAATGCGCTCGAGGCGAATCACTGCATACGGATGCGGATCCAAACAAGACTTCGGCGTGCCAGTGGTGGATTGTGCCGCCATCAGGGCGGTGCCATTGGTCCAAGCCGGACCGTTCTGGTAGCCAAGTGCTGCGCTCGGCGGAATCGTAAGATTCGGTGCTTGACCTGTCTCCATGGTGGTGGTGTTCTGAATCCATTGTGGATTCAGTGTCGTGCCATTCAACGACTGTGGAACCGGATTGATGTTTCGGCCCACATATCCGTAGCTTAAGACTTCCACGGTTACGTCTTTCCAACTCCCACACGGGCTGCCATACGCCGTTTGCTCTTCAATCTTCAGGAATCCTTTGATGATCGGCCACGGATTGTTGTCAATCGGCTGCTTGTTCGGCACCCAATAGCCATCCAGTGCAGTATATGCGCCGCCTGAACCCTGAGCTGCTCCCGACGCAGCTAGGGGCAAGGGCACTACGTTGGTGATGGTAGTCATACGGGTATAGAGATTCTGCAGAGGTGCGTAGGTTGAGGTCGACCATGTGCTCGGCAAAGTCGCCATCTTGCTCAAGTCGAATGGTTGCGTGCCACCATCAACGCACGGCAAGTTCATGATGTCCGACGGGTCGTCGGAGACAAGCACCCGAAGGCTCGCTTGAGCATAGTAACGTTCGCCGGTGATACTGGAGTTCTCCCCCGGGAAGGAGCGACGGATCAAGTCCACAGCTTGTGTGGAGCCGCTACCCATCGTCACAACACCGAGATTCAATTGACGGGCACCCGTAGCATATTGGGGATACTGACTTCCCGGCCCGTTGATCAGATTGCCGTTGTACTGGGCCGGCGCAGGCCCGGTCGAAATCGTAGGCCAGCTGGTGTTGGCGCAGCCAGTGCAGTTCGCTCCACCCGTCAAGCTGCCTTCATTGGCTTTCAGGGCACGGTAGCTGGAGCTCCCGGGATTCGTCGTCACGTTGACCGTGCCTGTGTAGTTGCTGCTCGTTGGCCATCCATTCGCTAAGGTGGCTCGAATCACGTCTTTGTACGCGTCAACCTTGTCGGAAAGAGTAAGCGTCGAACCTCCCGCAAGGAAGATATTGCCGTTCGAGTGCGTTCGGCCACCGAAATTGAAGTTGGGGCCAGGGAAGAAGTCGAGGTCGGTGTCTGCAAAGATACCAAACTGGAACATCGGTATGCCCACCGTTTGCGTTGTGCGCTGCAGTTTAACTTCGCGCCCTTGGGCTGTCCGCGCGTTCACGGTCAAAGTATACTCAGTTATAAGAGCGTTCATTCCCACATACGGGCCGGATTTGATCGTCGATACTGTCGGTGCCGGGTTTCCATTCGCGTCGAACGCCTGCGGGGTGATCACGTATCCGGAATGGCCGTCAGCGGTGACGTAGGTGATTCCCGGTACCGTCGGTGGCGCCGTTTGTAACTGGTTGATCTGCGACATGCTGGGCGCGTAAGTTTGTGCGAAAAGATTCCCCAATCCTGCCGTCAGGTTCTCCATGCCTGCTTCAGCACCGTAGAACGCTTGCACGTCATCGTTGTCCGAACCAGCCAACTGCTGGTTCGACATCAGCAGGATCGCAAATCCCACGAGCATGCTCGACATGAGAAAGAGGAGTAGCAGCGTCGTCAGGAGCGCTACACCCGACTCCTGGCCAAGGCGTTTCATCTTTTTTTCGAGGTCTTTGGTCATGCTCAACTCCTCTTATTGATACCGATTCACGTACGCCAAGCTGCGAAGACTCACCTGGGTCTGCAAATTAGTTCGGGCGAAGAGATTCTGATTCGCCCCTTGGTGCAGCTGGTAGCTGGAACGCGCGCCCAGGTACACATTCACCGCGCGGATCTGTGATTCCGAATTGCCTGTTGGTACCGTGGGCTGATTCGAAGGATTCGTCACTCCATCCACAAAGTTATAGGTAAATTGCAGATTCTCCAGCGTCTCTCCTACCGGCGAAGGCGTATTCATGTTGACTTGACGAATTAGGCGCACAAACGGCGGAGCGGTAACATTGTCCAGGTAATACGTGATCATCCATATACGCGTTGCCAGCGTCGGTGGAAAGCAAGCCGCCCCGCCGCCGCAGCTTGCCCCGCCAGTTTCGAGTTGCTGTATCGTGCCGCTCGTCTCTGTACGGCCATTCAGCTTGAAGGAATCCCCCGCCGCAAATGTCAACGTCTGGCCGGCCACATTGGTCACGGCCAGAACGGCATTCCCCAAAGTGTTGCTGAACATTACCAGGTCGCCGGGTTGCACGGTGATTCCCGACGTCGCGGGGTTGAGATTAACGCAGGTCGCATCAAACGTGACCGTCAACGTCGTGCCAGTCAGTTTTAGAGATCCGCCTGGGCAGCCAGCATTCGGAGGACTCGCGGTCGCGGGCTGGTTGACTGGCTTCTCATCCAGGCCCAAGGTATTATCCGCGTACAAGATTGTGATTTCGTCGGTGATGCTGCTTGGGTTCGATGGCGTGCCCGACGTTGCATCGGGTGCCGTTATGGCGGGCCCCAGCATGTTCCCTGGCTCGACAGCCGGTAGGGTCGAGTTACATGGTGGGAAGGTGGTCATACCGCTGAGTTTTGGTCGATTGATCGGTGCGGTCGTGCTACACGGGCTGGTCGATGAGTTGTTCGATGTGTAAGGAATATTGATTCCACCCACCGGAATTCCAGTACCTGCTTGCTGCAGGTCCAGTTCGATGGTGTTCAGTGCAGCGCGGAAATTTTCAGTCATGTCCGCCGCTTGTGTGACCATCGCGTTGGAGTTCGTAGCATCGCGAAACGCTGCCACGGCCGCATACAGCAACACCAGTGTCACCGCCATTGCGATCATCATTTCGATCAGCGTAAAGCCCGCGCTAGAGTTTTGTTTCGTTTTCATCGGAGCCTCACGAATAGTTCGAAATGTAGCTATTGATGGAAAGCGAGCCAGCTTGACCTTCGTAGATCCACGTGATCGTTACGGTAATCTGGTTCAAATTCGGCGTCTTTGCATCGGGAGTGAATGTGATCGTACGCTTCATCCAGGGATTTAGCGGCATGGCCGCGTCGTCTGCCGTGCCAAAAATCTTATCGGGCCCTGGGCCCGTAATTACAGTTGCTGGAAGAGCGCAATTGTCGTCCGCTGTACCGAAAAGTCCGTCGGGCCCTGGGTCGCACAACGATTGCGGCCCGTCCTTGAACACACCGCCCTGGCTCACATTCTGAATCTGAGCCCAGGACAATACTTTCGTGTCTCGCGCGGTAAAGATTGTCTCCATCGCCTCGCGCGCTTTTTGCTGGGCGATAAATTGGATTTGTGCCTGGTAAGAGTTCTTCAACCCCTGAGTGAATATCGTCGCCAGGGAAAGAACACCGAAGCTCAGGACCACCATGGCGATCATGCACTCCAGTAAGGTGAATCCCGAGTTTTTAATCCGCTTTGTCGCTGATCTCATGATGCAATCCTTATAACCTCTATTGGGCCCAGACGGTTGAACCGCCCACATACGTGTAAGGCCGCACGCGGCCTGTGCCGCCCATGATCGTAATGGCTCGGGCAGTCGGCTTTTTATTGGGCACGCCGATGAAGATGGTGCCGTTCAGGGTTGTGACTCCGGTGCTATCGACAAACTGGCCGGTCGACGTAAATTGCATGAATGGCGGGCCTCCGGCGACTCCACCTATGCAGACGCCCGCACTCGAGCAGGTTCCAAATGCCATCGGTGTATCGGGTACGCCGGACTCTTGCATGAATTTCGTCTGGTCGGGCAGTACCGCCATTACCGGAGCGCTTGGCAGGTCGCCACTGCCTGCACGCGGCAGAATGGTATAGGTGACGCTGGCCGGAGTCGTCGCGGTGTTGATTTGAACGCGGACATACCTCCGCTGGCTAATCGCCAATTGCCGCGCCAGGCGCAACTGGCTCACCACCGCGTCCTGCGCCGAGTTGACCTGGTAGTTCTGCAAGGAGCCGAGGCTTTGAAAGACGGCAAGCCCTCCCAAGACCATCACGATTCCCACCACAATCACTGCTTCCAACAGCGAGAAACCCTGGTCCGCTCGGTTTCGATTTTGCATGGGCTACGTCCTGTTCCTTGACTCAACGACTGCGGGCATCGCAGAGCCGCTCGCGCAAACGCGCGCCTACACGGAGTCCGCCGATGCTCAGTCCTATCCCACAGTTAACTGCTTCACTTGTGGCGGGACAACTGGACGGTGGTACGGGTTCGGAGCAGCCGTTGCCAACCCGTCCCTAGGTTCCAGAGGAACAGTTACCAACGTTTAAGGAATAAAATTGAACCGAACAGCACGATCGCGGCCTGTCGGGACGTCTTAATACGCCGCATATCAATGGTTTACGTTTACTCCGCCTGCGGATATTGGCACAGGAAGGACTGTAGCAATTGCTCATAGCCAAAGTGAATTCTCCTCCCGGAAGTTCCAATCCCAGTAGTACTTCTCTCTTAACGATTGAGACACGCTCGAAGTAATCTTCCTGTTCGATAGCGCGGCAGTTGCCAAAACCGAAACGACCGCTTAGTTGATCGTCAGCGTCATCGTCGTGGATGCCGTTATCGACGACGTCGCGGCGTCCGTCCCCTTAATCGTCACCGTATAGTTTCCTTTGGCGGCATTCGACGGCCCGCTCGATGGCGGCGACGATGTGCTGGAACAAGCTGCCGTTCCAATCGCAACCGTGAGAAGAATCACCATCCAGCACAATTCGGCACTCCGTCGCGCGCGCGCGCGGCTCATGCCCAGAAGTAGAACCCCGGAGGCCCCAACCACGACTTGCAGCAGGCTCGTGGCCAAGGCTGGTCCAGTACCCCCACCAATCGGTCCGCCAAGCGCCGACGCAAAGTGTTCATCGCCTAGGGGGCTCATAGTCGCGGAGGCGCATGCCGAAGAGCTGGTTCGAATCGTCAGGCTCACAGTGACGGGCACGCTCCCCGAAATGCTCGCATTCTCAATCGAAAAACACACCGTCGTAGCGGAAGCGCTGCTCGTGACGGCCCACTGCACCGTGCCTGTATATCCGTTCTGCGGTGTAATCGTTATCGTCGACGTGCCCGTGTTGCCGGCAGAAACAGCCGTGTTCGTCGCTGCAATTGTGAAGTTCTTTGCCCCAGGCGATGATCCGCTCCACGCCGACAGCAAATTGGCAAAGTCGAACGAACCCAATCCTGTCGCCTGATCGAATCCGGCGGTCGCTGCGTAATTTGCAGATGCTGCGCTCGACGAAGGGCACGCCGTCGCACCCGCGGAACTGCAGTTGTTGGTTCCCCTGATAACGTCATGAAAAACGGAAGCGTAAGTACCTGAGTTCATTGCCAAACCATAAAGCTTGACGTTCGCAAGCCCCTGACTAGAATTCGCCTTCTGATTGATGAGCGCCATCATTCCGGCAAAGATTGGCGCTCCGAAGCTCGTGCCTCCGGCGACCGTCAGGAACGCGTTGTTGCTGTCGCGAAATCCATTCGCGCAACTTCCCGTCACCTTCGTCGAGGCATCGCTCGAACAATAAAGGTAGCCCGCATTAACGGGCGAAGCATCCAGTGAGATGTCAGGCACCAGGCGGAACGTTCCGGTCGGTATGCCGCTCACCCCGGATTGCCAACTGGGTCGCTGCGAAAATGTGCTGACTCCTCCACCACTCGCCGAAATTCCGCCTGATGCTGAACTGTCATTCCATGCCATCTCAGGAATATAAGAGAGCGCAGAACTCAACACGTCGCCGCCGGACGATGACGACCAATACGTCGTGTTGGTTGATGCAACGTCGTCCGCCGAGAACTCCGTCCCGCCAATTCCTGTAACATACTGGCTGCTTGCTGGGAAATCCACGGACAGTAGTTGCTGCTGCGCGATCGTAGCTCCTTTGAAACCTGCGCAATCTGAAGAGCCGCCATCCCCTGACGCGGCAACCACAGTCTGTCCCTGTGAAACGGCCTGCGCCAGGAATCCGTTCAGAGAGTTGTACTGGCCTTGCGTCAACAACGGCTCGCACAATCCATAGCTGATGCTGATGATCGGAGCGATTTTCTGCTGGACTGCGTAGATCAGCGAATTCCACACATTGGAATTCACATTGTTCCCCGTGTAAATGAAATGGATGGTCGCACCGTGCGCGATGGTGCTCGAATACTCCAGATCCAGATCGGACTCCGCCTCATCGCCGCTGACCCTCGTCGACGCTCCTGTACCGGGCACGAGCACAAGATCTGGCGCCTTGGTAGCAAATCCGGCCGCGGTCTGAAAGTTGGCAATGTCCGTTGTCAAAACTGCCGATTGGCCCACCACGGCGATAGCCTGCCCAGATCCATCCAGCCCCGAACTATAAGCGGGATTGATGTTGTAGATCGTAGCGACGTCCTTTGGAGCAAGAAAATGATTCTTCGATTGCCCCGACGTAAAGTGACTCTGGACCCCTGGCAGCGGCCCCTTCTGGATGACGCGCGGGTGAGGCCGGAATGTTGAGAGGTTCATCACCGCTTCAAGCACGGGACTCAAAGCAGCCGGTATCGTGAGTTCGCCGGATGGCGCGAAGTGTCGCTCGCCGCTGACGTTGTAATAGTGCAATTCCGTACTAAAGGTGGTCTCCACCTGACGGGCACTGCCCGAAAACATAATCTGATTCTTGCTCCGTGAAACGCTTTCGACAGTGAAACCCTGCAGTTCGAGCCAGCCCCCCACCACTGCGATGTCCGCATCCGCCATTCCAAATCGCATAGCGAATTCTTCGGGCGTCAGCCAGCGTTGGTATAAGGGCGAACGCGGGTCGTGCTGGGCCGCGATGAGACCCTGCAAATCCGCTTCTTGTGCCGCACTGCGGCGGAACACCACACTAATCCCTTCGAGCCGCGCGTCCGACGCCACTCGCCCTGCTTCGTACTCGGGCCTCGCCATCGGTAAGTGTGAGCCTCGCAGTGTCGCGCGCTCGCTCGTGTTGATCTCCCTCGAAATCCGAGCCTGCGGCTGTTGGGCGGCGAGCGGCGCAACGTAACCCGCCAGCATTATGCTCAACAGAATAGAAACCCTGGATCTGCGGTGCGCTTCACTCATTGTTTTCCTCGTAGACCGCGATGGCCGCTGGATCTTTACGCGATCGTGAAACACAGCCCCATGGGCATCCGGTCTACAGTTGGGCATGGCAGCTCTATTTGACCTGCTCCGGCCCACGGCCTGGCTCGAGGCACAGTCCTTACAGATGGTTGCACCATCTCTGCCGTTGTGAAACGGTTACAGCGACTGTGCCGAGCCCACCCGAACACTACTCAATCTCAATGACAGGGCGTCTCGCAATACGGCTTCGGTTCAGGGTAGCACCCGACCGAACGGACAGGAATCCGTCTATCTCGTAGATGCACCTACAAGCTCGCTTGTGGAGACAGACGGACTGGATGGCCTCAGGAACAAAAGATAAGTGCTGGCCATTCAAACGCCTTTTCTGCCTTATACTGGTCACTGCCGGGCGCCCGTAGCTCAGTTGGATAGAGCGTCTGCCTTCTAAGCAGAGGGTCGGGAGTTCGACTCTCCCCGGGCGCGCCATTTCTCTCGGAAACCTGCCGGTTTGTTGATCATTCGCGAGATCCGACCAGTGCCAGTTTTGCGGGCGCCATTAGATTCCCTGCTCCATCAAACAATCGCGACGAATCATCGGCGGAGGTTCTTCTGCTCCCGGCCAGGGCGTCTCGCACTCTTGCGCGGTTCGGACCAGCTTCACGAATTGCAGAAGCAACCAACCGTACCGTTTCGTAGATCTTCTGTTCTAGATACTCGGCTCCAGCAGTGTTTCCCGCAGTTGGCACATTCAGTTGTCCGCCTGTCGATTGTTCGAGTATTTTCGGAGCAACAAAAAACGCCTTTTCGCTAACGCAAATCGCCTTTACCGAGCCGCTCTCGACGGCAGCCCTCTGCATTCTTTGAAACGTAGGTGGGTCAGTCCAAAACACCACCACCGTTGGCTTGTTGGCCCGGATTTCGTTTCGAAATCGAATGTCGTCGATGTCCCCATCGATTTCCAGCCCCGACGGCGAGCGAGCCCCTCTTTCTCGAGCCGCGCGCTCAAATTCCCGTTTCCCTTCCCTGCCGTCATGGTTTGCGCTCGTGATCAAGAGCACGCTCGGATCTCGTTCCGCGGAGTAAATTGCATCCGCCATCGCATCGGCTTGCTGCCGGTCGCTCGGCACCATTCGGAAGATCCACGGAATGCCGATCTGCGTCGTCGTTGTGTCGCTCGCCAGCGTAACCACTGGAAACCCCAGCTTGTTCGCAATCTGCTCGGCCTGGTGCGCCACATTGCCATCGGTGCCCGTGATCAGCGCAAGGGCGTGATCATCAGTGACGAGTCGCAGCATCTCGGAAGTGCTCTGGCCCCAGCTTCCCGACTCATTGCGAACTGCCAGCGCAAATGAGCGGCCATCCCGCGCTGGCCCAAGCAGGTTCTCGTCGTCAACAGCTTTTTGAGCGGCTCGCCGCAGCAATTGCCCTTCATCCGCTCTGGGCCCTTGGGCTGGCAAGAGGATACCAATCGTCAACGTGGGACCAAGGATGTCCGCCGACGTCGCTCGCCCGGGTCCACGGTATTCTACGGATTCGCGATCCATTTGCGCGTAGGAGGCTGTAGTGGTGCCATTCTGCGCCACAGTGGGACGGCCCAACGAAGCTAGTGCCACAGCCACGGCAGCCAACCTCGCCGCATACTCACTTCGAGTCACTTCAGAACGCTCCGGCGCTTTTCGATCCCGACGTCGCGGTGGGGTTTACCCGCGGATTCCAGTACACGAAACGCCCACTTTCCACCCGAACCAAGCCAAGGGGTGCGACATTGTTGAGAGTTGCATCGAATTGGACCTGGCCTGCGACTCCGTCGTACCTTTGATTCACATATTCGCGGAACGCGTCCATCACTTTTCCGCGGTTCAGGCCGGCCTTTTCGACCGCGGCAACTACGAGATTCATCCCATCATAAGCGTAGGTCGCATACGCGTCAGGCTCCGCATTAAACTTCAGTCGATACCTCTGAGCAAACTCGAGCCAGCGGCCGTCTGTGCGCGACAGGTCCAGGACTGATGTGCTCACAAATCCCTCTGCCGCATTTCCGGCAACGGCAAGCAGTTCCGGATACGCGGTTCGGCTGGAACCAAAGACCGGTTGCTTCATTCCAGCCGCGCGCATCTGCTTCAAGAGCAGCCCGGCTTCTTTCGCCTCACTCCAAATCACCACGGCGTCGAGCTTGGCTCCCTGCAACATTCGAATCTGCTGCGAAAAATCCGTGTCGCCTCGGTCGAACTTCGTTTCGAATACGGGAGTCCGGCCCATCCGCTTTGCTTCATCGAAAAACTTCGCCACGCCAACTCGTGCATAGCGAGACTGAGTGCGGACAACCCCGATTCTCTTCAATTTTCTCTGTTTAAAAATGTAGTCGGCCAGGGTGTATCCTTGTTGCCGATCGTCGGGGAAATTGTGGATTAGCCATGGGATCCTGGTCTCCGTGACTGTTGGATCCGTTGTCCCCGTGTCCATTATGGGCACTTCCAACTTAAGATCAACACGCAGCATAATGTGCGTTGAAGTACCGTCAATGGAACCTAGCGTCGTGATGACATGCTCATCGAGCGCCATCTTGACGACTTCGAAAGAGGATGCTCCCCACTGCGCCGCATCGTTGTGAATCATCAGCGCATACGGTTTGCCGGGAACTCCGCGAGTTCCCGGGAAGCCGCCCCGCGTGTTCGCTTCTTCCAAAGCCAACTGCGCACCATGCAGCATCGCGATTCCGTATGGCGATTCCGGATTGTTCTCGATCGGTCCCAGGAAACCAATATTGACCGTGGGCGATTTCAGCATGTCTTCGTCGACTCGATCGCGAGCCGCACCGTTGTACTCCAGTGTCTTGGGATCAACGAACCATTCCTTGTAGGGCTTCGAAAAATTGCGGTATGGAACCGCTTCATCGGGCATGTTTGCATATCGCTGCAAGGTTGATTGCGATTTTTGCTCGCCTTCTCCCGCGCCGCTTTGCGTCTGCGCATCCACGGGCCGAGCAAGCAAGCACAATACGACAATTCCCAATAAACACCAGCATTTAGACCGCACATGCCCTCCTTCCGACCCGCTCTTGCTCTCGGCTGCGCGAGAATTCGACGATTCGCCTCAGCGTCGTCGCCCCGATCGCCTGGGCCGCGTCGCACTTCGGTTTCGCTGCGCCTGCCTTCTCGCTGGCAATTTCGATAATGAGTCCGTGGCAGCCGGACTCCAGGGCGGACCGGCTAGCCGGCTCCACCATGCAAGCCACTCCCGTGGCATGGCTCGGATCGACGAGCACTGGCAGAAACGTCTCTTGTTTCACCGCCGATATCACATTCAAATCCAGGATGAACCGGGAGTACTCGCCGGAGGGATACGCCTTGATCCCACGCTCGCAGAGCACGATGTCAAGGTTCCCTTCCTTGGCGATATATTCTGCCGCACCCAGCCATTCGCACAGGCTCGCTGCCATGCCGCGCTTTAGTAGCACAGGTTTTCCGAGTCTTCCGACTTCGGTCAGTAGCGGGTAGTTCTGCATGTTGCGGGAGCCGATCTGCAGCATGTCCGCATACGCTCCCACTTGTTCGACGAGCCTTGGGTCCATCACTTCGGTGACGATTGGCAGGCCAGTTTGCAGGCTGGCTTCGTGTAAAATTTCCAATCCCTCTTGGCCAAGACCTTGAAAGTCGTGAGGAGAAGTGCGGGGCTTGTAAGCGCCCCCGCGCAGCATGTCCGCGCCGCTCGCCTTCGCCGCATGTGCAAGTTCCAGAGTCTGTTCCGCGCTCTCCACCGAACACGGTCCACCGATGATAACCGCGCGTCCGTCGCCAAATTCCACATGCCTCACCCCTACCGGGCGCGTTTGTCCCTCCCCGTACTTCGCATTGCCCTTGCGGCTGACCAGCGGGCAGATTTTTGTGAAATCCGCGCTCGCCGCCGCTCCCGCGATACTCATGGCATCCTTCCTCCTCGCCCGAAATGCGAGTTTCCCGCGACAACGCCGCCTGGCTAGCGATCGGTGTCAAAAATCGCAATCGCTTCCATCTCGATCAAAAGGTCCGGCCTGCAGAGAATGGCCTGAATCCCGGTTGAGGCTGGGATCGGGTTCAGCTCCTGTTCGTCAAAAAACTTCGTGCGGATTTCATTGAACATTGCGTAGTCGCGCTCGATGTCACGCAAATAACATGTCGTCCGCACGACGTCTTTCCAAGTCGCGCCTTCCGCGGCCAGCAACGCCGTGATGTTCTTGTACGTTCGCAGCGTTTGCGCTCGAAAGTCCCCTTCATGCACCGTTCTTCCGCCTTCGTCGATGCTGGCGGTTCCGGAGATCAGTAGAATCGTGATGCCCTTGATGTCAATACGAAAACCCCGCGAGAACGAAGATGGCCGCGTGTAGTCGTAGGCTTCGTTCAGCACTTCTTTGGCCGTGATCGCCTTCTTCTTGACAACCTCCTTTTCTGCGGTGACCGCGGTTTCAACGGCTGTTTGACTTGTGCTCATTTCGGTTTCCTTCCTTGCTGGATTGATGGTTGGGTTCGCGCATACCGTGGCTCAAGCCTTTGGCCGTCGCCACCCAGATGTCGTCTCCTTGAATCGTGATATTCAGGATGTAATTGTGAGCCAACGTGGTCGGACTGCTGCGGCGCTCCACCTTCTTCTCCGGTGTTGTGATAGTGATATCGCCGGTTGTTCCGTCTGCGGACGGCTTGTAGACGATCCATTCGCCGGTCTTGAAATTCAAGTAGCTCAGTCCTTTGTCCGTGCATGCCCACACGTCGTCACCGCGTGATTGCACGGCATTGATGAAATCCGAGGAAAGCGGGCTGTCTGACGAAAGGTAATTGTGCCAGTTGTGCCCGTCGTAGCCGCTCAAGCCGAAATAGGTGGATGCCCACACCATTTTGGTGTCCGGGTTATACCCAACGTTGCTTACGATGTCGTGGAGCAGACCCTGATTCTGAAACAAAACAATCTCCATCTCACCATCGGGATCGTTGTAGGGCTTCCACCAACCCCATTGAACGTCGTACTCCACCAACCCGCCGCCCCACACTGCGAAATAAACCTTCTTTTCGGCCACAGCAATTCCGTAGGACCACGGCTCGTGCAGCGGAGCGTTCCTTTCACTGAAGATTGCCCACTCACCCGTGCGCGTGTTCAAGCGGCTTATGCCCGCGGTCGTTGCGGCCCATACGAATTCGTTCTGCACGGCGACGGCGTACACAATGTCGTTAGCAAGCCCGCTTGTGAAATTCTTGTAGTTCTTAAACTCGCCGCCGGAGAAGCGGCTCAGCCCGCCAAACGTCGCGAGCCACACGTCCCCTGTTGTTGAATCCACGGCGACGCCGGTCACCACTCGGTTCACTAATCCATCCTCAGGCCTGTAGACTTTCTTGATTTTTCCTTTTTCGATTAGGACCAGCCCGTTCTCCGTTCCCACCCAGATTCGGTCTCCGTCCACCGCGGCTTGAAACACTTTGTCGTCGGGCATGCCATCGGCGGTCGTGAAGTTTTCCCAGCGCGTGTATACCGGCGACGACTGAGCTCCACACAACGTTGTTAGTCCCAGCATCATTATCACGATCGTTCCCAGCGCAATTCGGCGGTGTTTCATATCGTCCTCTCCGCTCTCACAGCGATTTCAGAAACTCAATCAGGTCGTTCAATTGCTCTTTCGTCATGTTTGAGGTCACGCCGTGCTTGTCTTCGGGGTTAAAGACCGTCCATATCTCTTCAAGAGTCAGCGCTTCGCCGTTGTGCAAATACGGCGGCTTCTCATAGATGCGATCCAGTTGGGGCACGTCAAACATCCCGGACGTGTCATATTGGTTCGCAGTGCCAACATCAAAGCTCCTCTGCGCGGTGTAGTGAGTTGCGGCCGGATGACAGGTGTCACAATTCTTCTGGTAGAAGATGTTCTTCCCGCGTTCTTGCGCCAACGTAAGTTGCCCGTCTGGCGCAAGGTGCCGGTTTGGCGGAGACGGAATCGACTTGATGAACGTCACGAGGTCGGTCAGTTCTTCCCGATCGAACCCCTCGGAATGGAACAAGAATTTGGCGATGCGCGGCCCACACTGTGTTTCCAGGTCGGGATTGTGGCCGTTCCACTTAAATGGCGCTGTTTCCGCAATGCCGCGCAACGTTCGGTTCGCCACACGGTCTTTCCCGAGCTCCGGTGTCTCGAGATTCCACGACACGCCATCAATATGGTTGTCCGGATGGCATGTTACGCAGGCAAACTGACCCTGGAAGCAGAATTTGGCCGAGTGGAACAACTTCTCGCCCCGACGCAGCGTCGTTTCCTCTTTCGGGCCGCCCAAGTCCACGCGGCCCGCCACCCGCAAGGAGGCCAAGTCCACGATCGTCAGACTGTCATCGAGTCGATTCACGATGTAAGCACGGTCGCGGCCACGCGTGACCACGGCCGTCGGGTTTGCCCCTGTCTTGAGCCGCTTCTCTACAACCACTTCCGCCGAGTCCAGTCGGTTAGCCAGCTGCTCCAGCGGTATCGCTTTCATCCGCTGTCGAAGCTTACCGATATCGATAACCGAGACGATATTCGCTTCCGACGCCGTCACGAGAGCGCGTTTTCCATCTGGCGTGAACGCCACTCCGTTAGCACCGGCGTAGTAATTGTCGATGTCGTCGAGCAGCACCTGCGCGACACCGTAGCCGCCTTTTTCCGTCTGCAATGGATGGAGCACCAGGATGCCGTGAGTCAGAATCCATCCATTTGCCACCTGAATCAGGGGATTCAGATTCTTCGGTCGCAGGAATGGGATGATCAGGTCGCCGCCTTGCGCCGCCGGAGCTTCCGCAACATGCCGAAGCTCAATAGCGCCCGCCACTTGGATTCGTTCTGCAATCGCTTGCTTTTCTGTGTCGATCACCGTCAATTCGGAAACGGGAGGCTGATCCCACGGTCCGAGATGTCCAAGCAAGTTCGAAACGAAAACATGCTGACCGTTACGAGAAAGCAGCACGTGATGGGGAGACCGCCACGACGCGAGCCGCTTTCGTTCTGTGCCCGTCTCCAGGTCAATTACAGAAACGTCGTTGCCGATACTGTTCGCAACATAGAGAGTCTTGCCATCGCGGTCCGTGGTCAGCCCCACCGGGCCCCAACCCGTCGGGATCGTCCTCATTACGCGAAATGTCTTTGCGTCGATTTCAGTGACATTGTCATTCCACTCGTTCGAGACATACAGCCGCTGCCCGGAGGGAGATACGGCCACATCTTTCGGCTTATGGCCGACGGCGACCCGCTGAACCACTTTCTCTGTTCGCATGTCCACCACAAGCAGCGCGTCCGCGTCTTCGCATACGACATACAGCTGGGAACCGTCCGCTGAGAACTTCGCTTCGACGGGGCTCAGATAACCGGGCTCGGCGCTCTCCCCTGCCTGCCGTGAAGGATCCGCCGTCGCCTCGGTGCAGAAACACCACGCGAGACCCAGCAGGACACTCGCGCGAATTCTATTGCGCCAATTCTCCGCGCCTCTCATGGCTTTCCGCCTTGCGCGACTTTGCGTTCACCTGGTTCCGTGATTGTCAGGATCTGGTCTGCGGCTATGTGTTCAATCGTCTGCTCGACTCCGCTCGGCCATCTCACGACCAACAGGTCCACTTCCTTGTAAATTCCCAGGCCAAAGTGCGGTCGTGGATCGTGCTGAGAGAGGTAACCCGAAGCGGGATTGTTCTCCACAATTTGCCTGAGATTTCCCGCAGTCGCCTCGATTCGCGCGCCAAATCCGTCCCGATTGCTCCTCGTCCCGACGAGCTTGATCGTCAGCCAGTGATACCGATCCGCCGATGGCGGCGGCACCGCCCGCACTAGAATTCCCTTCCCACCCAGCACGACAATGAATGCATCGATGTAGCCGTCATTGTCGAAATCGGCAAAGCAGCCTCCGCGCCCGACTTTCTTCGTTTTGAAGTAGCTTCCTGCTTGCGACGATGTGTCCGAGAACTTCCCATCACCGTTATTTCGCAGCAGCGTGTCTTCCATGGGGATTAGCCAGTGCAGCCCGCCGTTCACTACGAACAAGTCTTTTAGCCCATCATTGTCGAAGTCAAAGATCGCATCACCCCAGCCGACATACTGCCCTGACATGTGCGCGATACCGGAGCTCGCCGTCGTATCGATAAAGAATCCTTCCTTCAATGAATTCCGGAACATCCGGTGATACCGCATGTCCGAAACGAACAGGTCAAGCGCACCGTCGTTGTCGTAATCTGCGAAAATCGGCCCCATCGCGGAAGGTGTATCGCCGTTCGTACCGTACGCAACGTTCTGTTCCAGGGACACGTTAGTGAACGTTCCATCGTGATTGTTGTGGTACAGATAGCTTTCCATCTGGTCGTTGGCCACGTAGATGTCGGGCCAGCCATCGTTATCGAAATCGCCGGTTGCGACGCCCATTGCCCGACCCACCGGCAACGCGATTCCCGCTCGCTCTGACACGTCTGTGAACGTGCCGTCTCCGTTGTTGTGAAACAGACGGTTACTTTGTCCCTCATAGTCCAATGGGCCGGCGAATGCATCCGCGGTGTAGTACAGTCGTTTGGCCTTCGGGTCATACTTCAGATAGTTGCCTATAAAAAGATCGAGCTTGCCGTCGCGGTCATAGTCCACGAATGTCGCTCCGACTCCGAAAAACGTGTTTTGCACGCCTGCCTTGTCTGTGACATCGGAGAAGGTCCCATCGCCATTGTTATGGTAGAGAATGGAGGAGTTCCAGTTTGTGACATAGAGATCTTCAAAACCGTCGTTGTCGTAGTCGCCGGCAGTCACCCCCATCGCGAATCCTTTTCCAGTCACACCGGCCTGTTCGGTTACGTCGGTGAAGGTGCCGTCTCCGTTATTTCGATAGAGATGGTTGGTTGCGTCCTTACCGTCGGGCCGGCTATGGTCGGTGACCCCCTCGAGATACCGGCCACTGAGGACGTAAAGGTCCAACAATCCATCATTGTTGTAATCAAACCAGACCGCCCCTGATCCGGTCGCTTCCAGAATGGAACTGAGTGCTTGCTCCCCAAACGAATGCCTGAATTGAATTTTCGACTTGTCTGTAACGTCTTCGAATGCTGGGAAGTGGGAGGCGGCACTACCTTTGGTGTCGGCCGCTTTGGGCGCCTGTCCAGCAACGGCCACCGCCAGTGACACGCAGACACAGAAAGAGGTGAACTCATTTCGGCACTTATTAATGAGCATGGTCTTCCACCATCGCCGTGCCCTTAGCAACGTCAGCTAAATCTGACGCCGGGCCTTTCCGCTTCAACGCCATTGGCCAACGGTTCTCCGGCGCTAGTGCTTTGTCCCCGTGGCAACCTGTGCATCCCCGCTCTTCGCCGGGTCTCGTCCATACCCAGCTTTGTTCTTCCCGAACTACATTTCCACCTGCATCCAGCAGGACGAACCGAACCGCACTGTTAGCAGGTACTCTCAGATAAAATGAGCCATCCGCTTCCACGGGTGCCTCACCCAATACGACTTCTCCTTCCGGCCTTTGCGCCACCACGCGGACGCTCTTGACCGCACCTGCCCCGATCGGCTTGTCCGTCGAATTCGTGCTGTCGAGCGAAACAAAGTACCCCGTCTTCGACGACAGGATCAGGTTGCTCCAGAATCGCTTCGGAATCGGTCTCGTCTTCACCGCGACGGGTTGCAAGGCGTCGATCTTTGCGTCCGCAAAAATCACATTGGGCGAGCCGGAGCCGTTCATCGGCAAAACCGCAATCTGATATCGTCCCGTCGAAGCCCTCCGGGCCACAACGATCGAGCTGTCGTTGAGCTCACTTGGAAAGCGGTAGATCCGCTCTCGTCCGGGAATTCTCTGCTCGTTTGCCGCGCCGCGTTTCACGATCGCCAGATCCCCATCCTTGACGAACACGATCGAACCATTCTCGAGTTCGCTCGCCTCGCTACGATGGGCATTGCCGGTATGCTCGCAACGCAATGATTCGAGCCCCGTCCCATCGGGCCGCAGCGTATACAACAGACGATTCGTGCTCCGGCCTGCGCGTTCTTTCAGCGGTGAATTCGCCGATGCCACGATGCGTCCATCTCGTAGCACGGTTTCTACCCACCAGTCCCCGGGCCCAAACGTGATCGGCCGAGGATTTGCCCCGTCGATCCGGCTCACCATCAGTGATGAACCAACGTGCCCCGACTTCAGACTCGTGAATACGATTTCGTCAGCGGGCAGATAAGCTGGCCGTATGCAATTACCCTCACAGTTTGTGATCCGGTGTTCACCGCTCCCGTCCAGGTTCATTTCCCAAATCTGCCAATGCTCCCCGCGGCCCCTTTGCCCCGCGAAAAGAACCCGCTTGCCTGTGAAATCAATTTGCGGGTCGCCCGCCGCGAAAAATCTTTGTGTCAGCACGGCTGGTGCTTTACCTGTTCGATCGCTGGCAGCTACAACGATCTGACTGCCTTCTGCAAAACGGTCAACTCCAGTTTCATTTGATATTTTCGGAGTTTGGACAAAGACAATCGCCGTACGTTCTTGTTGCGTCGGCCCGGGCTGTCGTACCGTGCCTGGATCTGCCCACAGGGTCAACGCAGATGTCACAGCGGTCGCCAAAAACAACTTGGACAGTCTTAAACTAGCTGAGTGTGCGTAGCCGCTCCGAGTCATTGGCCCATGCGGCGGAGCGACCGCAATTCCCTAATCCCTGATTTAGTGAACGCAACCGCCCGCCACCCCAAGTGTCGAACGGAACGTATTGGATTCAGTACACTGCGAGAGGGAAAAAGGAACAATAACGGAAACCCACTAGAATGCGCAGAGCCGTGAGGCAGTTCACAACGAGGCGTGTTGAATAGCCGGCGCGACTGTGATGTGCATCACTACGCGCGCTCCCGCGCCTCGCCCTGCTCCTCCAGATAGTGCTTCTCTGCCAAACCGCGCAGTTGGTTCGCTGCCCACTCCGGCGTGATGTCTCTTTGCGGCATCGCCAGTAACTCGTAGCCGACCATGAATTTCCTCACGGCCGCCGATCGCAATAGGGGCGGATAGAAGTGCGCGTGCAGATGAAAACCTGAAAACTCGTCGGTTCCCGTCGGGCGTTGATGGAATCCCATCGTGTACGGGAACGGGCTCTGAAACAGATTGTCATATCGCGTCGTGAGACGCCGAAGGACGTCCGCCAGGGCCCAGCGTTCGTCTGCGGCCAGATCGGACAAGCACGACGCACAACGCTTGCTAATCAGCAGCGTTTCAAAGGGCCAGACTGCCCAGTACGGAACGACAACGACGAAATGCTCATTCGCACAAACGACCCGCTCCTTCCGCTCAAGCTCCAGTTCGCAATACCTCTCGAGCAGACTCACCGAATGCCTCGATTGATATTGCTGCTGCATCGCGATCTCGCGCGCCAGTTCGTCGGGCACCGTTTGAGTCGCCCAGATCTGTCCATGCGGGTGCGGGTTGCTGCAACCCATCATCTGGCCGCGATTCTCAAATATCTGCACACTCCGCACATAGGGCAATCTTCCCAAGGAAGTGAATTCCTCGCACCAGACCTCGACTACCGCCCGAATGTCATCAGTGCTCATCCGTGCCAGCGTCAAGTCGTGCCGGGGCGAAAAACAGACCACGCGACAGCGCCCCTTTTCGCTTTCCACGACAAGCAAGTCGCCTTCTCTGACTTCCCCCCTGGGTACTTCCTCCTTTAATGCAGCAAAATCGTTCTCAAATACGAACGTCCCCGAATAGTTGGGATTTTTCTCCCCTCCCGCCCGGTAATTCCCCGGGCACAAATAGCAAAGTGGGTCATACGCGAGAGTGGTTTCCTGTGGCGTCGCTTCCATCTGCCCTTGCCACGGCCGCTGTGCACGTTGAGGGGAAACCAGCACCCATTCGCCGGTCAACGGATTGAATCGGCGGTGCGGATGTTCGTTCAACGAAAACCGATCTGCCTCGCGAGTCATCATGCTCCGGTCTTCGGGTACCCATCCGGGAATCGCCGGTGCCATTCCCACGCACTTTCAAGAATGGCATCGAGTTCCCGAAACTTCGGCGCCCACTTCAATTCGCGCCTGATCTTTTCGGAACTCGCGATCAGCACCGCGGGATCGCCCGGACGGCGCGGTGATTCCTTGACGGGAATCGGACAGCCCGTTACGCGCCGCACGCCTTCGATCACTTCGCGCACGCTGAACCCTTTCCCGTTTCCTAGGTTGTAGATCAAACGCCCAGAATTCTCGAGCGCATGGAGCGCCAGTAAGTGTGCCTCGGCTAGATCGCTTACATGAATGTAATCCCGGACGCATGTGCCGTCGGGAGTCGGATAATCCGTACCAAAAATCTCACTGTGTTTCTGGCGGCCCAGGGCCACACTCATCAACCGTGGAATCAAATGTGTTTCCGGCCGATGTGCCTCGCCATGGCCGGCCGAAGCAGCACCCGCCGCATTGAAATATCGCAAGCTCGCATATCTCAGGCCATATATCCTGTAAAACCACTCCAACATCCGCTCCACCAGTAACTTCGATTCGCCGTAGACGTTGGTCGGCTGGAGTGGGTCGTCCTCCTCAATCGGAGTGCGCACTGGATTTCCGTAAAGTGCCGCCGTCGATGAGAACACGAAGCGTTTCACTTTCCGGGCCAGCATCACTTCAAGTACCGTCAATGCATTAGCGGTATTGTTCCGAAAGAAAATCTCGGGAACTTTCATTGATTCGCCAGCTTCGATAAACGCTGCAAAATGCAACACTGCCTCGATAGCCTTCTCGCGAAAAAGTTCATCCAGCTTCTGCCGATCCCCGAGTTCAGCGATAACAAGTTCCGCCTGCGGGGGAACCGCCTCCCGATGACCGTGACTAAGATTGTCCAGGACAACTACCTGGTGTCCCGCGGCAACCAACTGGTTTGCCACCACGCTACCGATATAGCCAGCTCCGCCTGTCACGAGGACATTCATTGCACCCGTTTCACTCCTTCCGCCGCGGTACAGACGTAGATCTCGGGACAATGTCCGATCAATTTTTCGTACCCCTCCGCCATCGTTCTGCGAAAGTTCTCCACGTAATCGAACTGGACGAGATTTATCGTGCAGCCACCGAAGCCTCCGCCGGTCATCCGAGCACCATAGACGCCGTCAACCTTGCTGGCCAGTTCGACCATGGCGTCCAATTCTCGACAGCTCACGTCAAAATCGTTCCGTAGGCTGTTGTGCGATTCCCGCATCAAGTCACCGAATCGCGCCAAATCGCCCTCGCTCAAGGCATTTGCGGCATCGTTTACTCGCTCATTTTCGGAAATCACATGCCGGCAACGTTTACTAACGGTCTCCGGCAAACTTGCCTGGTACTCTTCGAACTGCTGCATCGAAACATCGCGCAAAGCTTTGACTCCGGGTATCCTTCCCGCCAGGAGCCGTGCACCCGTTTCGCATTCCTGCCGACGCTGATTGTATTCGCCGTCCGCCAGGCTGTGCCTCACCATCGTGTTACAAATCACCAGACGCACTTCATCTGGCAACGGCTCGTGACTATATTGCAGGCTGCGGCAATCCAGCCTTAACGCGTGATCGCGCCGGCCGTGTACTGAAACGAATTGGTCCATAATTCCGCAGCGCGCTCCGACAAACTCGTTCTCCGCGCGCTGGCACAACAGCGCTGTTTCTGCTCCGCCGAGATGTTCCCCCGTTACCTCAAGCAACGCGCGACACACTGCAACTTCAAGCGACGCTGACGAACTCAGGCCCGCGCCTTGTGGCACTCCGCCTTGAATTAGCATGCTCGCGCCACGGACCTGAATGCCAGCCTCTTTCAGTTTCGAAGCAACCCCGACTACGTAATCACTCCAATGGTGGCGTGCCGATCTCGGAAACTCGGCGATTGCAAACTCCACCTGTTCCCCATAATTTTCGGAAGCAATTACCACCCGTCCGTCACAACGATCTGCGATCGCAACAGCTGTGTGAAACTGAATTGCGGCCGGCATGACCAAGCCGTCGTTGTAGTCGGTGTGCTCCCCAATCAGATTCACGCGCCCGGGAGCTTGGACTATGATGGGTTCGGCGCCGAATCTTGCAGCAAACTCGCTCGCGATCTCACGCCACGGGTCTATGGTTGGGAGCATCGTCACGGATTTTGCTCGTTGTTCTACGCCAGTATATCCATGAACGTCCCCGTGCCTAATCTTTTCCGTGGATCCTGGCAAGGTCGATTCTGGAACGCCGCACTGCTATTCTGGACTGCGTAGCCAGGTAGAAAGATAATCGCCTTTGCCACCCATTATTAGCGCTAGAGGCCTGTCCAAACGTTTTGGAGCTTCGCCTCTGTTCCAGAATGTTTCATTCCTTGTCCCGGAAGGCGCGCGCGTCGGCGTCATCGGCCCAAATGGTTCGGGAAAATCAACCCTGCTCGAGATCCTGAGCGGACAGGCCATTCCGGATTCTGGCGACGTGGCCATTCGCAAAGGAACGCATCTTAACCTCGTCCGTCAAATCTCGGACTTCCATCCCGGCGATACGGTCCGTGCAGTCATCGAACGGTCCATGGAAGAGGCCAAAGTGCCCGAGTCCGAACGCGTTGGCAGGACCGCGGAAGTCTTGGGCCGCGCCGGATTGACGGATCTGGATTTGGAAGCCGCCAAGCTCTCAGGCGGATGGCGTAAGCGACTCGCCATCGTACAAGCCCTGATCCGACAACCGGATGTCCTGCTTCTCGACGAACCTACGAACCACCTTGATCTTGCCGGAATCGATTGGCTCGAATCCATGCTCCAGAATGCCCCCTTTGCCGCCGTCGTCGTTAGCCATGATCGTTATTTCCTCGAAAACGTGGCGACGGAAATCGTCGAAATCAGCCCCGCCTATGAGAACGGGACGCTTCGCGTGGAAGGTAAGTACAGTGATTTTCTCGAAACAAAGGAACGATACCTTCACGCGCAGCGCAGCCGCCAGGAAGCGCTCGAGAATCGTGTGCGTACTGAAATCGAGTGGCTTCGCCGCGGTCCCAAAGCCCGGACCACCAAGTCAAAAGCGCGTATCGATAAAGCCCACGAGATGATCGGCGAGCTGGTCGACCTGAGCGCTCGCACTCGCTCCTCTAGGACGCAGATCGACTTCACCGCCTCTGACCGCAAGACCCGCCAGCTTTTAACAGTCGACGACCTTGGCTTCTCGGTCGGCGACGACGAACTCTTCTCGCACATCCATTTCATTGTCACCTCGGGCATGCGCGTCGGCCTCGTCGGCCCAAATGGGAGCGGGAAGACGACCCTGCTCCGGCTCCTCAACGGAGATTTGCAGCCTCAGCGGGGCCAGATCCGTCGCGCACAGGATTTGCGCGTCGTCTACTTTGATCAGAATCGTTCACTCGATCCGGAAATCACTCTCCGGCGCGCCCTCGCCCCAGACAGTGACTCTGTTATCTATCGGGATCAGGTGATCCACGTGGCCGGTTGGGCCTCCCGCTTCCTGTTCACCGGCGAGCAATTGAACCAGAAGGTTGGCCGTCTCTCCGGTGGCGAAAGGGCCCGAGTGCTCATTGCGCAGCTTATGTTGCAGCCAGCGGACGTCCTCTTGCTCGATGAACCGACCAATGATCTGGACATCCCGACTCTCGAGATCCTCGAAGAAAGCCTGCTCGAATATCGGGGCGCCTTGATCCTGGTCACCCATGATCGTTTTATGCTTGACCGTGTGTCGACCGTCGTTCTGGGGCTCGATGGTTTGGGTCGTGCCGAGCGTTTTGCAGACTACTCCCAATGGGAAGCCTGGCAGGCATCGCGACGTGTGGCTCCAAAATCAACGGACAGCTCGGCAGGCTTAGACTCCACCCTGAAGCAAGCTCCGTCACCCAGCGCCAGCAAGAAAAAACTGTCGTATAAAGAGGCCCGTGAATTCGAGACGATCGAACAACGCATCGCAGACGCCGAAAGGGCGCTGCAATCCAAGCATGATTCCCTGCTCGACCGTGCAGTGATGAATGACGCAAATCGTCTTCGCTCAATATCCGTGGAATTGGAAGAAGCGCAAAAAGCCATCGACCTGCTCTATACGCGATGGGCTGAACTCGAGGCAAAGCTGCGATAGCACGCGGCTCGCCGAGCATCTGCGATTCAGCCATTCTGCGTTAAATCGCTTCCCATCAGTGCTTGTTCGATGGCAGGCACTAGATCCGAATTCATACGGGACTTTTGAACGTACGCCACGGCTCCGCTTTCCTGCGCCGCCGACAGCGATTCTTCATCCGTCTGCACCGTGAGGAAGATCACCTTGGCCTGCGAACCCTGCTGACGCAGTTCACGGGCGGCGTGCAAACCGTCCAGCTCCGGCATCATGATGTCCATAACGACCAAGTCAGGCTCCAACCGCAACGCCTCATCGACTGCTGCCCTCCCGTCGCCCACTGCGCCGACTACCGCAAAATCCACCGATAGGATCGCTGATACACGCTCGAGCACGCCTGGATGGTCGTCGGCAAGGAGGATGCGAGGGCGCGGACCCATTTTTTGCTCCTTGTCGGACCGACCGTTTGCGGGGTTTTCACTGTTTAAACGCATTCAATAAAAGAAACAACTGGAAGAACTGACAGTTACCGCGTGCATGGCAACAAAAACGGTTACCAGTTTTAGAGTTAACCCGGGGCTTACACATGCCTTCAACCCTCCGCGGACCAGAATATCCTGTATATCGCTGACATATAATGACTTACTTTCTGGCAACTCCTCTTCACCTGCAGCATTGATTCTCCGATCAGCCAAAACTGTAAGAAGTGACAGTTCCCAAGGTGCGGTTCGTGAGCCATTCTCCTTAGCCGTGGGGGTATCCTGGTTCATTCAAGGGTGTCTCCATTCGATTTAGTTGGTGCTTACTTTCGAGCAGCCCAGGCGGTTCGCAAGTTTCGTTTCGTTGATTCAACGGGGCGGAGTGCTTCTAGAAATTCTTGGGCGGAGAATTTCTAGGCCGCAATGGGTTGCTCGATGGTGAGCACTGACTCGCAAGCCAACCTGCGGCCTTTTCTTCACCAGATTCTAATTCCGACCAAATCCACTGTGCGCTTTCTCTCGACTCGCTGCTCTTGTATTCTGTTTTACATCCTTAACTGCTTCTTCGAACAGGGACCTCGAGGCTTGCGGAGGCTCGTTGAACAAACCGCGGATTCTTCTGGCTGACGACCATACGCTGGTTGCAGAAGCGTTCAAGCGATTGCTTGAGCCGGAGTTCGAAGTCGTCGGGACCGTCGGCGACGGGCGTGCTCTTTTGCGCGCTGCGGCAGAGTTGAAACCCGATGTGGTCCTCGTCGACCTGAATATGCCGCTCCTTAACGGACTCGATGCCTCCGAGCAGCTCAAGCAGTCCCTTCCCAGAATCAAAATTATCGTTCTCACAATGAACGAAGATCCGGAGATTGCAGCTGAGACCATGGATAGATGGGCCTCCGGCTATCTGCTGAAGAAATCTGCGGGCAGCGAGTTGCTGAAGGCTGTCCGCGATGTGTTGCGTGGAGGTCGGTACCTCGCTCCCGCGTTGCGCGATGCGCTAGTTGACCTGACCACCCGCGATCCCCGCGCGGATTCCTCGCGGACGCTCACCGTCCGGCAGCGCGAGGTGCTGCAACTGCTCGCCGAGGGTCATACGATGAAAGAAGCGGCGTCAATCTTGAACGTTGCGACACGCACAATCGCGTTTCACAAGTACCGGATCATGCAGGAATTTGGCCTGGAGAACAACTCGGACCTTTTGCGTTTTGCCATGAAACAAGGCCTCATCAATCAGATCTAGCACCGTCTCAAGTTATCCAGACATCACAGCCGAAAAAAACTGGAGTTCATCGCCTCATGTTGTTAACCGAGTCCGCTTGGAGCCAGGCGCAAGCGGGTAATTCTTCCTGGTATCGACTTCTGGTATATGCGAGTAGGCCAGGATCTCAGTGGGCAGGCGAGAAGGCTGGATGCCTGGATGGCTCTGGCCAACTCTCGTCGCCATTGTCCTTGTTGCAATCGGGTACTGGATTTGGGTTGCGCGACTTGCACCGAAGACGACTCTACACAGAGGTCAAATCAGCCCGAGCGCCGATCGCATGAAAAACCCGGCGATCTTCGCCGGCCTTCCCACCATTCTTGTTTAAGGCCTTACTTGGAAAGTGTCTGCTGCACGCTGCTGCCACGCCAGAATTGCTGCCCCAGTTCCGGCAGGGTATAAATGGGGTCGAAATACTCGTACCGCCGCGAGAGCGCTTCTGGATCGTCAGTCTCGATTCCTGTCCGGTAATTCTTTGTCCAGTACGAGATACCAAGCTGCCGGTCGTATTCCTTCACTTGATGGACCCAGCGCTTTCCGACAAAGGGCACATCGCAAACCATGCGCGGCGTCGCAAATCCGGGCAAGTAACCCATCACATCGTGCTGCAGTTGCTGCACCTCGTGGATCGCCAACCGCCAGTGCTCTGCGTTCGGGATCATGTCGCATTGGTAGAAGTAGTACGGCATGATCTTGCCGTGATCTAGCAGCGCAAAGCATAGCTCCAGGATATCCTTCGCCGTCCCGTTTACGCCTCGCAGCAGCACGCCTTGGTTGCGCACGTCTCGGTATCCCATATCCAGCAGCGCTTCCACTGCCTTCCGCACCAGCGGCGTTACCTGTCGAGCATTGTTCACGTGTGTGTGCACCGCAATGTCGACGCCCTTTTCGCGGGCCTTCTTCGCGAGCCTCTCCAACCCCGACAGCACCTCGCTCTGTAGGAAGTGCTGCGGCAATGCAATCAGACCTTTGGTCGCCAGGCGAATGTCCCGGATATTGGGGATGTCCATCAGCTTCGAGCAGAAATCTTCGAGCGTCCCTATCGGGGTATTGGCGATATCTCCCCCGCTGACCACCACGTCGCGCACCGATGGCGTCACCCGCAAATAGTCCAGCATCTGCTGGTAGCGGTCCTTCTGCGGAATCTGGAATTTCAGTTTCACCACCTGCGGTACATCGTTGCCTACCAGGTCCATCCTCGTACAGTGCCCGCAGTATTGCGGGCAGGTCGACAGCAGCTCCGCCAAGACCTTTGTCGGGTAGCGATGCGTCAGCCCCTCCACCGCCCACATGTCGGCTTCGTGTAGCGAATCACGGCTCGCCTTTGGGTGGCTCGGCCACTCCGGGTGCCGGTCATCAAACGCCGGAAGCATGTATCTCCGCACCGGATCGTTCCACAAATCCTGATCATCCATCGTATTCAGCATGTGCGGCGGAATCAGAATAGACATTGTGGCGCGATCTTTGATGTCGCGCTCAACGCTGGCGCACAGCGAATCCGACATCAGATCGCCGAATACTTCCTTGAACTCCTTCAGATTCTTCACCGTATGCCGGCGCTGCCAAAGAGCTGTCTCCCATTCTTCCTTGGTCACATTCCTGTAGCCCGGCAATCGTCTCCAGTCGGGCTCTATAAATTCGCGCTTCAGCGGATAGCTGAATGGTTGTTCTCCTGCATGGACTCTACCCGCGGGCTTCCAGGTCGGACGCGCCGCTTTCGATGTGGGCATGGTGGTGTTCGTATCGCTCATAACATATGTTCCTAAGTTCTGGGAGACAAGCGTGCACAACGGAGTGTGTACAATTAAGGATAGCCGAGCCGTTCCGTTTCCGCCACCCCTTGTTCCCCCCTATTTTTACCGCACGGTGCCGTATCCCCAGTTCTAGGCGCCCAACGTGGGTTCGTTCAGACAACGCCATTTAGGGTGATCCGTTTCCCAGCGCTCCCGAATTTGTTTATCCTCATAGTCGGGGCTTCATGTCCAGCTATAAATGGATTTTCGATTGGTTTTCCGACCCAGCAACCCACAAGCGCATGCTGGACGACACTGTCCGTTGCGAGGCTTTTCGGAGGGCACTGCAAGCGACTGTCCGGCCGGGTGACGTGGTGGTGGACGTCGGAGCGGGCACTGGCCTGTTATCGTTCTTCGCGGCCCAGGCCGGTGCCAGTCGCGTCTATGCGATCGAATTCTGCCCTATCGCCGATGTGGCCGCCTCTTTGATTGAAGCGAACGGCTGACACGATCACACTGATCCGCGAAAACTCGAAAGCGGTGCAATTGCCCGAACGGTGCGACGTACTCGTCAGCGAAACTCTAAGCAGCTTCTGCTTCGACCGCGAAAATGCGATCGGTTTCATTTCCGACGCACGAGACCGGTTTCTCAAACCGGGTGGCAAGGTTATCCCTCAGTCTGCGGACGTTATGATCATGCCGATTAGCTCCGATGCCTTTGGCGTTGGCAGCTGCCCCGAACGCTACTACGGCTTGCACTATGCACCGTTGCGCAAGAAACTCTTCTCGGAAGTCTTACTGGTGGCAGCGGACAAGAATCCTTTCGATCAATTGAGCCCGCCCGCACTCTGCTATCAAATCGACTTCCGTACTGTTTCGCAAAATCCCGGAAAAACTTTTGTGCCTTTTCGCATCGGCAGGCCAGGCCGCCTTGACGGCTTTCTCGGCTGGTTCAAGTCGCAACTCGCAAGCGGCGTCACGATCGACAATTCTCCTTATTCCCCGCCCACAAGTTGGTGGCAGACTTACTTCCCGACCCTCGAGCAGCCCTTGCTTCAGGCTGGCCAGTTGATCTTCTTCGAAGTTGAGCCTTTGTCGGTTCAAGACGAGATCCGCTGGTCTTATTCCACGCGACTCCGTAGGTCATAGTTCGACAAACAGTCGGGCGTCGGGGCGCGGCTGGTCTTCGCTCCAATCGGTTGAATCATGGAATTGAAGCGGGGCTCATTCCGGTTACTATGCAGCTCGAACACAGGTACACTGCGGTCGTCATGCCTTTCCACACGATGCCAGTTGCTCCATTGAAAGTCTTGCTCCCGACCCTTGGTAGTTCGGGCGACGTTCATCCCACCATGGCGCTCGCACTTGCGCTCCAGCAGCGCGGCCATCACGCCACTATCCTTACGAATGAGTTTTATGGAGACCAGATTCGCTCCGCTGGAATCGGCTTTCAAGCTCTGGGGACAATTGCCGAGGGGGAAAAAGTCCTTGCCGACCCTCGCCTTTGGGACGCAAACAAAGCATTCTCCTGTATCGCGCAACTCGTCATTGTTCCCAATATTCGTCGATTGTATCGGCTCATCGAAGAACATGCCGGCACCCGCACGATCGTAGTCGCATCCGGAATCTGCCTCGGCGCGCGGGTTGCTGAAGAAAGACTCGGTATTCCCCTCGCCACGGTTCACCTTCAACCTTCCATGCTTCGGAGCAACTGTGACGCGGGCGTGGTCGGGCGGTTTTCCCTGGGGCCGCGCGTCCCGCACTTTGTCAAGCGAGCCTTCTACTGGCTCGCCGACAAGCTCTTAATTGACCGCGAGATTGCCCCGGAGCTCAATTCCTTCCGTGCCGAATTGGGTCTTTCGCCGGTTCATGGCATCTTCGGCCACTATCTGAACTCGCAACGGCTCGTGCTTGGAATGTTCGCAGACTGGTTCGCTCCCCGGCAGCCGGACTGGCCTCCCCATCTTCATCTGCCGGGCTTTACAATCTACGACGGCAGCTCCCAAATTCCGATCTCTGCGGAAGCGGATGAATTTCTCGCCGGCGGGCCGGCGCCCGTGCTATTCACACCAGGCAGCGGCGCTGCAACCTTACATGACTTTTTCCGTGAGTCCGTGGATGCATGCCGGCTCGCCGGAGTCCGCGGGATGCTGGTGACGAACTTTCTGGATCAGGTTCCGCGTGATTTGCCGAAGGGCGTCGAGGCCTTCTCTTACCTGCCGTTCAGCCAGGTTCTGCCGCGCTGTTCCGCTATCGTGTACCCCGGCGGGATCGGAACTCTGGCTCAAGCGACCAAAGCAGGCATACCGCACCTGGTTGTGCCGCACGCGCACGATCAGCCAGACAACGCCGCTCGCATCTCGAAGCTCGCTCTCGGCAAGTCTGTCTATCCCGAAAGGTATCGCGGCCCACGCGTGGCATCGCTGCTGAAAGAAATCCTTGACGATTCCCTGCTCGCGGCTCGCTGCAAGAATTTTTCCCAACGCATTCAGCCCGAGACTTCGCTTGCCGAAGCTTGTTCGCTCATCGAAGGCATCGCGCCCAGACCGAATTGAGCCATCCTGCTCAGGCCCAGAACAATTGCGGGTGAAGGGTAGGCCCGTCCGCGTGGCCGGAGAGCCGCTTTTCCAATCCTTCGCGTGAAGGCTGAAGGTTGGAGCGCAACCGCTCTATCTCGGTGTCGGACATCGGACTGAAGCCCCGGGCCATCTCAATGTTGTGATCCAGCATTTCCTGCTTCGGCATGCCCACGACCGCGGTAGTTACAGGTAGACTTAGTGAATACCGCAAGAGAGATTGCATATCAGTTTTCCCGGCCTCAATGCCAAGCAGAAACTCCTGTCCGGTCACTTTCATCGCGATAATTCCAAGATTTTTAGCGCGCGCCGCTGGTAACGCCGCCGATTCGAAGTGGCCGTTCTGCGAGGCGTTCAACGCCATTTGCACGCAGTCGAGATCGTTGCGCTGAATCGCGGTGGCCAATACCTGACCGTTCGTGTGGCTGGTCATTCCGATGGCTCGGGCCATCTTTTGGTCACGGGCTTCGAGCAATGCCTTCATTGCTCCGTTCGGTGCCTCGATCCTTGCCAGGTCCTCCGCTTGCCCCAACGAATGGATATGCAGCAAGTCCACATGGTCCGTTTGAAGTCGCTTCAGGCTTGCCTCGAGTCGGCGCATGAAATCATCGCGCGTTCGATCCGGAATCTTGGTCGCTAGCCACACATCCTTCCGCCGTGTAGCCATCACTTTCCCGACCCGTGTTTCGCTCTTGCCGTCTCCATAGGAATAAGCCGTGTCCAGGTAGGTGATGCCTCGATCGATGGCTCGGTTCAGGATCGCCGTTGCCTGCTCCTCCCCGTCGTACATCAGGAAACGGCTGCCGCAGCCGAACGCAAGAATGGACACCCGCGCGCCCGTACGGCCAAGCGTCCGTGTGGGCAGCGCCGCCGTGCTCGCTGCGCTCGTCTCCGCGGCCCCTCCCAGCAGCGAAAGGCTCGCTCCTGCCACCGTACCTTGGCCCAGCCTCTCCAGGAACTTTCTGCGCGTGATGTCGCTAGTCATTCTCCACCTCGGTCCGGTATTTGGTCTTTGTATGCTGACGCCATCGGCAAGTCAACCAATATCGGTTGAGGGCTGGCAGCCGAATAAACAGAATGCCCTCCGGGAATTCGGTCGCAATTGTCAGCGCGCTCGCGCGATAACCAGTGTCAGATCATCTGACTGCTCGCCGGCACTGAAAGCTTGTACCGCTTCCTGGATCACCGCCACAAGCTGTGTGGGTCCCAACTGCCGGTTGGCGCGGACCATTTCGATTAAACGCCTTTCACCGAATTCGTTTCCAGCACTGTCACTCGCTTCCGTAACACCGTCCGTGAAAACAACCAATAGATCGCCCGGCTCGAGTGTCACGAAGCGCGTTTCACATTTCCAATCAGGGAAAAGGCCGATGACGGTCGATGTCGATGTCAGCCGCTCCAGTGGGCCATCCGCCCGAAAAAGCAGCGGGGCGTTGTGGCCACAATTGGCGTACTCGAGTTCCCTCGTGTGGTCGTCATATACTCCGAAGAACAGCGTCGCATAGCGGTCTTCCGGCGTGTTTTCGTAAAACAGCTGGTTCACGGACCTCAACAAACGCGGCAGGTCGTCGAGTGCCAGCGCATATCGGCTGCGCAGATTCGCCTGCAGATTCGCCATCAGGAGTGCGCCCGCGATTCCCTTCCCGGAAATGTCCGCCAGCACGAACGCCAGGTGCCATGCCGCCGCATCCAGCGGCTTTGTTGCACCGCGGTCCATGCGTTGCGACGAGCCCAGATCCAGGAAATCGTAGTAATCCCCTCCCACCTGGCGCGCCTGGATACAGCTGCCAGCGTACTCGAGTGTCGTCAATGGTGGCATGATCTGCGGGAACAGTCGCGACTGGACATCCCGTGCAATTTGCATCTCGTGTGCTACGCGCCGGTCGATCTCTAGGCGATCCGCGATTTGCTCCGCCAGGCGCATGTTCTCCAGCGCAACAACCACTTGGCTGGCCACGGAGTCCAGCAGCCGCTTGTCCGCTCGCGAGTACACTTCCTCGGACAAGGGCTGTCCCAACACAATTAGTCCCGCCAGTCGCATATCGTGCGTCAAAAGCGGGACAATGCACTCCGGCGCCAGCGGCGCCAGCACGAAATCCTGCGGTGCCTCTGGGTCTTCGGCCGGTGGTACGTCCCAGGCCCCGCCATTGTGTTTGACGTCGCGAATCCACAACTCTTCAGCCGAAACCGATTTTGGCGCCTGGCCTCTTGGCTCTGCAGCAATCAATTCTCTGTCTCCATCCGCGAGATAGATCGCCATCGACCTCGGATGAAACGCCGCCGTCAGATGGTGCTGAGCCAACGCCGCTAACTCGTCGCGATTCGCCATCTTGCGTGTCTTCTCGGCGAGGTCCTCCAGAATCACCCGCGCGTTATAAGAGCTTCGAAAGAATGCTCGGTCGATCCGTTCCGTTCCTCGTTTGACCAACGGGCCAGACGCCCACACCAGAGCTACGCCAAACGCCGCGCTGAGCGCCATTCCGTACTGCGATTTTTCCTCGAAGTATCCCGAGAAAAAATGCGTGAACAGGTAGATCGCCAGTAAGGCGCCGCCGATCAGCAGTACAAAAAAACCTCGTTGCACGAGCACGTACCGTACGCTGTTTCGCAGCAGCGCCGGAATCTCCAGCACGCGATGCTTCACGATCGAATATGCGAACGCGAGCGGATAGAGCAGCAGCAGAAAAGTGAGCAGGATGTTGACCCAGAACGTCGGTCGGTAGCCGGAGAAATCCGTGAACGAACGCTCGAACGCAATCGGGAAAACGCCAAGCAGCGTTCCCCAGAGGAGTACCCGCGACTTCCTGCGCGCTTCCGGAGATGTCTCCCGGCTAAAGCAGTTCCACACGAGCGATACCATCCCCAGCGCGATGAAGCTGTACGTCAACGTGTGGCGCAGAGCCTCCGCCGTTTCGTCGCCGAGAGCCCGGCTCACTATTTCTGGCCAGCGCGAGCCCCCGCTGGTTATTCCTCCCAGGATCTGAGAGCCTCCCGCGACCAGCGCCGCCCATTTGAGCCACGGAACCCGGCGTTCCAGCGGAGACTTCTCCGGAAACACCGCAAAGAAAATGTAGAACAACGACGCAATTAGCGAACCGAACACTGACCGGTATGAGTAGGTGAAAGCCCGCAACGCATCGGGGAGAATCGATTGGTTGATGAATCCCGGCACCGCAATAAAACTTGAAAACAGGAGCGCCAACAGCCATGCGTGCGCATCTTCAGACCGCAGGAAAAGCACCGCAAAACCCACGAGTAAGAAGAATAGTGGATAGAAACTGACGATCTCTTGCGCCGAGGCGCGCGCCGTCCCTTCTTGCGGGCGGTCTTGCCCTGTCGCCCGAAATACGGCGCGCAAGGTGATCGGTTCATTCTCTCCCGCCCGCCGTAGCCGGATCTCCACCTCATCTCCTGGCCGCGAGCGGCTCCACACCTTGTCGAACAGGTCGTACGAGGCCAGCTCCCGCCCATTCAAACCGACGATCTCGTCGCCCGGCCGCAACCCCGCCTTTTCCGCGGGACTATCAGCCATCACCGTGAACACCGGAATCGACGAAGTCTTGGGATCGAAGTATGTATCCCGACTTTGGTTGAATCCGATCTCAACGATGTGTGTGGAAGGGTGCCGCTGATCGTACATCCATGCGATCGAATAGACTGACGTAGCCAGGCACAACAGCACTGCTAGCGCCACCCGGAGACTTCGAGGCAGGCTGTTGAGTTCTCTTAGGCTCCTCTGTGGCATCGGAGTGGTCATTCCTGATACAGGTTACGGTTCGGCCGAAACTCGGTCAATGCCGCACAGACACTACTCACCGTTCCGGGGATGCCGTGAAAATTCTGCTAGGGATTTTCGCGCTACTTCTGTGAGAAAATCCCCTGCAGCGGGGCGCTTGCTCCCGTCACAATTGTGTCCGCTTCCGCCCGTAATTCTGCTTTGACTTCTGTTTGCAGCGAACTAGGTAGTTGTGATTCGCGACAGGACTTCATGACGCTTCGCCGATGGATTCTGGCGTGCTGTATCGGCAGCTTGCTCTTTGTGGCCGCCGCCGCGCGCGCCGACGACTTCCGCAATTTCACCCCGACCGGATATGTCACCGATCGCGCCGGCGTCATCTCGGCGCCGTCAAAGGCACAGCTGGAAGCTCTTTGCACCGAGCTCGAGCAAAAGACTGGCGCCCAACTCGCCATCGTTACCGTCAAGTCGCTCGACGGTTCTGACGTCCAGACCTACGCCAACAATCTCTTCAAACAGCTGGGAATTGGCAAGAAGAAAACCGACACCGGCGTCATGCTGCTTGTGGCTCCCAACGACCGCAAGTATTGGACCGAAGTTGGCTACGGGCTTGAGCCGGTCATCAACGACGCACGCGCCGGCGATGCCGGCCGTCTGATGGTCCCTTATTTCCGCAAGGGAGACTACAGCGGGGGAATCGCCGCGGCTGCCTGGCAGCTTGCACAATACGTCGCCGACGACAAAGGCGTCACTCTGACGGGAGCGCCCCAACGGCGCGCGGCTCGCCAGCCCTCGCAGGATTCCGGCAGCATCGGAATCTGGATTGTTCTCGGTATCATTCTCCTCTTCGTTCTCCTTTCCTCTCGTGGAGGCTCTGGCGGCGGGCGGCGCGGCGGTGGCGGCGGCAGTGGATTTTGGACCGGTCTCATCCTTGGTGCTTTGGCCAATAGCGGTCGCGGTGGGGGAGGTTGGGGCGGAAGTCGTGGCGGTGGAAACTGGGGCGGTGGTAGCTGGGGTGGTGGAGGCGGCGGCTTTGGGGGTTTTGGCGGAGGCTCTAGTGGAGGTGGTGGTGCAGGCGGAAGCTGGTAAGCGCCCCCTTTTTGTCGGGCGGAAGGTGAAGCGATGGAACGAAAATTAAACGAGCTCGTGAGCCGCCTGAAAGAGGCGGCAGGCAAGAATCTCGAATCTATTGTCTTGTACGGGTCCGCGGCCACGGGCGCCTACCGGCCCGGAACATCGGACCTGAACGTGTTGTGTACTCTCGTCACCATGGACGTTCACGAACTGCAGCTCCTCGCTCCGGTCGTCCTTTGGTGGACGCGTGAGGAGAAGGAACCTCCTCCTCTGTTCTTCCTCTCCGAAGAACTTGCTCACTCCACTGATGTTTTCGCGATCGAGAGTCTTGATGTGAAGCGCGCGCATCGCGTACTCTTTGGCCCAGACCCTGTCGCGGCCATCGACGTGCCCATGAACCTCCATCGCGTCCAGGTCGAACGCGATCTCCGGCTCCTCTTGTTGCGCCTCCGGCAGCACGCGATGCTTTCGGGAAAGAATGAAGCCGAATATGTCGCGGTTCTCAGGAAAACGAGCTCGAACGCCTTGACTTTGCTGCGTCATGCTCTGCTCGCCTTTGGCGAAGAGCCTCCTAACGAACCGCCTGCCATCTTCTCTCGTGTCGCTGAACTGACCGGCGCCGATGCGTCCGCGTTCCATGCCCCCAACGATTTCCATGAAGGGTCTGATCTGAAGCAGGACCCATTCGAAGCATACGACCACTACATCCATGCTCTCGAAAAAGTCATCCGCGCACTGGACAAACTGGTGCCGAAAAACGAGTGGCAACGCGTGCCCCGGTAAGATTTTGAATCTCAATTGATCGAGGTGCATATGAAAGCTTTAATCGCAATCGTGGTGGTAGTTCTGATTCTGGCGCTTGTCCTGGGCTCCGCTTATTTCAGCCGGCGCAACGTCATTGTGACCAAACGCGAAGCCGTCAATGCGGCATGGGCCCAGGTTGACGTTGTTCTCCAGCGCCGCGCCGACTTGATTCCCAATCTCGTGGAAACGGTGAAGGGCTATGCCGTGCAAGAACAGACGGTGTTCGGCGACATCGCCGCTGCACGTGCTGCGTTGGTTGGCGCAAAAACTCCGCAGGATAAAATCGCGGCGAACGGCCAACTTGACTCCGCGCTGAGCCGCTTACTCGTGATCGTCGAGAACTACCCGCAGTTGAAGTCCAACGAGAATTTCATGCGACTCCAGGACGAGTTGGCCGGTACCGAAAACCGTATCGCCGTCGAGCGCCGTCGCTATAACGAGACGGTCCAGGATTACAACACCTATATCTCGCTTTTCCCGAACAGCCTCGTTGCCAGTATCGGCGGCTTCGCCCGGAACGACGCTTACTTCAAGACCGAGGAGGGTGCGCGTCAGGCTCCCAAGGTGAATTTCGACTTCAATAAGTCGACGACCCCGGCCCCGGCTCCCGCGCCTGCACCAGCCCATCCGTAAACCCGGGTCCCGGCTCCGTCGGGCTCGCGACACCTGTCCCTCGGAACGGCTTTCTCAAACGATTGCGACAATAGCAACGGCCATCGCGCTGACAGCGAAACACTTCCCGGAGTAGTACCAACGTACTGCTTTCAAGAGCAACTTTGCGTCTTGTACCGTGTTTCACCAACAAGCGCAATAAGCGCAAAGTCACTCTCAACCCGGATCCGGGAGGTTCACTCAAATGATGCGGATTTCCTCGAAGCATGCGGTTTTTGCAACCGCGATCTTTTTCGGCTTGTCTTTCACGAGCTCCGCGCAAGAAGTGAAGCACGCTGCCGGAGCCCGCAAGAATAAAGCCGGAGGCGTCTCCGCGGCCCACGGCACTGTCGCCGATGGCGCCAACGGCGGCAAGGCCGCACGCGGGGCGGGCCTCGCCACCAATGGTCAGGGTGGAGCAGTCCGCGCGCACGGGAGCGCGGTCGAGGGCCCGAATGGCGGGAAAGCCGCCCGTGGCGCGTACACGGCGAAAGACGGTCAAGGCAATGTTCAGCATGGCAGTGGCGGCGCTTTCAAAGGGCCCAATGGCGCTCAAGGCTATCGCAAGGGTCAAACGAACGTAAATGCCGACGGCAGTGCCTCGCACTCCGGCTCCTCTGCCACCTCCGGGAAAAATGGCTCGGCCACCAATTCGAATTCCATCACCAAGAGCCCCGATGGCCAGGTGAATGGTCAGAGCACCACGACCCTCACCGGCAAAAACGGCAACTCGGAAACGATTACAAAGACTGATACGAACGGGCAGGTTACCAAAACAAAAACATGCAAGGATGCCAGCGGCAATTCGGTGGCCTGCAAGTGACCTGGTTGTAACTCGCCTCTTAAGGCGGCCATCGGAACGATAGCCGCCTTTTCTGTTTACTGAAGTCAGCCCAGGAATTCGGCCAACAACCGGTGGAAATGGTGAACACCGTTCTCACGTTTTACGGAATAGCGCCCACGGTCGTAGGTCGCTGACTGCAGACCCTTTTGCACCGCTTCGCAGATATCCATGTCTTCCTGCTGGACCACGTGGCTGAATTCGATCGCCTTGGCGGCGCGTTCGCGAACCCTCTCCGAACCTGCATCGTGGAAGTACCACTCGAAAATTACCATCGTCTTGTCGTGCGAAAGCGGAACGATCAGATTGGTCTGCACATTATCCGGATAGATATTCAGCATCAAATTCGGAAAGACCCAGAAGTAGAGCGCTTCCTTCAGCCCCTTTCCTGGTACATACACGCGCGAATTTTCCTCTCCCGGCTTCAGCGCCTTCACTGGCCCCAACTGTTGGGAGTGGAATCGAAACGCTTCGCAGCGGTACTTCGGATAATCGATCTCCTTCATAAGCCCAGGATGGACAATCGGGATGTGGTATCCCTCCAGATAATTATCCACGTACACTTTCCAATTGCAGTTCACCGTGTAGTCGCGACGTTCCGCCACACCCAGCCCTTCAAACGTAAACTCGTCTGCCAGTTCCGGAATATTGCCCAGGTATTCACTGAGCGACGGGCCGTCCTTCGCGAAGTTCACGAAGATAAACTGTCGCCATGTCTCGCAGCGCAGCGGCACCATCCCCATCGCCGATCGATCGAAAAACTCCACCCCGTCGATTTCCGGCGTTCCAATCAGCCGCCCGTCGAGCGTGTATGTCCAGCCGTGATACCCGCAGTTCAGCACATTCCGGCAACCGGCGGCTTGCGCGATCGGGCCGGCGCGATGCCGGCACACGTTGCTGAACGCACGCAACACGCCTGCCTTGTCTCGCACCACGACAACCGGCTCACCCGCCAGGTCAAACACGAAGTAGGTCTCAGGGTCGGCGATCGTCCGCCTCTCTCCATTGACCTCGCCGCAGGCTTGGCTGAGCGTGCCCGCCAGCTGCCATGTCTTGTGGAAGATTCGCGTCTGTTCCAGCGCCAGAACGGCCGGATCGGTGTATAACCGCGACGCGAGCGTCTCAGCGCACTCAAGTTCCGGATTCACCTGAACGCGGATGGGCTTCATCGTCATGGTCGCAATAGTCTGCTTGTCAGAACTTCCTTGTTTCTTGTCGCGACCAGCGCTCCACGACGATCTTCGATTCTGTGTAGAACTCGATCGCGTCCTTGCCTTGAGCGTGTACAATCCCGAAAAAACTTTCTTTCCATCCATTGAACGGGAAGTACGCCATAGGCGCAGCCACGCCAATGTTAATTCCAATGTTGCCGGCCGGGGCCTCATAGCGGAACTTCCGCGCCGCTGCCCCGCTCGTAGTGAATAACGACGCCTGGTTCCCGTAAGGACTCTTACGGATGAAATCGATCGCCTCGTCAACCGTATCGGCATGAATCAAACTCAACACAGGTCCGAAGATCTCCGTATTGGCCAGGGAACTCGACGATGGCACGCCATCCAACACCGTCGGCCTCAGGAAACTTCCGCCCTCGTGGCTGGCCACTTTGTAGTTGCGTCCATCGACGATGGCCTTTGCGCCATCCCCCACTCCCGTTGCGATAAGCCCTTCGATCCGCTTCTTGCTGTCTTGCGAAATCACCGGGCCCATCTGCACGCCTTGATCCAGACCGAATCCCACCTTGATCGACGATGCAGCGTCGGCAATCGCATCACGGAAGGTCTTCTGCGCCTCGCCAATTGTTACGGCCACCGACACCGC
>Ga0335082_10000133_pt1 | contig 74682 bp, 63 predicted proteins | sample Lox_Sample_41_FD_206718 | JGI IMG/M metagenome (GOLD analysis project Ga0335082, IMG submission 206718) | Soil microbial communities from Loxahatchee National Wildlife Refuge, Florida, United States - Lox_Sample_4.1 | ecosystem: Environmental > Terrestrial > Soil > Wetlands | place: USA... | reverse complement strand
CGCCCAGGACATCACAGACCAGAATGTTCGCTTGATCGACGTGGGTACTGCGACTGTCACGGGCATTCGCCATGAGATCAAGGACACCACTCCGGATGCGGCAAAGACGGGAAATGCCGGCAGCCAGTCGGGGGCAAACCGTCCTTCAGGATCTTCCGCACCGATTGCTCGGACTACCCGTGTGCCAACGGCCACCGGACCGTCGCAATCGAGTGCTCCCGACCCGCCCCCTCCCCACTAACGGCGGCAGCATCTTCCACAGCTACTGTTGCAAATCTCATCGCCGTCCACTCCTACCCATTGCTCAATAACCTGCCTCTCTTTCTGTATTTAGCCGCTTGTAACTCCCCAATACCGTAAGTTCTGGCAGAAATGTGCCCGAACTGTGCAACGAGGTTCTCCATTTCGCGCCGCGACAGGTTGCGCAAAAGCAAAAACCGTAATTTACCAATACCTTACAGCTATGCCATCGTTGTGGACTGTTGGCATCCAATTTGCTCAATTCACCGCATCCGGGGTAGCAATCGCTCAGCTAGTCCGGAACGTCCCCTTCACGATTTGTCAGCTTTCTGATGTCGAGCGCAGGCACTTCTGGTCGTTGGCCCAGATGCGTTGAATTGCGCCAAGTGACCGGAGCGCCGGAGGTTGGTCGGCCTCGTTGACCGTTCGACCGGTTGCGACGTGAAGTGGGGTTCTCGCAACTTCCTGTATTCGGTTTGATTACCTTCTCCTTTCCCACGGACGGGTGCGGACAGGAGCGGTTCAGAGGGTGAGGTCAATGCCGGAAGAATACATGAATGCGCAGATCGCTCCGGGTCGGGTGACAGTGCCGGATCGTGAATCCAACCTGGGCCGACGCATCGAGTGGTTGCAGAGTTTGCCGATCTTCTTCAATTTCAGCCTTGCCGAGTGTCGAGACGTTGTGGCTGCGGCGCACGAGAAGGAATTTTCACGCAGGCAGACGATCTTCCTCGAAGGCGCTCCCTGTAAGCAAGTCATCCTGGTGCTGTCCGGCTGCGTGAAAACCACGCAGTTAGGGCCCACTGGTTGCGAAGTGATTTTGCGCTTGAGTGGCCCGGGCGAACTCGTCGGTGCTCTGGAGTCCTACCTTGGCTCCAACAATCTCGTCACTGCCAAGACGACGCAGCCCACCATGGCCTTAGTCTGGGACACCGCGGCATTCGAACACATCTCCGACCGCTTTCCCGCGCTGCGCCGCAATACCGCCAGATTGTTGGGCGTGCGCCTTCAGGAACTGGAAGAGCGTTTTCGGGAGATCTCCACACAGAAGGTCGCACCACGGCTGAGCCAGCAACTGGTCCGGCTGTCCAATCAATTGCGCCAGCATACACGCGGGGCTCTGGAAATCAGCCTCTCGCGTGAGGAATTGGCGCAACTGACCGGAACCACGTTGTTCACTGTCAGTCGCTTGCTCTCCCACTGGGAACGCCAGGGCATCATCAGCACTCGCCGGGAGGCCGTCGTTGTCCGTAACATCCAGGCGTTGATGCAGGTTTCAGAATCCGCATAAAAATAGGAGATTCAATGCGAGCAGCCTCGTTGTGCCTCGGTATGTTGCTCTTGGCCGCCCCTTCTTTCAGTCAGACCGCCGCCTCCGCGGTCAGGGCCACTCCTTCGGCTACCCCTCGCGCCAAGACGAGCAGAGCTGGCTCCGCCACGGCTACCGCCCGCTTTAAGCCGGATATCCCGGTCAATACGCCGATCTTCACTCTTGATGGCGTCTGCCCTCCCCCGCAAAAAGGCAGCAAACTGGGTGCTGAGTGCAAGACGGTCATTACCAGAGGGCAACTGGACGCGCTTGTGGCCGCCTTGGACCCCGAAGCCTCCCCCAAAGCGCATCAACAATTCGCCCTCAGCTACGCACGGCTTTTGGCAGCCACCAAACTGGCTGAGCAACGGCACATCGATAAGGATCCAGCCGTTGCCCGCGAGATTCAGCTTCAGCAAACCATTGCCCGCATGCAGGTGCTCTCGAACTACGTTTTCCAGTCTCTTCAGAAGCAGGCGACTCACGTGCCGCAAAAGGATGTTGAGGCGTATTACAAGAAGAACTCCGAGGATTTTCAGCAAGCGGAAGTTCGTCGTATTGCCGTTCCGTTGGGAGCTCCCACCGAGTCTGGTCAACCGTTGGATCCTGCCGTTGTAAAGGCCAAACTGGAGGAATTGCGGGACCGGATTGCCAAGGGTGACGACATCGACGCGCTCCAGCAGCGTGCCTACAAAGAATTGGGCGTAAAGGGCAATGTGCCACTGACCACCCTTACCGTCGTCCGGCGGCAGGTTCAGTCACCCCAGGAAGCAAAAGTCTTCACGATGGATCTGGGTGAGGTCTCGCCGGTTTTCGACAATCAGGGCGTCGTGCTGATCCTTCGCCTTGAATCCAAGCGAGAACTAAGCTTGGATGAGGCGCGGCCCCAGATTGAGGCCAGTTTGCAGTTGCAGAACACGGTCGATGGCCTCCGGAACGCCTTCAAGGGCATAACCGCCGACTTCAACACCAAGTACATGGATCTGACCAGTCAACCGGATCTTTTCCCGGCCTCCGTGGTAACCCAGAACCAGTTCCGTCGGGGCAGCGGTTCGGGTCTTCGGGCTCAGCCATAGGGCTCTATGTCTTCCGATATTGTGGAAGCGCAAAGACTGGCGGCGGCGCACTGTTAGCTTTAGTCGTTTGAGGGGGAAGTCCGAAGGACTGAATGGCGAATTGGGGCAATCTCGGGCGCTCAATGTTGGCGAATCGATCCGCCTCGGTGGTGTTTGCATTCTTTTTCTTAGTCTCCGTATCCCCCGTAGGCGCCCAAATCCCCACTCCGTCGGCTGCCATCCAGACGGCCAGTGGGAGATCTCCCCGCCCGGTGATGCAGCCCAGAGCCGAAACCGGTCCTGCATCCGAAGGCGAAGGTCGGCCCCTGGTCACGTTTGAAGACGGGCAACTCTCCATTGCCGCCACCAACGCCTCGCTTTCCGAAGTGCTCTTTGCCGTTCGTTCCGCTACCGGGGCTGACATTGACGTGCCCCCCAACGCCGCATCGGAGCGGGTAACCGCCCACCTTGGCCCCGGGCCTGCCCGCAAAGTCCTGTCGGATCTACTCAGTTGGTCGGAATTCGACTACATCATTGAAGGGTCTGATGAAGACGTTCTCGCGGTGCACAGCATAACGTTGATGATTCGTACCAAGACTGGAGCCCCCGCATCGGGGAGTACCACCCCCTCCCCCGTTCGCGCCGCCTCTCAGCCCCCCCCCCGCCCCCCAGAACCTGAGCCCGCCCCTGCTCCCGAAGTAGCCGTCGTAGAGTCGCATTCCGATCAAACAGCCTCGACTCCCGCTCCAGCGGCCGACCTGCCCACGGCGCCATCAAACCTGCAGCCCAGGGCGGCCGTTGCGAACAACGATTCAGTTGGAAGTCCGAGTGCTGCATCCGGCGGGTCCAAGTCTCCGTCCGAGATGATTCAAGAATTACAGCAGATGTATGAGCAGCGCCGGCAAATGCAACAACAGCAGAATCAAACCGGAGGCCGGCGGACCTCACCCTGATCCACCGCTGACTAAATAGCCCGCTTCTTCACCGTCGCCGCAGCAATCGAACCGCGTTTTCCCTGTAGACCTTGCGCAGCACCTCATCCGGCAGGAATAGGCCGTAGATGTTCCAGCGCCCTTGCCGCGATGCATGAGAGGGGTACTCAAAATACTCATCGCGCGTCTCGAGGAAACGGAAGTGTAGTCGGTACATGTTCACTTCGGGAATCAGGTCTGTGCCAAACAAGATCCGGTCCGCATACTTCAAGAAGAACTCGCGAGCCGTGTAAGGCTGCCGGCCCAACTCCGCGCATCGGGCGCCGATGTCGACGTGCAGGTTCGGGTTTCGATCCAAGAGTTCGCTGACGTAGGCCAGATCCTCTGGGTGCTCTGCAACATGAGCGCCCACAAATGTAGTCTTCGGATGTCTTGCGATCACCCGATCCCGCTGTTCCAGCAATTCCTTTTTGCTGTAGTGCGAGCTGTGATAGCTCCACTCGGGATGCGCGGCCAATTCCTCATACCGCTCATTCTGTGCATTGATAGGCAGGAAAAACGCGTCCGGGTCCGCGATGTGGTACATGATCGGCACGCCAAGTTCTGCCGCTTTTTCGTACATCGGGTCCAGCCGGTCGTCGTCAATGCGGAGCAGGGAACCATCCTTGTCACGCACCTTAGTGCCCAGATCCTTCCAGATCTTCATTCCGCATGCACCGCGTTCGATCAGCCGTTCCAGCCGCTCTACGCAGCGGCGATAGAATCCCGGTGCTTCCACGTCGCTCCAGTCCATCCACCCGTAGGTCGCAAACCTTTCGCGATCGACGGAATGGAACTTGTCAATCATGTGCAGTGCCTCGTCTCCCGTGTGCATCGTGATATTCACGATCTGCTCGATCCCGCATCCGTCCATCACACGCAACATTTCCCGAGGTTCCTGCGCGTCCAGGTGATTGTGATAGTCGATGACTGAAAACTTAGGCCTGCGGATTTCGTGTTGCGGCGTGACTAACATAGACCGCGGATGAAAATCACTCAGGCGCAAGTCGACTTCCGCACGCGCGGTTACCATGGCTACAAAAGGATCGTCCGTGCCCCGCTGCTCGCTCATCATTTACCCCCGTTCGAGAATCATACTAACAAATCACACAACCGCTGGCCCGCATTCCGGTAGAATGCAATTGCACAGTGTTTTTTCCGTGCCTGCTTTTCAATTACTCTCCTGAGACTTCAATATTGTCTCTCGAACTCACCGGGGGCATGATGCGTCTTGGCATTCGAATCGCTTTATTGTGTGCCCTTTGGACTTGCGGCGGTTTTCCACCGCACTCCGCCTGGGCGCAATCCACTTACCTCTACGAGATGCAGCCTGGGCCTGCGCAAGCATCGATTCAGACCGATTCCATCACGCTGAAGAATGCGGTTGTCCGGGTCTCTTGGTCCACCGCGGACCAGAAACTCCATGGTGGAAGTTTTTCATCAGCCAATCTCGCGCCTGACCTCTCTCTTCCTGCGGATGTGTTCTCCATCATTCTGGCGGACAACACTCGAATCGACGCTTCATCGATGCGAATTGTGGACGGCCCCCGCTTGGAGAACCTCGAACCTGACGCTCACGCATCCCGGTTGGAAGCCCGCTTCGCCGGAAAACGCGTCGCGCTGCGTTTAGAAGATTCCCGCTTCACGTTGTCCGTGGTCTGGTCGGCGATTTTGCGCGACGGCGACAATTACGTGCGCCAGGAGCTCACGTTCACATCCAACCAGGATTTGTCGGCCCGCGAAGTCCGGCTGTTCGACCTCTCCGTTCCCGGCGCCGAAGTCCGTGGCACAGTGAACGGCTCGCCCGTGGTTGCTGGGAACCTCTTCCTCGGGTTCGAGCATCCGCTCTCGCGCTGTTCTGTGGAATTTCAGCAAGTCCGGTGCGCCATCGACCGCGAACTCCCGTTGAAAGCAGGACAAACTGTCACCTACTCGGACGTCATTGGTGTTGCCACTCCGGGGCAAATACGCCGGGCCTTCTTGAATTATGTCGAACGGGAGCGTGCACATCCCTATCGCCCATTCCTTCACTACAACTCCTGGTACGACATTGGCTATGGCAATCGCTACGACCAAGTCGCGGCGCTCGATGTCATCAATACATTCGGCAGGGAACTGCACGAGAAGCGTCATGTGCAGCTCGATTCCTTCCTCTTCGATGATGGTTGGGACAATCCTCGCTCTCTCTGGAACTTTGACGCTGGATTTCCTGATGGTTTTAGCCCCATTAAGACCGCGGCCGAAAAATACGGCGCCGGCCCGGGGATTTGGCTCTCCCCTTGGGGAGGGTATGACAAGGCAAAAGAGGAGCGCCTCAAGTATGGAAGGCAGGAGGGCTTCGAAACCAACAAGGGAGGTTTTGCTCTTTCCGGTCCCAAATACTTCAGCCGGTTCCGCCAGGTCACTCTGGACTTCCTTCAGAAATATGGCATCAACCAGTTCAAGATCGACGGCACTGGTAACGTCAACAGCGTCTTTCCTCACAGTGAGTTCGACAGCGACTTTCATGCTGCGATCAACCTCATCCAGGAGTGGCGCCAGCGCAAACCGGAGCTCTATGTAAATCTGACGACCGGCACCTATCCGTCGCCCTTCTGGCTGCGCTATGCGGATTCGATCTGGCGCGGCGGTGAAGATCACAGCTTTGCCGGTGTGGGTCCGTGGCGTGAAAAGTGGATCACGTATCGTGATGGGGACAGCTACACGGGTGTCGTCAAGCGCGGTCCGCTCTTCCCTCTGAACTCGCTGATGCTCCATGGCATTATCTATGCGCGCCAGGCCGAACACCTCACCGACGATCCCGGGCATGCGTTCACGCACGAAGTCCAAGATTACTTCGGCACCGGAACGCAGCTGCAGGAGATGTACATCACCCACAGCCTGCTGACACCAGCCGATTGGGATGTGCTGGCCGAAGCCGCGAACTGGTCGCGCAAGAATGCCGCCACGCTCGCGGACACACACTGGCTCGGTGGCGATCCCACCAAGCTGGAAGTGTATGGTTGGGCCGCCTGGTCGCCAGAGAAGGGAATTGTCACCCTTCGGAATCCCAACAATAAGCCGCAAACGTTTTCCCTCGACCTCTCAAACGCTTTTGAGCTGCCCAAAGGCGCGCCGGCAAATTACACAGTCCATTCACCGTGGTTGCGAGACAAAGACCAGCCGGATCTATTCCTGACCGCGGGCCAACCGCACACGTTCACTCTGCAGCCGTTCCAGGTTCTCACCGTCGAGGCCAAGCCGCTTTGAGCGGCCTTTCGTTTGCACGCTTTTTGTTTCTTTTTCTTTCGATTCCCGATACACTCGTCCCGGTAGGTCCTCATGAAAATGACCAGAACGCTCTTCGCCACAGTAATTGCTGTGACAGCCTGCGTTTTGCTGGCGTTGGTTGGCTGCCAGCAGAAGAAGCAGTCGCCCACAGAGCCCAGTGCGCCCGTTTCCTCAGCCATCCACGTGAAAACGTCGGCGGACGGCATCGACCTCGAAACGCCTACGGCCGTGTTCCGTTTGTCTCCGTCTGGAACACTGTCGGCGAATTTGCGTGCGAGCGCGACGACCAAGTCTCTCGACTCCGGAGCGCCGGACGCTTCCCAAATCGTAACCATCGCGAAAAAGGATTATCCCGGAATTGACCTGGATTTAGCCGGCGCGAAAGTGCAGAAGGCTACCGGTAAACTGGGCCCCATAGGGCAGCAGATCGACATCAGCGGCACCATTCCCGGCACTCAGCTTACTGAAACAATCACGATCGAGATCTACGACGCGTTTCCCAATCTTGCCTTGCTTTCGGCTCGCATTCAGAACAACGGCACTGCAGACGCGACTCTCGATAAGGTCATCCTGCAACGCCACGTTTTTGCCGCTGCCAAAGAACCCGGAGCCGCGAACTCGCCGCTTTGGACTTTCCAGGGTTCCAGTCTTAAATGGGGCAAGGACGAGATCTTCCCTGTACCCCCGAAATTTGAGCAGGAGAATCCATTTGGCGCTCCCGTCAACGTGAAGGATGACCTTGGCCATGTTGGTGGAGGCATTCCCGTCGTCGCCTTCTGGTCCCGCAGCGTCGGTGAAGCTATTGGGCACATTGAGACCTTGCCTCTCGTGCTCTCCGTGCCGGTGCAGACTACTCGCGATGGCGGCGTCTCCGCCGCGGTCAGTATACCGGCGGAAGCCGTGCTGAAGCCCGGCGACGTCTTTTCCACGCCTCGGACCTTTCTTGCCGTGTACTCCGGTGATTTTTACGAACCTCTCAAAATGTGGTCGGACGCCATCGAAAAAGAGGGTCTGAGCAAGCCCGCGAACAACGACGAGAACTATGCCGTTGCCTGGTGCGGTTGGGGCTACGAATTCGGCGTCACTCCGAAACAGATGCTCGACACCATTCCCAAGCTCAAGGAACTGGGCATTCACTGGGCGACTCTCGACGACGGCTGGTTCAACAATTACGGTGACTGGCAGCCGCGCGAGCCTGCATTTGCCGGTACCGCCGTGCAGGACATGGTTAAGCAGTTCCACGATCAGGGCATCAAGACGCAACTTTGGTGGTTGCCACTCGCGGTCGAAGACGGCAGGTTCGGTTACGGAGGGCGAAAGTTCGTCACCTCCGAAGTCGTCAAGCAACACCCCGATTGGCTGGTCCTCGACAAAGACGGGCGCCCGGCACGCATGGCCCGCAACCTGGCCACGCTTTGCCCCGCTTTACCTGAGGTCCGCGAGTATCATAAGCAGCTCACCGAACGCTTCATTCGCGACTGGGGCTTCGACGGTCACAAGCTCGACAATATTTACACACCGCCGCTTTGCTACAATCCGAAACATCACCACAAATCTCCATATGACTCGGTGTACGCCATGGGAGACGTGTACAAGACCATCTTCGAAACCACCCGTGCTCTAAAACCCGACAGCGTCACCCAGAGTTGCCCCTGCGGCACTCCGCCGAGTCTTGCTTGGCTTCGCTACATGGACCAGGCCGTCACCGCTGATCCCGTAGGTTCCGTGCAGGTTCGTCGGCGCGTGAAGATGTATAAGGCCCTGCTGGGTCCTCGCGCGGCGGTTTACGGCGACCACGTGGAACTGACTCGCATCACCAACGTCTTCGGTCACGACGAGCAGGATGTCGGTAGCGACTTCGCGTCTACGGTCGGCACGGGCGGCGTCCTCGGTACGAAATTCACCTGGCCGGATTACGGTCCCAAGTTCAAGAATGTCTATCTGAGTCCCGAGAAGGAAGCTCACTGGAAAGAGTGGATCAATCTCTACAACCAGAAAATGCTTTCCAAGGGCCAATTCCTGGATCTGTACGTCTACGGCTTTGATGTGCCGGAGGCATATGCCATCTCCAAGGACGGCCACATGTACTACGCCTTCTATGCTCCGGTCGCCGCGGCCGAGAAGGGCAAATCCGCAGACGTTCACGGTCCATGGAGTGGAGAACTCGAGCTGCGCGGCTTACTAGCCAAGACTTACAGAGTCACTGACTACGTTCGCCAGAAGGACCTCGGGACCGTCACCGGCCCCACCGCCAAGTTGAACGTCAGCTTCGCGGACCATTTGCTGCTTGATGTTGCGCCCGCCCCCTGACGGAACCGCAGGTCCTGATTATCGAGCAATCCCGGTGGGGTTCGGCGAGCCGCCCGTGACGGCGTGCTTGCGCAGGAACTCTTCCCGATATCGGGCATCCCGGAAGGCCTCGGTCCCGCCCGGACGCGTTACCGAGAGCGAACCCACCACATTTGCGAACTTCAGGCATTCGTCGACCTTTGCGCCGCGGATATATTTGTGCACGAATCCTGCGTCGAAACTGTCGCCCGCTCCCACGTGGTCGGCAACGTCTACCACTGGCGGGAATGCCGCATACGATTCCTTGCCCGCCCGTGCGATCGCGCCCTGCGAGCCTCTTTTGATCACAAGCACCGGCACCTTTTGCGAAAGGACGTCCGCCGCTTGCTCCACCTTGTCCGTATGCGCAAGCTTGCACGCTTCCCGTTCGTTGGGCAGCAGGATGTCCGTGTGTTTCAGCAGGAGCTGAATCTCGGATGACCAGCGATTCTCGGGGTCGTCGTTCGTGTCCAGCGAAGTGGTCAGGCCGGCGCCCTTGGCGCGACGGAAGATCTCGATCAACGAAGCGCGAATGCCTTTCTGTAGGAAATACGAAGAGACATGCAGGTGCTTTGCGCTGAACACATAGTTCAGGTCCAGATCCTTATCGGTCATGTCGTACATCGTACCTGGATACGTCAGGATGTACCTCTGCTTGCGCTGCGGCAGCACGACTGTAAGCCCGGTGGTCTTGTTCGGCAGGCGCCGCACCCGGGAAATGTCCGCACCGCTGTCGCCCAATCGCTTCAGGCAGATTTCCCCGAACGGATCGCTGCCGATGCACGAACTGAATGCCACTTTGTTTCCGATCGACGCCAGATTGTGCGCGAAGATCGCTGACGAACTGCCCAGCGTGATGCTCAGATCCTGGGCCAAATGTTCGCGCTCCAGAACGAGTTCCGCCGGCAGGCCGGAAAGGATGAGATCCAGGTTCAGCTCGCCGATTACACTTACGTCGAACGCAGCCACAGGGCGTCTCCTTAATCGTGGTTAATCCAGAATCACAACGCGAGTCAGGTTCTTGGGCTCATCGGGATTCAGGCCCTTGCGCAGGCCGGTGAAGAATCCCATCAGTTGACAGGGAACAATGAACGGTGCCAATAGGGCGATCTCGTCGGCGTCCGCTCCGATTTCGATCACGAGATCGGACGCGTCCCGGATTTCCTGGTTGGCCCGGTTCGTTACGGCGACGATCACTCCTCCGAGTTCCTTCATCTCTGTCAGCACTTCACTTTCGGCGTCCCTGGCGGTCTCGCTAACGAAGAAGGTCAGGCATGTAGCCGGGCTCACGATCGCCTTGGGACCGTGCCGAAACTCCAGTGCATGGAAAAACTGGCTATAGGAGCATGACATCTCCATCACCTTCAGCGCCGCTTCACGCGCGATCCCATGGAATGGTCCTTGCCCCAGAAAGACGTAATCCGCAAAACTCTGCCGGCGAACGAACGCCTCCACTTTCTCCGCAAGCGGGCGCACAATGCCGGCGAACTGCTTCGCGGTTTTCGCCAGGGAATCGATGAACGCCGGCCTCTGTGCCCGTAGGGCCGCCGCTACTTGCAGGCACAGCAGCATGCTGGTAAACGACCTTGTCATCACCGTGCTTTTCTCGTCCGCGGGGCTCAAGACGATGGTTTGATCGCACTCTCGGGCTAGTTGGGAATCTTCGGTGCAGGTGATACCCAGCGTGCGAATACGAACCTTCTGGCGTAGGACGGACGCCGCGCGGATCGCCTCTGACGTTTTTCCTGACCGCGATATCACCACGGCCCGTTTCTCGCCCGCTCCTGTCGTCAAAAGGTCCGGATACAGAATGACTTCGGATCCAGGCACCGGGCGCGCCGGTTCTCCCGTCAGAATCGTCCAGGAGATTGCCGCCGCTTCCGCCAGGTAGAAACTGGTGCCGCAGCCGACGAACAGCCATTCCCCTCGATCCGGACTCTCTTTCAGGATGTTTCTGATGACGCTGCTCTCTCGTGCCTGTGCAATGATCGTTTGCCACACGTCGGGCTGCGAGAGCATCTCGTTCCAGGTGCTCGAGTGGGTGTACTGCTTGTCATCTATCGTCATATCGGTTGATCCCTGAATCGTCTTTCTTCTCTATACGATGGTGACCTCGACGTCTGCCTTCCGCAGGATGGTCAGGTCATGCTTCGAAATGCCTTTGTCCGTGATGGTTTCGTGGACAGAGGCGGTGGGCAGGATAAGGGACATGCTTCGCCGCCCAAACTTGCTGGAATCGCATACCACAATCGTGCGCCGCGCGGCTTCCGCCATGGCCCGATTCACACGCGCTTCCAGTAGATTCGGAGTGGTCAGGCCATAGCGCACGTCGAATCCGTCCACCGCCAGGAACAGTAGGTCCGCATTTACCTTCTTTAAGGACTCTTCGGCCAGCGGCCCTACCAGTGAGAATGAATTCCGCCGCAACGTACCCCCCGTCAGAATGACCTCTACATCGGTATCGGCCAGCTCTGCGGCGATGTTTGTCGCATTTGTGACGATGGTGAGGCTCTTCATCCCCCGGCAAGCTCGCGCAATTGCCGTTGTCGTCGTGCCCGAATCGAGAATGATCACCTGGCCCGTGCCGATCATTTGCGCCGCGGCTGCCGCGATGCGCAGCTTCTCTTGCCGATGCAGGTTCTCCTTTTCTTGCAGGGTACTGTCGCGGAGCGCCCCCGTCTTCAGCGGCAAAGCGCCACCGTGTGTCCGTTCGAGCTGTCCCCCCTGGTGGAGGAACTCCAGGTCCTTGCGGATCGTGATCAAGGACGTGTGGAAATGCTTGGCAAGGTCGCGAACGAGCACCCGCCCTTCCTCCTGCAGCATTTCCAGAATAGCCCGCCGGCGTTCTTCGCTTAGCATGGTGCCCCTTTGCTTCGCCCCATACCGCATGCAAACGAATACTGGTCGATGACTTCGGAAATCTTGTCCCGGATCAATTCTATCGGGCCATTGGCCAGGGCGCCGGCTCGGATTCTGTCCGCTTGGCGGGGAAGATACTGGCTCAACAGCGACACGGGAATCGCCTCGCCGCTCAGGTTTCCGATCAACTGCTTCACGGCCTCGGCCACGCGCGCTTGCGGCCAGTAGTAGCGGACGCGGTCGCTGTAGCTGAATTTTCGGGAGAACCGAAGCGCGCTCTCGTTCCCCTGATAATATCCGGCCCAATACTTCGGATTCTCGAGCATGGCCTCGTCGAGCGTAGCGGCAAGTTCGGAAAGCTTCATGCCCGGGCGCACACAGGCAAGCTCCCTTTCGACCGCTTCGAGGGCGAAAACCGCTTCCCGAAACGCGAATGTCAGCCACGGGCCGACCTTCAGAATCGCGAAATGGTCCTGAACCATCCGCCGCAATGCATCTTTCGCCTGATAATCCGTCGAGTGTGCCTCGTACACGCCATGCCAGTGCTGCTTGCAAAACTTTGAGAGCGCGGCGGCTTTCTTTGCGTCGTACCCGAACACGGACTGGTCTCCGAACTCAACTCCCGGCTGCACCACGACGGCAATGACGCGCTTCCAGGCATCCGCTAATCCGCGCTTCAGAAATTCCTTCCTTGCAATCTGCAAGGTCTTCGCCAGACTTTTCGCACGCGTCACCTCGGGTGCTTGCGACCCGGCCTGCTCTCCGCCCGGTATCGGCACTTCGGTCCCGATCACGTACACCGGCGCGGTGCTTCCGCCCGCCATTTCGCGGTGCGTCGTCTCGGCTGCGGCGCACAAGTCCGCTGCTCGCTCGCTCACGATTTCGTCGGCCAGAGGCAGTTTTTTTGTCACGGCATCGTCTGCCAGGGGCATGCTTGAATCCAGGTGAATCTTCGTGAATCCGGCGCGCACATAGTCGGACACCAACTTCCGCGCGTGCTGCATGGCCACGGCCGCAGGATTGCTCCTCCACACATGGGGTCCCAGGTGATCGCCACCGAGCACGATGCGGGACCGCGGCAAACCCATAAAGTCTGCCACTTCTCCCACGAAATCCGCGAACTCTGCTGGCGTCTGCCCGGTGTATCCGCCGAACTGGTTCACCTGATTCGATGTCGCTTCGATCAGCAAGAGGCTCTCGTCCCGTTTTGCTTGCGCCATCCCCGCTTCGAGCACGAACCGGTTCGCGGAGCAGATCGAATAAATCCCGAGCGCTTTCCCGTTTCGATTCGCGCGAAGCACCTCCTGCAGTTGCGTCGTCGCACTCTTCTTCCGATTCTGCGGTTTGAGCTTCAAAGGCGCCCCTTGCCCTTTCTCCTTACCCCGCCTTTGCTCTCTCCCGGAATTGCGGCGTGCCACGGCTGCGCCGCCTTCAAACACCGGTTCACCGCTTGGATATTCTGTATGCCTTCGCCGGACAGCCAGTCTTCCAGGTCCGCCGTCCCGCCTTTTACAAATGCTGGCACACCGTTTTGCCAGGTTGCCCGCCCGCACAGCACGCCGCTGAATCGCACTCCCGCTTCCGCGGCCAATTCCAGCCCAAATTGAAAGGCCTCGTTCGTCACGCCCTCGGACAGGTAAATGAAGGGCACCCGCGCAAACGACTCGGCAGTCTTATAGAGGGCCAGCGCTTCCGTGCGGCTATAAAGACTTTCATGCTTGGCGTCAGGCGCACCCTCGACAAACGCGAGGTTCACCGGAAATCCAACCTTCAGCACGTCGACGCGATACGCAGCCTTCGAAAATTCCTCTATCCCACGCGACACGACTTCGGGTTTTACCTTCGCGAATTCTGCCCCTTTGTCCTCTAAGCCCTCTCCATAGCTGACCAGCTCCAGGAAAAAGGGGACGTCTGCTTCCGCGCATTCAGCGCCGATACGCTCCACAAAAGCGTGCTTCGTGTCGTTCACTTCCGGTGTACTGGTGCTCGAATAATAGAGAAGGAGCTTCACGCAATCAGCGCCGGCCGCCGCCAGTCGCTCCACCGACCAGTGGTCCAGCAGTTGCGGCAGCCGCCCTGGTACGGCCTTATCGTAGCCCGTCTTTTCATACGCCAGCAGCAATCCGGCTTTTTTGCTTCGCTGTTGCGCCGCAGGCAGGCCAAATTCGGGGTCCAGCAGGATTGCGCTCGCGTATGGGGTCAGCGCCCGGCTTACGGCTTCCTTGAACTTCGCGATTAAATCCGCCGGCACCGCCGCCGGCTCCGCCCCCATCGCCTTCCCAAACAGTTTCCGCATGGCGCCGCGCTGGTCGATCGCCAACGCGGCAATCACGCCACGGCTATCGGCCACCGCATGCAGACCCCTCTTCTTTCCCTCAGTGACTCCGAGGCTCATTTCTTCTGGCCCTCGATCCACACCACAGCGCCGCGCTCGATTGGTGGCAATGCGAATTCTACTCGTTCCCCCTTCGCCACACCCTGAATGGTCTGGGCCTCGCCAAGGAACGGCAGGTACGTCGCGGGCACCCTGATGCGCACATCCTTCGCAGGAACCGGGACCACTGACTTGTTCGGAATTAGTCCTCCGAAATTTGCCAGGAAGACGTGAGGCGAGCCATTCACCAAACCAAAATTTGCCGCAACCGTTCCCGGGGCCTCTAGAGAGACTGCCGTTGGGCCATTCGTAACTCGCAGCAGATCCTCTGGTGGCGTGGCCGTTGCGAAATCGGTTCCCAGTGCATTGAAGTAAGCGACGATCGTCGTCGCGTCGATTTGCACTGGTTTTGTATTGCCCGGTAGTCCCGTCGGGCTATCGCCTGCGACAACCACCTTCCCGCCTCTGCTGACAAACGCCGCCAGGTCGCGTTGCTCTGCCGCGTCGAGCGCCAGGACATTCGGAAGCACGATGCGATCCCCGCGAAATTCCTTCAAGGTTCTCGGCGTCACCACCTGAAACTCGCGGTGCGTCTGCAAAAACGCTACCAGTGTTCCGCGGTACGCCGGCAGAAACTGCTCCGGAGCATAGTCGCGGCTCTTCGGCGAGAAATACACGCCCACCGGCTGCATGGGCGATCGTGGCAGATACAGCGTCTTTTCGTTCTTCTCGATCCACGCAAAAATCTGTTTCCGCGTCGGCTGGTCGTTCGAACCCGCCATGCTATGGCCCGGTGCATCCCAGAAATTCGCTCCGTCCATCACGATCGACATCGCCAGGTTCTTCATTGCGTCCCGTTTGTCGACGCCCTTATTCCCATCCCACGAGTAGTTCAGGATCCAGGTCGCTTTTCCCTCGGCAAACGCCCGGAACGACAACATGCCGGCTTGATACAGAAACCAGTCCTGCAGGGTTCGTGACGCCGCCATATGCTCGCCGTTCCCGAACTCATATTCATGGGCGATCGCGTCCACCACCTCATACATTTGGTACACGTCCGCGCCAACAACCGTCGCCTCCCGCTCGATTCCCGGATAGATCTCCGGGATCACCATGATCTTCGGATTCACCGCGCGGGCCGTGTCGCGTATCTCCTTCATGAAAGCAGTCAGCGTTTCAATCCGAAAGTCGATCCATTTGCGGAAATTCGCGTCGTTGAAATCTCCCAGTTTGATGTCCTTCTTGGCATCCAAACCCGTTTTCTCGCGGAACGCCGCCACCGTTGCGTCGTCGAAGCTGGCCCACGAGTTCTCCCAGCCGTCGAAATGCGTCATCCAATAGGGGATGTCCACGTAAATCCCATCGATCCCCGTCTCGGCGATCTGCCGCACTCGTTCCATGTAGATCTTGCGCCAGTCCTTGGCGTACGGGCTGATCCACACGTCCTCGTCGCCGGGGCTGATCCAGAACGCCGCTCCCGAGGTGAACACGGCAGGTTCGCCCGTAATCTTCCGCTGCAGCCATTCCGGATGATCCTTCACTACGGAATGCGCCGTCTTGTCCGCGTGCGCCGTGATACATTCGGTTCCAGCGATATATACGAACGCGTGGTTCCCCGCTTTGTGTGCTGCGGCTGCCAGCGCACTGATCGCGTTTAGCTTCTCCGTTGGATCGAGGAAGCTCTCATAGCGTCCGGGAATGTCGTTGTCGACTTCGATTCCGTAGACGCCCGTTTCTTTCGCATTTCGCACAACGGCCTCGGCGTTACCGGACTTCAGGCCGTATGCGCCGATACGCACATAATGTGTCCAATTCTGTTCGACTTTTGTTTCTCCGGCCGTCAACACAAGAGCGCCGCATAGCACGACGAGGGAAGGGAACAGTGCCGACGGTCTTTTCACGATGCCAACCCTCCCGTTTCATCCGAGACGTTCATGCCGCCCGTCGGCCGCAGAGTCAGCGTTCCGTCGGTATTCAGTTTTTGCGCGCAAGCCCATTCCACCGGCCGGCGCTGGCCTTTTACTTCAATCTCCGCTTTCAATCGCAGTCCTTGCCACGCCGTGCCTTTGGGTAACGGTAGCAGCGCCTGACGAACCTTCCCGGGCAGGGGATATCCCGCGTCCAGGCTTCCCGCAGTCAATTCCACCCCGCTCGCGGAAAGAACGCTGACCCGCAGCGCTCCCGGCACTCCCGCGATTCCGTCGTTGACGAATCCCACGATCAGGCCTGGCTCGCCTCGCTCTTCGTACGTCCACACCCACGACGGCCTCACACGATAGCCGATGGACTTCGCCAGCGTATCCAGCGCATGCGGATATGCTTTGTAGTACCGCTCCAGTCCCTCGGCAGAAATCCGGTGCCAGTTCCACAGCGAGAAATACGACGCACCGACATCCCGCGCGTGCGATACGACGTTATCCGAGTATGTGATTCCTTCGTCGATCCTCAGGCTCTTTGCCGATCCGTCCGAAATCCCTACCTCAATCGACGCCGCAGTCCATGGCGGCCGGTTGCTCAACGCTTCGATCTGCTCGTTTTCGATGAAAATCGTATCGGTCCGCAGCCACTCTCCGTGCCGGATGGTGCGGTCGACCAATTCCGAATTTCCCACCTTGCTGAAATCGGGCTGCGTGTTCGTCACCAGTGGCGTTTTCTTCCAATGCTCCGTCTGGATCTGGAACATTTTGACGAACGCATTCTCGGCCGCGCTGTAGTCCGGATAAGGATTCTTCTCCAGCGGCCAGGTATGCCCTTCGCCCCAGAAGCCGTACATACATGTGTCCATATACTCGACGTCTGCATGCCCGTCGTACTCGGCCGCCAGTAACCCGGTCAGCTCCTCAAACGCTTTGACAAAGTATGGGTCATCGCACCGCGGTTCCTCGCGCTCGCGCTTCTGCCATTCGCCCAGTTTTACCATTGGCACCTTCGCGCGCACAAAGTCCGGCAGCGCGTAGCCTTCGATGTCCGGATTACTGATCATCACGCGGAACGCCAGCCTCTTCTCATATTGCTTCGCCAGCGCGAATGACGTTCTCCATATCTCGTTTGGATCCAGCCGTCCGGGCTTTGATTGCACGTCCTTCCAATTCACCCGTATGTAGAGGTTCGTGCCGAGAGAAAAGCGCGCCAGCTCTTCCAAGGCCTTCTCGGTCGAAATGCCGTTGGGTCGGAGCAGTTCCATCTCGTCACACAAATACGTCACCATGCCCATTCCGTAGTTGTGCACCATTCGGTTGCCCGGAGTCAGTCCCATCACCACATTCCAGCTCGGGTAAACATCCGTAGGGAAAGGGCCCTGATTCAAACGGTTCTGAATCGCAGGGCCCGATCCGAAGTCATATTTATCGAAGTTATGCGGCGGGATATACGCCGCAGCCGCACCCACAAATCCCGCCGTCATGAACTCGCGCCGCTTCATCGCTGCTCTCCCTAAAATTGGAATCGCAAGCCGAACTGCGTGTGCCGCGGGATGCTTCCGGGTGCCGTCGACATCACCTCGCCAAACGTATCCCCTCCGTAGCCCAGGTCCGGGAAGGCGAATCGCGGCGTGTTCGTGAAGTTGAAGAACTCCGCGCGAAACTGTAACAACATGCTCTCGCGGATTTTGAACTCCTTGCTGAACGACAAATCCACGTTGTGAATTCCGTCGGCCCGCAGGGTTGAGAAGTACCGTGGCGCGTTTCCGGGGGTCTGATCCCCGGGGTCCGCGAAACAGGCCGCGTTGAACATCGATGCGTCGCCCGTTCCGTTCAGGAAGTTCGAGGCCGCCCGGTGATAACTGATGCCGCTCGACAGCTGGTTGCACACCACGTCGGGCCGCTGGTTGCCGTCCGCCAGTCGAGGCTGCGCCATTCCGATTGCCAATGGCTGGCCTGTCTGGTACGTGATGATGGAAGAGATGGACCATCCGCCGACGATCGCGTCGAGGAACCGGTTCATGTCTTTGCCGATCCAAAGTCCCCGCCCGACCGGCACGTCCACTATCGCTCCGAGCACGAACCGGTGCGTCGCATCGTTTGCGCTGATGGCATGTTCCAGCTTGAGCCGGTCCAACTGCTGCGGGTTCCCCAGATCCAGGCCGCCCACGAACGCGTTAAACCCGATCGACGAATCGTCCGTCGCTTTTGACAGCGTGTAGTTCCCTTGGAAGCTGAGATAGTGGCTCTGGCGCTTCTGGAAACGGACCTGCATCGAGTTGTAGAAGGAGTTCGCTCCGAAGTTCGGCAATGCCTGGAACGAACCGTCGAACTGAGGATACGGGCGCAGCAAGTTAATCAGCGGAATCTGGTCCAGGTTATATTGCGATGCTGGCTCGTTGAAGATCGCGTCGGGTCCAGTGAAAAACGGCTGGAACGGATTTGTGACCGCTTGGTAGATGTAGTTGGAAACGCAGCTGTCCGAATCGCACGCCGGATCCTCATGCTTTTGCTGTGAGATCTGCGCCAGCATGCTCGAGGGGATATAGTTCCGATTGCGCGTGCTCGAGTAGCCACCCCACGGCAAGTGCGTGCTCCGGTTCGCGGAATAGTCGACCCCGATCGTCAGTTGCCACGGGAAGAGGTGCTGGATGCCCAGGTTCCACTGGTAAATGTCGGCATTGCGCGCCTCTTCGGTTCCCAGATTGTTACCGTTATCGTAGCCCCACATCGCTAGGGCTCCATACGTCTGTCCCTGCGGCTGTGCGATTCCCAGCGGAAACGGGTCGGACAGCGTCGCAAATCGTGTTCCAAAATTGTCTGTCGTAAACAGCACGGGGTCGCTTGCGGCGTATGCCGTTCCTGGATATTGGAAGTTCGTCGCCGGATTCAATCCGTAGTAGATTCCGGCTCCTCCTCGGAGGACCGTGTTGTTAGTAATGCTCCACGCAAAGCCGATTCGCGGCGCAACGTTGTTGCGGTCCGTTGGCACGCTGCGGTGCAGTCCCCCCTGGTTCACAAACAATGTTGTTCCTTTGAGGGCCGTCGGAATCGTCGCATCCAGTGGGTTCGAAGGATCGGGCAAGTCCACCGTTACTCCGGTGTCGCCGGTGAAATCGCTGTACTGCTGGTGATTGAATCGCTCCGTGTACGGCGAACTCCACTCATAGCGCAACCCAAGATTGATCGTGAGCCGCGGCGTGACTTTCCAGTCGTCCTGTACGTAGAACGCGGTTTCCATCGATTTGTCGGCCACGGTCGGTAGCACGTTGATCTGTCCGTAGTCTCCGTATCCCATCAGCAGCGAGGCAAACGAGTTGCCTTCGCGGATGTCCGAGAATGCCGGGCTCTCCGCCGTCACATTTTGTGCAAAGTGGAACAGGCCCGTCGGATAGTTGGGCTGCCAGAAATTGTTGAAGAACTGGCGTTGTTCGAATCCGAACTTCACCGTGTGCGTCGATTTCACCCAAGAGAGCGCCATCGAGTAGTTGTACAGCGTGTGCGCGAAGTCCGTGTCCGTACAGCACTGCGTGTACATCGATAACCAGTCGTTCGTCGGATCCAGGACAATTGCGGGCATCCGCTTCAGGCCATTCGCACTTCCCAGCACCGACGGAAATCCCGCTGCCGTGTAGTCCGGAAAATCAGAATGCACCGGCGCAACCACGCGATCCACGGAGAACCGGCTGGTCAACAGCATTGTCGGTTCAACCGACCAGTTGTGTTCGATGCCCACGTTATGCACGTCTGTCGAAGAGCCGAGCCCGTCATTAAAGTCGCCGTTTGCGATCACATACGGCACGTCATATTCGCTGTGCGCCTGGCTGTACCGTACGGCGATCCTCTGCTTTTCGTTGAAATGGTGATCAACCTTCACATCGAACTGGTGTGACGGCTCATTCGTTACAATCGACGTCCGGAAATTGTCGATCGGCCCTGGCTGGTTTGCCGCCGGGTACAGCTTCAATAGCGCCTGCCCGATCGGATCGATCAGCGAGGGATCGACGACGTTTCCGGCGATGGGCGTCCGTGTGCACCCCGCTCCGGGGTTCTCTGGATCGTTCGCAACACAGTTGAACGGGTTATACAGCTGCTGCAGCGAACCGTCGGCGTTCAGCGTTTGCGAGAAATCGCCGTTCCGTTCCAGGTCCGTCGGGACCGTGCCCTGAATGTTCACCGGATTGTGTTGCCGCAATCCTTCGAAGTCTACAAAGAAGAACGTCTTTTCTTTCTTGATCGGGCCGCCTAATGAGAACCCGTATTGGTCGCGCAGATGGTCCGGCTTTTCTATGCCGCTGGCATTGTTGAAGAAATCGTTCGCGTCCAGCGCCGATCGCTGCCCAAACCACCAAGCGCTCCCGTGAAACTTGTTGCTGCCTTCCTTCAGCACCATGTTCACGACCGTTCCGCCATTGTTGCCATATTCCGCAGAGAAGCTGTTGTTCTCCACTTTGAATTCCTGCACGATTTCGACCGATGGCTGATAGTAGACGTTTGTCGTGCCGCCTTCGCCCTGTTCCGGCGCGCTCGTCAGGGCGCCATCCAGGCGCACTTCCGCCGTCGCGTTCCGCTGGCCGTTCGACACGAAGTTCGTTCCCGACGGGTAGGAATCCTGTGTTCCTGATCCCGTCGTTTCCGTCACGCCGCCCGCAAGGAACACTAGGCCGAACATACTCCGGTTGATCAGCGGAATATCCCGCACATATTCGTTCGTCACGTCCGTGCCTAGAGACGCGTTTCCTGTGTCCAGCAGCGGCGCTTGCTCGGTCACTGTGATCGTCTCCGCCACTTTTCCGACGGTCAACGTGAAATCCAGTGTGGCCTGTTGGCTTACGGCCAGGATCAGGCCCTTCCTCTCCAGGGAAGCGAAATTCGTTGCCTCCACGCGAATCGTGTACGTCGCCGGACGAATTCCCGTGAATACGTAGATACCTCGGTTGTCCGTCTCTCGGGTCACGCCGATGTTTGTCCCTTCATCGGTCAGGACGACTTTCGCGCCAGGCACGACTGCGCCAGATGAATCGCTCACCACTCCGGTGAGCTGCGCCGTGTATGTCGACTGCGCCCGCAGTTGCTTGGTGCTTGGCCCAAGTAAAATGAAAACCGCCAGAATTGCCGCAAGCCCGCAGATTAGGCTGCGCCTGAAATTACCCATTACACACCCCCTAAGTGCCGCATGCGCGCGTCGAGGCGACAGCTTCGCATCGGCTTTCGCTTTCTTTCTTTTACTTTCTTTTTCTTTTGCTGTCAATCGTACCCTTTTTGTGCTTGCCTCTCAGCGCTCTCACCGCTTTTCCCTTGGCAACCCGCTCTTTCTATCGTTAACTCTTGCTGTCCCTGGAAGACTTTCTCTCACCAAGAGGTGTCCCATGAATCTGGTTCGCGCCCTAACCCTCCGCCGCTGGCTCATCTGTTCGGCTTTGCTTGCCGTTCCCCATACCCTCCTCGCCCAGAACCCGCCCCACTGGACCTACGAGGGAAAAGAGGGGCCCGAGGAATGGGGCAGCCTCGACTCCACTTACGCAACTTGCTCGCTTGGCCATACGCAGTCGCCCATTGACATCAAGGGTGTTGCATCAGCCGATCTGCCACCTCTCCAGTTCGACTACAAGTCGGTTCCCCTGAACATCATCGACAATGGCCATACCATTCAGGTGAACTATGCGGTGGGAAGCACCCTCACTGTCGGCGGCAAAGTCTACACCCTCAAACAATTCCACTTTCATCATCCCAGTGAGGAACACATCAATGGCCACGGCTATGACATGGTTGCTCACCTTGTCCATGCAGACGCCGAGGGCCACCTTGCCGTAGTGGCTGTTCTCCTCCGCAAGGGAAGCTCCAATTCGTTTTTGGAACCCATCTGGAAGAGCATTCCCCAGGACAAAGGCAAGGCGCTTGATGTGCCTGGCCTGGCGGTTGACGTCGCTGAACTTCTTCCCCGTGATCATGGTTACTACACTTTCTCCGGTTCGCTCACGACGCCGCCATGCTCCGAAGGTGTGACCTGGTATGTCCTCAAGCAGACGTCGCCCATATCCCCTGCGGAAATCGCTGCTTTCGCCAAACTCTATCCCCACAACGCCCGCCCCACCCAGCCGTTGAACGGAAGGAAACTCCTTAGCACCAAACAGTGATTCTGTTGCACTCGCTGGACCGAGAGCACGACAGGATCGGCCTCATCCTAAATGGATATCCTCCTCGCTGACGACCAGAAGGAAATTCGTCTCTTGACTTCGCAGCAGCTCGTGCGCGATGGCCATCGCATCACGGCTGTTGCTAACGGCCGTGATGCCGTGGAAGCCTTTCGGAACGCGCCCTTCGATATCGTCCTTCTCGATGAGCACATGCCCGAACTCGACGGCACCTCGGCCCTCCGTGCCATTCGTGCTCTCGAGAAAGGCCGGACCCAGCTCGTGATCGCCGTGACCGGCTACAACACCGATTCCGATCGCGCCCGCCTTCTCCGGGAAGGGTTCGACGCGGTCATCGGAAAGCCGTTTCGCCTCGATTCTCTGGATGCCACGCTGCGCGACTTACGCGCCTCTCACGGGCCGGCGTCGCCCCCTTCTACTGCGAATTCCGCCGGCGCGAGTGTCGCCGACCTTCTCCGTTCCGTCGGTGGAGACGCGAAACTCGCGCTCCGTCTCGCGCGAACGTTTCTGAAGGGCCTCCCCAATCAGCTCCGCCGCATCGAACTCGCGATTCAGCGGAATCGGCCCGCCGACCTCGCCGCCTTCGCCCACGCGCTCAAGGGATCGGTGTCGATTTTCGGAGCGCCGCAGGCCCAGAAGTGCTGTCACGACCTCCAGGAACTGGGCCGCGGTAACCACATCGGCGACGCGGCCCGTATCTTCGCCGACCTGAAGGAACAGATTGCGCAACTGGAAGTAAATTTGAGAGGATACGCGGGGCAGAGCTCCGTTTCCGTCGCCGGCTCTAAGCCAAAACGCAAGAGCGCTGGTTCGAGTCCCAAACGAAATCCGCGCTAGCTCGCTGCGCAACTGCACTCATGCTAGATTCGTTTTTCGGAGCACCCCATGCCAGCCATTCTGGTCACCGATGACGACGCGACAACGCGACAGATGGTGCGCGGTGTCCTCAAGAAAGCCGGCTACGAAGTCTCCGTCGCTTCCGATGGGACCGCCGCGCTGCGCGCCATCCAGAAGCGCCGCTTCGATCTTGTTCTTCTCGACATCTGGATGCCCAGAATGACCGGTCTCGGCCTGCTCGGTCATCTCCACGGCCAAAAGCACATTCCCAAGATTGTTGTGATGACCTCGGATCAGACTTCCGACACCTTGCTCGACGCCCTCCGCGGCCGTGTCTACCAGTACCTGAAGAAGCCCCTCGATGCCACCTCTTTGCTCACCACCGTCGAGAACGCCCTTTCCACCAGCCCCGAAGTGCCTGCCATCGAGGTGATTTCTGCCAACTCGCACTGGGTCGAGCTCATGGTTCCATGCGAGCGCTCGGTGGTGGGCCGCGTCCAGAGCTTCTTGATGCACATGGATATGGACTTGCCTGCCGAAATTATCGAGCGCGTCGGCTATGCCTTCCGTGAACTCCTCAATAACGCCATCGAGTGGGGCGGCCGCCTTGATCCCAACCTCAAAGTCCGCGTCTCCTATATCAAGACCAAGAAAATGCTCATGTACCGACTCGACGATCCCGGCCCGGGCTTTCGCCTGGAAGAGCTCAAACATGCTGCCATCAACAACCCGCTTGATAATCCCATGGCCCATATGCAGGAGAGGGAAGCGAAAGGTTTGCGCCCCGGCGGCCTCGGCTTGATGCTCACGCAGCAACTTGTCGATGAATTGGTCTTCAACGAAAGGCGTAACTCCGTCGTTCTCATCAAATATCTGTGAAGCGCCCGTCGACCAGGATTGAATTTCCTCAACCCTCGCCGCCCGTAGTACACTACCCCGACTTTGTGCGAACTCATTTCTGATTAAGGAGCTCTTGTTATGTCTGCAGGCACCCTCACCGGCGCCGAATTCAAGAAGCAGTTGCGTGCCGGTTCCCCCAAATTGGGCCTTTTTCTGAACTCCCATAGCCCTACCGTGGCCGAGCAATTGGCCCACAGCGGTTACGATTGGCTGCTCGTCGATTCGCAGCACGGCCCCATGGGCTACGAGAAACTCTCGGCCATGATTAGCGGTATCTCGAACGGCGGCGCCAAGTCGCTCGTGCGCGTCACCGGCTACAGTGACCGCGCCGGTATTCAGCAATCGCTCGACATCGGCGCCGACGGCGTTCTCGTTCCGTACATCAACACCGCCGAAGAAGCTCGCCAAGCTGTCAGCTGTGCGCGATATCCCACTACCGGCACTCGCTCCGTTTATTTCCCCCAGCGCAGCATGAATAAGGACGGCCTGCTCGGCTACGCGGGCGCCGCCAACAGCAATGTCATCGTTGCTTTGCAGGTCGAAACTGCGGACTGCATCAAGAATATCGACGAGATCGCAGCCGTCCCAGGCGTTGACCTTCTTTTCCTCGGCCAGAACGACCTCTGCATGTCCATGGGTCTTTATGAGAAGTATGAATTCCCTCACATGTACACCTCGCCCGAACTGGCCGCCGCGACCGAGAAACTCGTCAACGCCGCCCGCAAGAACAACGTTATCCTCGGCCTCTTCCTCTTCGGTACTTCCCGTGTCGGCGAATTCCTCGACAAGGGTTTCCCCTTCATCAGCATCGGCAACGACTTGCACCACGTTCTGACCCAGGCCGCCGCCTATGTGAAGGACGTCGAAGACATCGCCAAGTCCAAGGGTAAGTCCTGGGCGCGTCGCGCCACGGCGCTGTTCTAGCCTCAGGCTCAAACAAAAGTTCCGACCGGGGCCCGGCATCGCTGGGCCTTTTTTTTCGCTCGTTTTGGATCTGCTTCCCGCTGGCTTATAGTTAAGGACGTGCCCAGCACCTGGGAACTTTAATGGATCACTCTCAGAATTGGGGCAATTGCCCTTGGCGCCTCGACTTCCGCCCACACCAGCACTCTTTCCCTGATGCAGTTGATTTCGCCATCGTCGGTGGCGGCTTTTGCGGGCTTGCCGCAGCGATTCAATTGAAATCGGTTGCGCGCACCAGGTCGGTCGCGGTGCTGGAAGCGCAAACCATTGGTTCCGGCGCCAGCGGGCACACAGGCGGTGTTGCTCTCGCTGAATCGGCAGCAGGCGACCTGCCCGGCCTTGGCGATGTTCTTGGCGGTTACCGTCAATTTACTCGCGCGCACTCCCTCGAAACCGGCCTTGATCTTCCCGGCTGCTACGAATTATCCCGTTCGAATCCGCTTCCCGATTCTCCCATTCATTGGAGTGATTCCGGCGAGCTCTGTGCCACGAAGCTCGTGCCCGGCGGCACAATTGATCCCGGCAAGACCGTCAGTGAACTCGCGCGCGTCGCTGAAGAAATCGGCGTCGAGATTTTTGAGTACGCTCCGCTCAACGGCGCAAAGTTCGACTCAGAAATTGACTTGCATTCCGGCAAAGGCAACCTGCGTGCCGCGCACGCCTTGTTTGCCACAAACGCCTTCGCCCTGGAGATCAGCGGCATCCAGGGTCATCCCGCCTTCACCACTGCCGTGCTTACTGAGCCGCTCTCCGACGATGTCCTTCGCCAGATCGGCATGGCCGAACGTAAACCCTTCTACACCGTCGATCTTCCATATCTCTGGGGACGCCTGCTCGGTAACTCGGTCATGTTCGGTTGTGGATTGCTGTTCTTCGACGATTGGCGCGAGCTGTACTCCCTCGACATCAACTCGGGCAAGGCTCCCGGACTATTCGAGCTTCTCGAGAACCGTGTCCACGCCTTGCACCCGGCCCTGGCTGCCGTCAAATTCACCAACCGCTGGGGCGGGCCGATCTGCATCTCCGATGACTGGAAACCTGTATTTCGCCGCCACCCGCAAAGCTCCGGTTGCCTGGCACTCGGCGCATTCTCCGGACACGGCGTCGCTCTCTCGGTCTATCTCGGCGTTTGGGCGGCGGACGTTCTCCTCGGCAATCGCTCGCTGCCGGAGTGGTCCTAAACGAATGTTCGTTATATTAGTGGAGTACGGAACGCAACAGGGTCGAAATACCGTTCCACATAATCTGCACCCCGATGCACACCAGCAGGAACGACGATAGCCTCATGATCACGCTCATGGCTGTCGCTCCGAGTGCTTCTGCGAGCCGGTCCGCGAACGCGTAGCAGACGTACACGGTTCCCGCGATTAACAGCGCGCCAATGACCGCTCCAATCATCGAAAAAACGATCAGGTGGTCGCTGTGCGGTTCATTCGCACCGAGAGTGATTGCCACTGATATCGATCCCGGGCCCACCGTTAGCGGCAGCGTCAGCGGGTAAAACGCTCTGGTGAATAGGTCGTGCACATCGACCGTCCGGTGAACCTCGGCTTTTGTGTTGTCGTCGTCTTTCTGCTTCAGCATCGCCCAGCCTGTCGACGTCAGCACGAGTCCGCCGCCCACCTGCACCACCGGTAGCGAGATTCCAAAAAACGCCAGGATGTGAGTCCCGATGAAATACGAGCACGCGATCAACACCACGCTGTTAATCGCAATCCGCCGCGACAGGATTCGCCGCTCTTCCGTTGAGTAGTAGTGTGTCAGCGACAGGAAAAGCGGCGCGCTCCCCAACGGATTGACGATCGGGAATAGCGCCGTCAGGATCAGGAACGTCGATTTCAGTAATTGCGCCATAGGCACGCCGGAAAAGTATACTTGACCGCGGAAGCCCGCCCAAATTACCTCCCGCTCGCGATCTTCGCTGTGGTGATAGCCTGCCCCACGTGCCTTTGCGTGTGATCGGCGACGTGCACCAGGAGTCCCCCAACCGTGGTCGGCAGCCTCTTCTTGCCCACCGATCGCGCCGTGCTGAACTCCACTCCGTCCAGCGCCATGACGCGATCCCGGCTCCGCTGCAACGATCGGTCGAGCTCTCCGAAAACTTCATCTCGCGTTGTGCCGGCTTCAAGCTCGTTCTTCAGTTCTTGCAGTTGCTCTTCGTTCAACTCCGCGCCCTCCGCATAGGTCAGCAAACGGTCCAGGCTCCTCGCGATGTGCCGCAGGTGAAACGCTACTGGCCCGATGCCTCCCGGTCGATCGTTCAGCTGTGCCTCGCTCAGTGGAAAACACCACTTCCAGAGATCTTCACGGGCCAATTCCAGTGCGTGCACGACCGCCCTCACGATCGGATTCCTGTCCGGCAGCGTTCCCCGCAGCCATGGCTCCGGCAAACTTGGTCCCGCCATCGTCGCACCTCATTCCCTTCATTTGACACTCGTTCTGTCACCACATAGCATGAGAAAATTCGTGCTTCGGCACAAGCAAACTATTTCCCGTTTGCATAAGGATGATCGCGCAATGAGAAGACTCTCCTCCGTTTGGCTTACTTCCGCAGTCCTTCTCGCCGCGCTATGTTTCGCGTCCGTTCCGGCAACCACTACGGACATCGCTCCAGTGAGCCCTCAAAGCTACCTTGCTGACATCAAGACGCTGACACAATCAAATATGGATGGTCGCGGGGATGGCTCGAAGGGCTTGACTCGCGCCGAACACTACATCGCCAAACGCTACAAGAGCTATGGGCTCGTGCCTGCCGGAAAGAAAGGCTTTCTGCAACCTTTCGTCGTAACCACCGGGGCGCGCCTCAAAGGTGGCAACCACTTCGAAGTCCAGAGTGCTCAGGCCAAGTCTGACCTCAAGCTCAATCAAGAGTACGTCCCGTTCAGCTTTTCGCAGTCGGGTAACGCTTCCGCTCAGCTTGTCTTCGTTGGCTACGGTGCCACGGCGGAAGAATTCGGCTACGACGATTACGCCGGCGTCGACGTCAAAGACAAAATCGCCGTGGTCCTTCGCTACGAACCGGCCGGCTTTGCCGCCAAGAGCGGCAACCAGGGCGTGACTCGCCATTCGCAACTCATCACCAAAGCAATCAACGCAAGAAATCACGGCGCGAAAGGCTTGGTTCTCCTGAATGGCAAACTGGGTGACGGCGAAGAGGATCTCCTTACGCGCTTCGGCAGCGTCAGCGGACCCGAAAACGTCGGCATCTTGTTCCTTCAGGTCAAGAACGCTATTGCCGAAGAATGGCTCCGCGCGGCCGGAAAGCCATTGAAAGACCTTCAAGATCAAATTAATTCCTCGACCAAGCCGGCGTCGTTTGCATTCCCGGACTCGCTCCACGCCTCTTTGACCGTCAGCATACAAACCACGCGAGCTACCGTGAACAACGTGTTGGCCTATCTTCCCGGCAAGACCGACGAATACATTATCCTGGGCGCGCACTACGACCATCTCGGCCGCGGCACTTTTGATTCACTTGCCCCTTCCCAGATCGGACAGATTCATCCCGGTGCCGACGACAATGCCTCCGGCACGGCCGGTCTGCTCGAACTCGCTCGCGTTCTCGCACCCTTAAAGGGCCACCTACAGCGCGGCATTCTCTTTGCCTCCTTCGCCGGCGAAGAACTCGGCCTTCTCGGTTCGGCTGCGTGGGTCAAAGACCCCACCAAGCCGCTCGATAAGGCCGTGGCTATGCTCAATATGGATATGATCGGCCGCATCAAGGACAATAAGGTCTACGTCGGCGGTGTCGGCACCGGCTCTACTCTGCAAAAAGTTCTCGATCAGGCCCGCGGTGATTCCCCCTTGAAGTTCGAAATCTCCCAGGGCGGCTATTCTTCCAGCGACCACACTTCATTCGTCACCAAACGCATCCCCGTTCTCTTTTTCTTTTCCGGACTGCACTCGGACTACCACAAGCCGTCCGACACATGGGACAAAATCAACCCAGACTCTGCCGCCGCCCTGGTGAATATTGTCGCGCGCGCTGCTGTCGAGCTTGCCACAGAGTCGGACAAACCTGTCTTTGCTGATGTGATTGAGACCAATCCCCACGCCGCCGGCATGCCCGTTAGCAGCGGTGGTGGTGGCGGTTATGGCCCGTATTTCGGCTCCATCCCCGATTTTGGCCAGACCGAAAACGGTGTCCGGTTCTCCGATGTCAAACCCGGCTCTCCTGCCGCCAAAGCCGGCCTCAAGGCCAGTGACGTCCTTGTTCAATTTGGTGAGATGTCCATTAAGAATCTTTACGATTTCACCGAGGCTCTGCGCCGCAGCAAGGTCGGCGATGTCGTGCCCGTCACAGTTCTTCGCGACGGCAAGGAGCTCAAGGTCGATGTGAAGTTGGAGCAGCGGAAGTAGTCGCGCCGGTTATTTTTCGCACATCCATCGAAACAGGGGCTATTTGTGATAAGAAGATCTGTCAGCAGCGTTCTCACCACCGTTTTCCTGACTTCGATTTGTCTATACGGACTGCAGCGACTGCCGGCTCTCGCTCAAGACAAATCGGGAGAGCCTTTGCTTCTCGCCTCCGAAGGCAAATTTCTCAAGAATGTCCGCCAACTGACCTTCGGCGGCCAGAACGCCGAAGCCTATTTTTCCGCTGACGACAAGCAACTCATTTTTCAACACCAGGGCGCCGATGTACCCTGCGACCAGATCTACACCATGCCCGTCGACACTCCGGACGGCAAACCCGCCACTCCTAAGCTTGTCAGCACCGGCAAGGGCCGCACGACCTGCAGCTACTTCTTTCCGTCCGGCAATCGCATCCTCTTTTCCTCTACCCACGCCGCCAGCCCGGATTGTCCACCGAAACCCGACTATTCCCGCGGCTACGTCTGGCCCATCTACAGCACCTACAAGATCTACACGGCCAAGCCCGACGGCTCGGACCTCAAGCTCTTGACTGACGCTCCGGGATACAACGCCGAAGCCACCATCTCGCGCGACGGACGGCACATCGTCTTCACTTCCACAAGAAACGGCGACTTGGACATTTACACGATGGACGCCGACGGATCCAACGTGAAGCAGCTGACCAACGAACTCGGCTATGATGGCGGGCCCTTCTGGTCCTACGACGGCCAGAAAATCGTCTATCGTGCGGAGCACCCGAAAACGCCCGAGGAAATCAAAGACTACAAGGATCTCTTCGCCGCTGGCCTGATTCGTCCGGGTAACCTCGAAATCTGGGTCATGAATGCCGACGGCTCCAACAAGCATCAGGTCACACGCAATGGTGCGGCTAACTTTGCCCCTTACTGGCTCCCGGACGGCAAGCGCATCATTTTCGCTTCCAATCAGGCGGACCCGAAGAATGGCCGCGATTTTGACCTCTACATTGTCAACGAGAATGGCTCCGGCCAGCAGCGCATTACTTATCACCCGGATTTCGACGGTTTCCCCATGTTTACCTCGGACGGCAAGCGCTTGGTCTGGGCCTCCAACCGTAATGGCAAAGCCCCGCACGAGACCAACGTCTTTATCGCCGATTGGGTCGAATAACCGTTCGACAGGAGCCTTACTTTGCCCGCTAAACGGAAGCCTGCTGTTTCCAAATCTCGTCCAGGTAATCGCCCCGGCGAATCCATCCGCATCCTCGTCTCCCGTGCTCGCGTCCGTCAACGCGTCCGCCAAATGGCGCGTCAGATCCGCCGGGACTTTCCCAAAGACACGCTGCACCTCATCGGCGTCCTGAAGGGTTCGGTTCCTTTTCTTGCTGATCTGGCCCGCGAACTCGGTGGCGAGGTGTCCTTCGACTTCTTGTCCGTTTCGAGCTACGGCAAGGGTGCCACTGCTTCAACCGGCGAAGTCAAACTGATCAAAGACCTCGACGTCAGCATCGAGGGCCGCACTGTCATCGTCGTCGAAGACATTCTTGATACCGGCCTCACCTTGAAATACCTTCTGCGTCTTTTCGAGGAACGTAAGCCCAAGCATCTCCGGGTCGTCGTGCTTCTCGATAAGTCCGAGCGCCGCATCGCCAATGTTCGGGCGGACTACACCGGTTTCGCCATTCCCAACGAATTTGTCGTCGGTTACGGCCTCGATTTTGACGAACGCTACCGGAATCTCCCTGACGTTTGTATTTTGCAGTTTGCCCAGCACGCTCCTGCCCGGAAGTGACAAATTACTGGAGGCTGAGAGCACACATGAAGAAGGCAATGGTCGTGATTGCGGTGTTCGTGACAGCTGTGTCGCTTGTCAGTTGGACACACATCGTGGCGGCGCTTGACGGCAAGCCCACGCCCGAAACGATCAAGGACACGGAAGCGCGGTTCTTGAAGGCGGCCTTGGAGCACGGCTCGACCGGTTATCTCTCCTTCTACTCGGAATCGGCCGTGGAGTTACCCGACGGGGCCGACGCCTTAATCGGGAGAGCGAACATTGCCAGGACAATGCGATTCCTGGACGACAAGAATAACCGCTTGACCTGGGCTCCCGTCGGCGCGGACATCTCGGCGTCGGGCGATCTGGGATACACCTGGGGGACCTATGAGTTTCGCTCCAAAGGCCCGGATGGCGTGGACCGGGTCGAACATGGCAAGTACTTGACCGTCTGGAAAAAACAGCCGGACGGCACCTGGAAAGTCGCGGTCGATATGGGTAACAAAGGCCCGGTTCAGCGGTGAACCCTAGCCCGAACCTTGCACGGAGCCTGGGTTGCCCAGCTTCTACCGCGAACGGCCAACGACCCGCCTGCTATAATCAAGACATTCATGGAAGCGACTGATCCGAAGCCACAGCCAGCCCTGGCCACCGAAAATCCGGAAGTTCTCGCAACCCTCGCCGAAATCGGCGAGCAGGTCAATGCCTCTCTTGATCTCGACGAAGTCCTCGCCCGCGCTGCCGTCCTTATCAAAAAACATATCGACTATGAACTCTTCGGCGTCCTCATGGTGGATGGCGATGGTACCTATCTCAAGCACCGCTTTGCCATCGGCTATCCCCCGGGCTTGGCCGAGAATCTCAAGGTCCCCATCGGCCAGGGAATTACCGGCACCGCCGCCCGCATCGGCCATCCCGTCCGCGTCAGCGACGTCTCTCAGGATCCCCGTTACATCAACGCGATCGATAGCGTGCGCTCCGAACTGGCCGTCCCGCTCATCTTTCACGGCAAAATCGTCGGTGTCCTCGACATTCAAAGCCGCCACCTCGATTATTTCACCAAGGACCAACAGAACATTCTCGCCGTCCTCGCCAACCGCCTCGCCATCGCCATCGAAAACGCTCGGCTGTTCGAGCAGGTGCGTACCCAGGCCGAAACTCTTCTCGTCCTTAACGAGGTCAGCCGCGAGATCGGTTCCATTCTTGACGTCGAAGAGTTGTTGCGCCGCGCCGCCGAACTGGTCAAGCGCGTCATCGACTACCAGATTCTCAGCCTCATGCTCTTCGACGAGCAGCAGCAGATCTTCCGCCATCGCCTCGACGTCAAGCACGGTCAACGTGTGCAGGGAAAGCTCCGCGTTGCCGCCACCGAAGGTATCGTCGGCGCTGCCGCCACCTTGCGCCAGCCCGTTGTCGTTCCCGATGTGACCTCCGATCCTCGCTACCTCATGGTGAATCCTGAGACGCGTTCGGAACTCGCCATCCCCATGATTCACAAAGGCAAGGTCATTGGCGTTCTCGATCTCGAGAGTCCGCAACTGAACTACTTCACCGAGGATCACGTCCAGACTCTTTCGATTCTCGCCGCCAACCTTGCCGTTTCCCTCGAAAATGCTCGCCTCTATGAGCAGGTCGCCGACGGCGAAGCTCGTATGGAACGTGATCTGCAAGCCGCCAAGCGCATCCAAGGCGCGCTCCTCCGGCCCGTGCCCACCGAAGACTACGGTCTCGACGTCGCCGCCCGCTATGTTTCCGCGCGTGAAGTCTGCGGCGATCTCTACGATTTCCTGCGTTATGGCCCGCAGCAACTCGGCGTCGCTCTCGGTGACGTGAGCGGCAAGGGAACCGCCGCCGCGCTTTACGGCGCTGTCGCCATCGGCATCATGCGCAGCCTCGCTCCGCAAAAGCTCCAGCCTGCCGAAATGCTTCGCCAGATGAACCTGCTGGTTGGCGAGCGCCGCATCGAGGGCCGCTTCATGACCGCTTGCTTCGCCACCTGGCAGAAGGGTCGTCAGAAGCTCCGCGTCGCCAATGCCGGCCAGTCTCAGCCGCTTCTCTACAAGGGCGGGCATTGCGACAAAATCGAACTCGCCGGCTTTCCGCTCGGTATCTTTGAGGACGTGCAGTACGACGAATGGGGCGTCACCTTGGAAGTCGGCGATATCCTCGTCTTCCACTCTGATGGCATTGCTGAAACCGCGAATTCCGAAGGCCAGTTCTTCGGCACCACTCGCTTGCGCAAGCTCATCGAACAGCATCACGAGCGCTCCGCTGCAGAGATTGCCGACCTCGTTCTTCGCGAGGTCGATTGGTTTACTCAGTCTGCTCCGCTCTCTGACGATCGCACCCTCGTCGTCCTCAAGGTGAAATGAGCGCATCCGGCAAAGCACGATTCAACCTTCCCTATGTCGACCCGGCGGAGTTCACCCCGTACTTCACCCGCATCCCCGGTTCGCGCCGCTCCCCTCGCTTGCTCCATTGCGAGAGCGTTGCCCTCGATCGCATCGCCGCCAAATTCGGCACCCCCACGTATGTCTACAGCCAGTCCGCCATCGAGGGAGCCTTCACCGAGCTGGTACGCGGTCTCGGCAGGCTGCCACACCTTCTCTGCTTTGCCGTCAAAGCCAATGGAAATCTCTCGATTTTGAAACTCCTTGCCCGCCTCGGCAGCGGTTTCGATATTGTTTCCGGCGGCGAGTTGGACCATCTCGGCCGCATCGGCGTTCCCGGCCGTCGTATCGTTTTCTCTGGCGTTGGCAAAACCCGCGAAGAAATTCGCGCCGCCCTCGCGTACACGTCGACGCCGTCTCACTCTCCTGGAATCCTGCAGTTCAATGTCGAGTCGCCCGCCGAGCTCGATCTTCTGTTGGAAGAAGTGTCGCGCCGCCGCCCTCTCGCTGTTCCTCTTCCGGGCGTCTCCATCCGCGTCAATCCCGACGTCAGTGCCGGCGGCCATCCCCACATCTCTACGGGCCTTTCGCACCACAAGTTTGGTGTCTCCTGGGAGGAAGCGCGCGCCCTGTATCTGCGGCATCGCGCCTCGCCGTATATTCGCTGGCAGGGAATCAGTGCGCACATCGGCTCGCAAATCGTCGAACTCGCCCCCTTTCGCAAAGCCCTGCACCGCTTGATCGGCCATTTACTCGACCTTCGCAAGCAGGGAATTGCATTGCAATATCTCGACTTTGGCGGTGGCCTCGGCGTCCGTTACACCAACGAATCCCCCATCTCCCGGACCGGCTATGCCCGCATGGTCGCCCGCGCCGTTCAGCCGCTCGGCGTCGGCCTGCTCCTCGAGCCCGGCCGCTCCATCATCGCTAGTTCTGCGGTCCTGCTCTCGACCGTAATCTCGACGAAACGAAATTCCGCCAAGTCCTTCGTCATCGTCGATGCGGCCATGAACGACTTTGCTCGCCCGGTTCTTTATGACGCTCCCCACCCCGTCACACCTGTCCGCACCGCTGGAAATTCCCGCACAACTCCTTCCCAGAGAGTCGACGTAGTAGGTCCTGTCTGTGAGAGTGGTGACTCATTCCTCCAGGACTGGCCGCTGGGGCCCGTTGCAGCGGGCGATACCGTGGCCATCTGGGGGGCCGGTGCGTATGGCTTCGTCCAGGCTTCCAACTACAACGGCAGGTGCCGCCCGGCAGAGGTTCTCGTTAAAGGGAAGAGCGCTCGACTCATCCGCCGCCGCGAAACCCACGACGACCTTCTGCGCACCGACGTTCTCGCCTGAGCCTCAGACTTCGCCCCACTTCAGCTTGTTGCGCAGGATGCCGAAGTACGATTTGTTCGGCGGATGGATCAGCTTCAGCCGCTCCGGCGCCCGCGTGATCAGCACGCTCTCGCCGTCCTGCAACGGCACGCCAATCTGTCCATCCATCGTCAGGAAAACGGAATCCGATCCCGGCTCCAGCCTCAACTCGATCTTCGAGCTGTCGTGTACGACCACCGGTCGGTCGCTCAGCGTGTGCGGGCAAATCGGCGTGATCTGGATCGACTCCACCGTCGGATACACGATGGGCCCCCCCGCCGACATCGAATACGCCGTCGACCCCGTGGGCGTCGCCACGATCAATCCATCAGCCCGGTAGCGGCACACGAACCCGCCATCAATGTGCAATTCCAGCTCAATCATGCGTGCCAGAGTGCCTTTGTGCACCACCGCATCGTTCAACACTCGTTGTTGCGTCAACACCGTGTCGCCCCGCCGCCGCTCTACCAGCAGCAGCACTCGCTCGCTGATTGCTGCGCGCCCGTCCAGCGCATCTTCCAACCCGGGGTACAGTTCTTCTAACGTGAAGCTCGTCAGGAATCCCAACCCACCCAGATTGATCGGCAAAATCGGCACGCCCGCCGGAGCTGCTTCTCGCGCCGCGGCCAGGATCGTTCCATCCCCGCCCAGGACCAGCAGCAAGTCGGACTGCGCCACGATTTGCGAGCGCGTCAGCGGCACTTCATTGCTTCCCAGGCAGCACGCCGTCTCTTCGTCATAGTGCGCGGCCACGCCGCGCGCCTTCAGCCATTCCAGCAGCTTCGGAACGATTTCCGCTACCGCGGGCCGTCGCGGCCGCGAGAAAATTCCGATTGTCTTGTACCCGGTCGAAGTTCCCATGAAGTACTCGAATTCTACCTTAGACGCCCTCCGTTTTCCTTGCGTGAACGAAGTACTCCTGGTTGCCTTCCATTCCGGGCAACCGGCTCGGCGCCACAGCCTTCACCTGGAGTCCCAGCCGCTCGGCGGCGCCCCGGACTAAGCGTATCGCTTTCTCTTGGAGCTGTGGTTCGCGAACAATCCCTCCCTCTCCCACGTCTCCTCGCTCCAGCTCGAACTGAGGTTTCACTAGGATCAACAGGTCCGCGCCCGCTTTTCCGCACGTCAACACCCCGGGCAACACTTGTCGTGCCGAAATGAACGACACGTCCACCACCACCACGTCACCCGCCTCGGGTACGTCCGACGCTCTCAATTCCTTCGCGTTTTTCCGGACCGTGATCACCCGTTCGTCGTTCTGCAGCTTCCACGCCAGTTGATCCGTGTTTACATCCAGCGCGTACACCCGCTTCGCACCGTGTTGCAGCAGGCAATCCGTGAACCCCCCCGTTGACGCCCCCACATCCACGCACACCGCTCCTTCCACACGTACGCCGAAATCCTGCAATGCTCCCTCCAGCTTTAGCCCACCCCGGCTCGCGAACTTTTGCGCCCGGCTGCGCACCTCCAACCGCGCGCCCTCGGCGACAAGCCCCCCGGCCTTGTCGGCTTTCTGGCCATCCACTTCCACCTCGCCCGCCAGGATCATCGATTGTGCTTTTTTTTGCGTTTCCGCGAGTCCGCGCTCGACCAGTAATAGATCCAGTCGCACGCGCTTGGCTTTGGCGTTCATCAGTGAAGTTACTACTTGCGCCGTTGCACCAGGAATTCCGCGATTGTGCGCAGCCGCGCCGCGCTCTCCCCGTACAGCTGCAGTTCCGCGATCGCCTTCGCCGATAATTCCGCCGCAATCTCATGTGATTTCTCGAGCCCGAAGACCGCCGGATACGTCGCCTTTTGCTGCGCGATATCCTTGCCCGCGGTTTTTCCCAGCGCCGCCGACGATTCTTCCACATCCAGAATGTCGTCCGTCACTTGAAACGCCCACCCGATCGTCTCGCCGAACCGCCTCAGTCGCGCCACGTCTTCTGGCGCCGCTCCCGCTGATATTGCGCCCGACGTGACCGAAGCCCGGATCAGCGCCGCGGTCTTCGACCGGTGAATATACTCGAGCATTTCGGGTCCAACCTGCTTGCCCTCGGCCTCCAGGTCCGCCACCTGCCCCCCCACCATCCCGTTCACTGTGCCCGCCGCTGTCGCGATTTCCGTTACCATGGCGGCGCGCCTCTCCGCGGACACCGGTGACGCTGCGATCGTTTCGAACGCCAGCGTCAGCAACGCATCCCCCGCGAGGATCGCCGCTGCTTCCCCGAATTGCTTGTGCGCGGTCGGCTTCCCGCGCCGCAAGTCGTCGTTGTCAAGCGCAGGCAGATCGTCATGAATCAGTGAATATGTGTGAATGAACTCGATTGCGCAGCCCGGGTACAGTGCGTGGTCTGCGTCTTCACCAAAAATCCGGGCCGCTTCCAGGCAAAGGATCGGCCGTATCCGCTTCCCCCCTGCGAACACGGAGTACCGCATGGCCTTGTGAATCGAGAGCGGCCGCAGCGATTCTGCCGGCATCAATTCATCGAGCTTCACGTCCACTGTGCTTCGATCTTCTTCGAAAAACGGCGGCAGTTTCATCGGTAGGTCGGCAATCCCTGTTCAGGCGCGCTTCGCCTCATGCTTTGTTTTCGTTCTCCGGTTCGAATGGCTCCGCCGTCAGCTTTCCATCCGCTTTCTTCAGCAGAATCTCCACCCGTCCTTCCGCTTCTTCCAGTTGCTTCTGGCATTCCCGCGAAAGCCCCACCCCTTCTTCGAACAGTTTCATGGCTTCATCCAGGGATAGTTGCGGGCTCTCCAGTTTCCGGACAACCTCTTCCAGTCTTGCCAGTGATCGCTCAAAATCGGGCTTCTTCGCCGGCTCCGGCTTCTTCGCTGCGGGTTGGTTCACTTCCTCTCCTTCTCTCACTTTCCTTCCGCCTTCTCCAGCCTATTTCTGGCAATGCGAGCACCAGTATGTCGAACGGCCCCTTTGCTCCATTCTCTGGATCGGCCGTCCGCACCGCCGGCAGGGAAGTCCTTCTCGCTGATACACTCTCAGGATTTTCTCGAGCCCCTGGAACCACCACTCTTCATTGCGAAAATCGGGCGCGGGGTTCAAACAGCATTCTAAGGCACGCCGAAGAACGGACACAATTGCTTTGTGCAGCCTCAGCGCTCCTTCACCATTCACCGACTCTCCGCTTCGCTTCGGGTTTAGCCGCGCCAGCCACAGTGCCTCGCACCCGTAAATATTCCCGATTCCCGCAATTCGTCCTTGGTCCAGCAGGAACTCCTTCACCGGTCTTTTGGAGGATTTCAGCGCATCCCGCAGGAATCCCGCGGTGAATTCGCGCGAAAATGCATCCACTCCTAGGCGGCCCAACGGTGTGCACGTCTCGGCGCTCTCCCATGCGTGCACGCGCCCGAAATGCCGGCCGTCGGCAAATCCCAAAATGCCATTCCCGAACTCCAGCGCCACGTCCACATGCGTGCCCCTCGGCTGATGGTTGGCTCGCTCCAATAATTCCTTCGCATTGCGGAACCACACCAGATGCCCGTCGAACTTGAAATGCATTTCCACCAGTCCGCGGTCCAGTTGCAGGAACAAGTATTTGCCTTTCCTCCACGCGTCCAGCACTCTCCGCCCTTCGCATCCGCGGGCAACAGACGCCGGAGGATGCGGCTTCGTTGCGATGGGGTGGAACACGTGCACGCACCGGATCCGCCGCCCGCGGACCATCGGTCGCAACGTGCGCACAATGGCTTCGACTTCGGGAAGTTCTGGCATCGGTGTAAAACGCGGCTGCTCAGGAGATGGGTCTCAGCGTCAGCTTGTGTTTGCTCGCCTTGGCCTCGGCGGCATCGCTGAAAGGTGCATAAATCGGCTTTCCATCGAACCAGTAGTGGTACTGGTCGCGATAATGCTCGCTCCCCGGCTGGCCTGATTCTCCGCCAGTGATAAGCATGATTGACTGGTCCCAATTTGCCGTGTTCGCCACAAATCTCTCCGACGGGCCATGATGCCGGCTGGCTGCCCTCGGGCTGAACTCCGTCCCCGATTGTTCCTGGTTCGTGATGCTCAGCAGCTTCTTCAGGATTCCCTCGCGGCCGATCGGGTGCAGCATGTCCAGATAATTGAATCGTTTCCACTCCCAATCATCCGGATCCTTGTCATGCGTCCGTTCCTGCAGCTGTTGCACTGCCTGGTCCGCCGCCGCGCTCAGCAGTTCGTCGTAATTTGTGAAGTCCGACGGCAGCCAGCGGGCTGGCCGTTCCGTCAGCGTTCGCTGCAGAAAGGCCACGCTCCGCCACTGGTAAAGGTCCGTATCGTTCCCTAACTTTGGCTCGAGCAACAGGCGCAGCGCCCGGTACATCGCCGCATTCAGGAACGACACGACCGGCGAGTTCGCGTCTGCCAACCCGTTCCAATCCTTCGCCTGCTGGATCAACTTCCGCGCCCGTTCGTCTTTGGGCTGCGCCACTCGCGCCGCCGCCACCAGTTGCTCCGCCATGAACGCGTGCGGGTAGCTGTAGATATCCGCTTGCACTTTCAGCATGTCTTCCGGTCGCAAGTCCTGTTTATTGTGCAGCAGGTCATAAATCCGCGCCGTCCGGTACGGCTCTTCCCAATGATCGGTGATGTATTGCTTGTAGAGCGGGCCCGTCACTCGCGCGTTCGCCGTTACGATCAATCCGCTCTCGGGATTGAACACCTGCGGCAGTTCCTCGAACGGGATGTATCCCGTCCACTCGTATTCGTCCGTGTCTCCCGGAACCGGCACTTCGCCATGTCCCTTCTTTCGCACCGGTACGTGCGCCCCCAGGATGTACCCGATGTTCCCATCTACGTCCGCGTACACCACATTCTGTCCTGGGCCCCAGATTCCTTTCATCGTTTCCCGAAACTCGCCCCAGTTCTGCGCCTTGCCTAGCCAGTTATAGAACGTGCAGAGCGCCCCCGGCTCCAACACTGTCCATTTCATGGCATACGATTTGTAGCCCTCCTGCTGAACCACTGGCCCGTGCCGAGTTACCACCAGCCGCAGGTGCTCATCCGCCTTTCCCTTCACTTTGATCACTTCGTCGTAAACGTTCGCTTTCTTCCATTCTCCATTCACTCGATACTCGTCGGGATTTGCCGGGTTAAACGTCTCCATATACAGGTCCAGCACATCCGCGCCATTGTTCGTGAATCCCCACGCGATCCGGTCATTGTGGCCCACCACTACCATCGGCGCTCCGGGCAGCGAGAATCCCTTCACATTCCATTCCGGGGCCGTCAGGTGTACCTCGTACCAGATCGGCGGCAGCGATAATTCCAGGTGCATGTCGTTCGCTAGCAGCGGCTTGCCCGTTGCCGTATGTTCTCCCCCCACGACCCAGTTGTTGCTTCCCAGCGATTGCCGGATCTGTCGCTGCGATTCCGACAGCCAATCCCTCACCTGCCCGGCAAGCGCCGAAGTCACATCGGGCACGCTGGCTCCCACCGGTGCTACCTGCTGCTCGCGGCTTGCTTTCAGCACATCCTCGGTGTCCACCGCGTCGTCATCTTCATTCGGATCCCCATTCGCCTTCGCCTCGTGTCCATTTTTGCCCGCTCCCGGATCTCCCACCACAAAGTGATCCATCGAGGCTTCTGCGCTGAACAGTTCCTTCGCCGCTTCCGGCCCGACCTTTGCCGTGACGATGGCCCTCCTCATCTCTTCTTGCCTCGTGTCCGTCAGAGTCCGGTACATATAGCAAGCCAGCACTAGGGAATCGGTCGGCTGCCACGGCTGCGGCTTATAGTGAAGAAGCGTGAACTCGATCGGTAGTCGCTTCGAACGCTGCTCGATCAGGTGGTTCACTCCCCGCGCATACGCTTCAATGATCCGCCGCACTTCCGGGCTCATCATTTCGAAGTCGACTTCCGCTGCCCGGCCGAAGTTCAGTACGCGAAAATCCTTGTCGACCTCGACTGTGGCTGGCCCCAGCACCTCCGAAAGCTGGCCACGCGCTGCACGCCTCAGCAGATCCATCTGCCATAACCGGTCCTGGGCCGTCACATATCCTTGCGCCTCGGCCAGGTCTTCGGCCGAACTTGCACGAATGTGCGGAATTCCCCAGCCGTCCCGGTTGACCGTGACTTCGCCCTTTAGTCCCGGCAGTCCCACAGACCCGTCGAGTTGCGGCAACGGACGGTACACGAACCACCACACCGCGGTTCCCACCACGATCACCACGATCGCGGCAATCCACACCAGCAAACGCAGTGCCGCGCGCACTAAGATTCCTGCCTGTTCATGAGATTTCCAGTCTAGTGGACCGCGCCTGCACGTGCAACCGGCCGCCTTGCACGCCCGCTTTGCCCCTTGCCCCACACCCTCGCCCGGTGCTGTTACAATTTCTTCCTGGGGGATCACCGGCCGAATGCTTCTGATACGTCTCGTGGGCGTATTCTTCCTCGTGGCACTCAACGGTTTCTTCGCCGCCACCGAGTTCTCCCTCGTCGCCGTTCGCCTTTCTCGTGTCCGTCAACTCATCGCCCGGGGAAATACCCAGGCCAAAGTCGTGGAGGTCCTGCTCAGTGACCTCCATCGCGTCGTCTCCGGTGTCCAGCTGGGCATCACCTTGACTAGCCTTGCTCTCGGCGCCCTCGGCGAAGCCACCCTCGCACATCTCGTCGAAAGCGTCATGCCCGCCGAGGGTAGCGTGCGTACCCTCATCCTTGTCCATGCCGCCGCTCTGACGATCGCCTTCGCCATCCTGAGCGCCATTCACGTCGTCTTTGGCGAACTGGTGCCCAAAACCATCAGCCTCGCCCGTGCCGAACGCATCGCCCTCATGGTGGCTCGCCCTTTCCTCTGGTTCCTCAACACCTTCCGCTGGGCCATCGACTTGCTCGACGGCGTTTCCAGCCGCTTCGTCAAGGCCCTTGGCATCGTCGCTCCCGCCAGCCACGGCGCCGTGCACTCCACTGAAGAATTGCAGATTCAGATTCAGCAGGCCCGCGAAGGCGGCCTCCTCGCTCCTCCCGAGGAAAAATTCATTCTCAGCGCCATCGATCTCGGCCATCTTCAGGTCCGCGAAGTCATGGTTTCGCGGCCCGACATGCATGTGCTTCCCGTCGAGGCCACTCTCGACCAGGTGCTCAGTCTTTTCGCCACCACACAGCGCTCCCGCATCCCCGTCTTCCGCGGCTCCATTGATCACATTCTTGGTTTCGTGCACATCAAGGACATGATGTGGGTCCTGCTTGATCGCGAGCGCCGCCTCGAAGAGGGCTCCGCGCTTCTTCCTTTCGACCTCCGCCGCATCCTCCGCGAAATCCTCATCGTGCCCGAAACCAAGCCCGCCAGCGAACTCCTCGTTGAACTTCGTGCCCGCCACGTCGGCATGGCTGTCGTTGTCGATGAGTTCGGCAGCATCCTCGGCCTGATCACGCTCGAAGACATTCTCGAGCAATTGGTCGGTGAGATTCACGACGAGTTCGACGTTGTCGAGCGCCCCCTCACCCTCGCCGACGGTGCCGTCGTCTTCGACGCTGCTCTCAATGTTCGCGACCTCGACAGCCAGTACGACATCACTCTTCCCGAAGATCCCGCCTACGCCACCGTCGGCGGCTTCGTCATGGATCAGCTTGGCTTCATCCCTCGCGGCGGCGAAAGTTTCGAGTTTGGCTCCTACCGTTTCACTGTCGTGGAAATGGACGGTCGCCGCGTCGCACGCGTCAAAATTCAGCTTATCCGCCCGCCCGAACCCACCGCCGAATCCGCCTCTCCCGGTCAGTCGGTTACTGCCGTGAATCTGAAGCCCAGCCGCAAAGACTGAACACGTTCGCGGCTCTCCGCAGAGTGTCAGCATGGACAAGATTCGCTGCCATCTGCGTTGAGTTTCGCCATGCTCACCTACACAATGAAGGCGTGACTCCCCGCAAACACCGCATCGCCGATTACTTCCGGCCCAAAACGCTGGCGATGTTGTTGCTCGGTTTTTCCTCCGGCCTCCCCTTTCTTCTCGTCGGCAACACCTTTGGCTATTGGCTGCGCGACGAGCACACCTCGCTCACGGCGATTGGATTCCTTTCCTGGGTCGGCATCGCCTATTCCTTGAAGTTTCTCTGGGCCCCCTTCATCGATCGCGTTGACTTGCCCTTGTTTAGGCGTCTCGGCCATCGCCGCGGTTGGATGATGTTTTCTCAGATTGTCGTTGGCTTGGCGCTCTTTGCCATGGGCGGAGTGGGCACAACGGCCGGTCTCGGTCGCCTTGGAGCTCTTGCGCTCGTCGTGGCCTTTGCCTCATCGACGCAAGACATTGTCGTCGATGCTTGGCGCATTGAATCGGCCGACGATGGAGAAGAACAGGGCCTGCTCGCCTCCGCTTATCAGTTCAGCTACCGCTTGGCCCTCTTGGCCGCGGATTCCCTCATCTTGTTCGCCGCTGCCACTGTAGGCTGGCGCATGTCCTACGGTATCTATGGCGCATGTATGGCCATTGGAGTGATTGCCACCTGGTTTGCCAAGGAACCGCGGCGCGCCAATGCCGTGACCGATCAAACGCGCGAAGCGCCTCTTTGGACTCCGCGTGGCTTCTTCGACGCGGTTGTCGGCCCTTTCTTTGCGTTTTTCCGCGCTCATGGTTGGCTGGCCCTTGTCATGTTGGCGGCGATCAGCCTCTACCGCTTGCCGGACTTCATCATGGGTCCGATGGCCAATCCCTACTATCACGACATCGGCCTTACCAAACCAACCGTCGCCGCTGTCCGCGGTTCCATCGGGCTCGTCGCCACCTTCGCCGGTATCGCCGCCGGCGGATTCTGCTCCCTGAAACTCGGCTATATGCGCGCCCTCATCATCGGCGGCATTGTGCAAGCGGTCGCGATCGCCACCTACGCCTCTCTCGCGTTTGCTGGCGCCAGTATCCCTCTCTTCGCCGTCGTCATGGCATTTGACAATTTCGGCATCAGCTTTGCCGGCGTTGCCCTCGTCGCATACATGTCCAGCCTCACCAGCCTCGGATACACTGCCACGCAGTACGCGCTCTTGAGTTCCACCTATGCCTGGTTGGGGAAAATCTTGAAGGGTTTTTCCGGCGCCACCGTCGAGAGCCTCAGCCACACTCACGGCCTCATTCACGCGTACGGCATTTTCTTTATCGGTTGCGCGCTGACCGGCGTCCCTGCCGTCCTTCTATTCGCCGCATTGGGCTATTGGCACAGGCGCAAGCAAGCGGCCCCGGCTATCGCCTGAGTTAACTCCATCCTAGTTCCGCGTCAGCACCACCGGCGTTCCGCGACCAATCCCCAGCGTCTTCGACGCATTCCCGCGATTGACCGCAATCTCCACATACCCGCTCGACCCCACATACGCTACCGCTTCGCCCGCCCCGCCGTGCGCAAACGTCGGCACCAGTCGCGTCACCGCATGGTTCCCGACTTGCATCTTCACTTCGCCCTTCTCCACCGCCTCGCTCGGCAGGTCTTCCGCTCGGAAATTGGTCAACAGGTTCCCGAACGAATCGACTTTCAGCACCACTCCCTTTAACACACCGTCCGCTTCCTTCGGCTTGGGCAGCGCCAGTTTCTTGTAGTCCGTGATCTCTTCGCCCATGCTTCCTGGCTGCCAGTTCTTCGAAAGCCATGCCGCCACCGGCGCGAATACGTCCCGCCCGTGGAACGTTTTGCTCACCGGATGCAGGAAATAGTGTTCGCTGGTTAGGTGCCGCACCAGAATGTTCGATTCCTTCTCAAACACGCCCGAAAGCACCCCGTTGTCCGGCGCGATGAAATACTGATTCTGCCCGCTCACCAGCAGCGGCCTTCGATCCGTCCCCACTCCCGGGTCCACCACCACCACATGAATCGTCCGCGGCGGGAAGTACGCATACGCCGCGGCAATCGCCAGCGCTCCGTCCAGCAGATCGAACGGAGTCACCGCATGCGTGATATCCACGATCGTCACTTCCGGGTTGATCTTCAGGATGACGCCTTTCAGCACTCCCACCAGGTGATCATTCGTGCCGTAGTCGGTCGTCAGTGTAATGATCGGATTTACCAAAACTTCTCTCCCGCGGCCACAGCTTCAGCCGTGCCGCCTCCCCGACGGGATGGAGAGACATCCCGCTATCTCGAAGCTAACCAACAGCATCCGCGATAGCAACTGTTCCCGCGCGCACCGCTACGCAAGCGCCAATAACTCCAGTCAAGATTTCTGCTGGTTTTGCAGCGACTGCCTTTTGCTGCGTCTTGCCTGCCCCTCCGCGATCTCTAGCCCCGGCTTTACCCGTCTTTCTTCCTCTCGCCGCTGCGCCACACCCTCTTGTGCTCGTTCCCCGAACAAAAACAGTTGTCATCCTCGGCAAATTTCCTTCGTCACTCGCCACTGTGCTCTTCATTCGTATCGCAACGCCACCATCGGGTCGACGGACGCCGCCCTCCGCGCCGGAATCAGGCTCGAAATCAGCACCACGCCAATGATCCCCACGAGCGCCAGTCCAAACGACATCCAATCTCCCGGTACCACTCCAAACAGCATTGACTCCATCAGATGTGCTCCACCATACGCCAGCGGCAGGCCCACCATCACCGCAATCCCGCACACCATCAGGCTCTCCCGCAGCACCATCCACACCACTTGACCCCGCTGCGCCCCCATCGCCATACGCACGCCGATCTCCGGCGTTCGTTTGCTCACGCGGTACGCCAGCGTCCCAAACAGTCCTGTCGCCACCAGCAGAATCGCGATAATCCCAAAGAACATCGCCAGGCGTGCAAACAGCCGCGCTTCGGAATACGACTGATCGAACTGCGCCCGCTGCGTCATGGGCTTTTGCATCGGCACGTTCGCATCTAGTTCCTTCATCGCTGCTCGTACGCTCGGAATGAGCCCCTCCGGGTCGCCTGCGGTCCGCAGCTCTACGTGCATGTCCGAAATCGATCCTCCCGTCGAGTAGTTGAAGTACACCATCGGCATCGCGCTCTCTCCTACCCTCGTGTACTTGCTGTCCGCCGCTACGCCGATGATCGTGAACACCTTCTCCGGCTTTGGTCCCCCGATCGCATGTCCCAGCGCATCTCCTTTCGGGAAGAATCGCTTCACGAACGTCTCGTTCACTACGGCCACTCGCCGGTGCTCCCGGCTCTCCGCGTCCGATATGTCTCGCCCGCGCAGCATGGCGATCCCCATCACGTGAAAGAAGTCGGGGCCCACGCTGTTCGTGCGCATCCCTACGTCGTCGAAGTTTCCCTTCGGCTCCACCCCGTCGATTGCATACGTGCTGTTATTGCTCCACCCTGATCCCGGACGGTTCTCCACAACCGTCGCTGATTCCACCCCCGGCACCACTCGCATCCGCTCGAGCAACGCCTCGTAAAACAGCGCTTTCTCTTTGTCTGTCTGCGCCTTCATCGGGGTCGTTCCGAACACCAGCAATCCGTCAGGGCGCAATCCCAACGGCAACGTTTCATATCTGTGCAGCGAGCGCACCAGCAGTCCCGCCCCCACCAGCAGCATCAGGCACAGCGACATCTGCCCCGCAATCACCATCCGCCCCGTCCATCGCCCTTTTCCGTGCCCGTCTCCCGCGGCGTTTGGGCTCTTCACTCCCAGCCCCGCTGGCATCCGCGTTGCTCCTCGCATCGGCGCTAACCCAAACACCACCGCGCACACTATCGAGATTCCCGCCGTAAAGAACAGCACGTTCGTGTCGAGTTCGAACGGGACTTCCAGACCCGCCCAGGCCGACAACGCGTCCGCACTGATATGCGCGAACGCCCAGCCCAGCAGCCCGCCCGCCGCCACCAGCAGGAAGCTCTCCGTCAGTAACTGCCCCAGGATGCGCCTCCGGCCTGCTCCCAGCGTCGCTCGCAGCGTGAACTCCCGCTCCCTCGCCGCGTTCCTCGCCACCAGCAGCATCGCCACGTTGCCGCAGGCGATCGCCAGCACCAGGCCCACCATCACCATTAGGATACGGATCGGTTGTTCGTACACCGACTCTGCCCCTTCGATCCCTTTCGCCTCCACCAGAGACAGCAACGGCTTCGGCGCTTTTGGATCCAACTGGCCCAGCCCGATCAGCGCCGCCTGCTGAAAAACGGGGTCCAATTTCGCCAGCGCTTGCGCCCTCGTCATTCCCGGTTCCAGCCTCCCGATCAGCTTCAGGCACCACCAGTTGGGAGAGCCGTACAGCGTGTTGATCGATGCGGGATTGCCCCACGGGTTCAAATCCGTCCGGCTCTGCAGCGGAATCCACATGTCCGTCGAAATCCCCGCCTCCAGCCCGAAGAATCCTTCGGCCGCCACTCCCACCACCGTGAACGGCACGCCCTTCACGTAGATCGTCCGGCCCACCGCAGACGACTCGCCCGCCAGGCGTGCTTTCCAGTACGAATAGCTCAGCACCGCAACCTGCGTGTGGCCGCTCTCGTCATCCATCCCAAACGCCCGCCCGCGCGCAAATCGCACACCCAATCCCGAAAAAAAGTTTCCGCTCACCATGTCCACTTGTGCTTCTTCCGGATTTTCATCCAGCCGCACCGCCGCCTTCGATTCGGACAGCGGCGCGTACGCTATCAGGTCGGAAAACACTTCCTTCTGTTTCCGCAGTTCCTCGAAAACCGGCTCGGAGAACGAGGTGTCCCCGTCGCCCGTATTCCATGCTCCCCACGGTTGATTGTTCGGCAGCTTCAGGTGCACCAGTTGCTCGGGATGCGGCAAAGGCAGACTCCGCAGCAGCACCGTGTTCATCGCGCTGAACACCGCCGTGTTTGCTCCAATCCCCAGTGCGATCGTCAGAATTGCCACCGCCGTGAATCCCGGGCTCTTTTTCAGCATGCGTAGCCCGAACCGCACGTCGCTCCACATCGTTTCCAGCCAGAATCCTCCGCGTTCCTCCCGGCACTCTTCCTTGAATCGCTCCGCGCTTCCAAACTCGATCCGTGCTCTCCGTTCCGCCTCCGTCGCGTTCATTCCCGACACCTGCAGTTGCTCTGCGCGTGCCCGCAGATGCTGGCTCAATTCTTCCGCCAGCTCTTCTTCCGCGCGCCGCCGCTTTGTCAGGTTCTCGATGACGGATTTCACATACGCCGCGATCCCCATCTCAGACCTCCCCCGGCTCGGCCCCGAGCACCGATGTCATCGCCGCCACCAGCCGTTTCCAGTCTTCCGCTTCTTGCTTCAGCCGTCTTTTCCCTGCGACGGTCAGCTCGTAGAACTTCGCTCGGCGGTTGTTCTCCGATGTTCCCCAGCTCGCCTTCAGCAGCCCTTGTCTCACCAGCCGGAACAGGGCAGGGTACAGAGCTCCTTGTTCGACCAGCAGTGCTTGGCCCGAAATCTGCTCGATCCGCAGGAGCACGCCGTACCCGTGCAGCGGGCCCAGCGACACTGCCTTCAGAATCAGTAGATCTAGCGTTCCCGGCAGCAGTTGTGCCTGTTCGCCCATACGCTCTCCTAAAAAGCTTAGGGAACCATACCCTGACTCTCCTAAGCTGTCAAGGAAAGCCCATGGCTCAAACGCCCCGCCCCGCGCGTTGCTCCGAAACCGTCGTCACCCTTTCAAAACGTGGCCGCGAGTTTCTCCAGGCATCCGATGCGCAGGCCCTAATACCCTAAAAACACTGCTAGTCTTACCTGAGTGTGTGGGCCATCCCCGCCACCACTGCCTGGCTAAAATGCGTCGCAAGCTCATCTCCTATTCGATTCTCGGCGGAGTTCTCGTCACGCTTCTCGCGCTCCTGCTCCGTTCCGCCGGAATCAACGCCCCCGTTCCGTATCTGACCTACTCTGGTGCGTACCTCATGCAGCTTTTCTTCCAGAGATTCCTGGAATGGATCCCCTGGCAGTATGCGGACAACCTCATCTCCGAGTTCCTCTTGTTCTTCGTCCTGAATGTCTTGGGCTACGCTTTCGTGATTTTTCTTCTGCTCCGGATCTTTTTCCCCGACCGCTCGTCCGAGCTCCCTCCCTTCACCGGCAAGAAACCTTAGCCATTGGCCAATGGAGCGCGATGCCGCTCGCCGCCCCCTTCTTCCCGTCGCGTCTCTGACCCGTTCTCCTTGCGTTCGCCCTCTGCCCATCGTACGATTCCAAATTGGTGTGTCTCGCATCATTCTGCTTTGTCGGTTCTGGCCTGTAGTTGCTCTCTCCATTTCTCCGGGCCGGCCTGAGACGGGAGTCCTCTCGAATGAAATCGGTCGTCGTGGTTGGCGCGCAGTGGGGTGATGAAGGGAAGGGCAAGGTCGTCGATTACCTTTCCTCCGGGTTTGACTACATCGCGCGCGTCGCCGGCGGCCACAATGCTGGCCACACCGTCATCGTCGGCACGGATCGTTTCGTCCTCCAGCTCATCCCCTGCGGCATTCTTCGCCCGAAGCAGCACGCCGTTATCGGCGCCGGCGTCGTTGTCGATCCCGCCGCCCTCGTCGCGGAAATCGAAATGCTCGCCCAGGCTGGCGTCGACGTCACCGGCCGCCTCCACGTCAGCAACCGCGCCCATCTCATCTTTCCGTATCATCGCGAACTCGACATGGCCGCGGAAGCTGCCCGCGGCGCCAACAAGATCGGCACCACCTCCCGCGGCATCGGCCCTGCCTACGAAGACAAGATGGCCCGCCGCGGCCTTCGTGTCGGCGAACTTCTATTGCCCGATCTGTTCCGTGAGAAGGCCGCTCGGGTCGTCGCCGAAAAAAATCGCATCGCCCAAGGCGCGTACGGCGCGCAGATCGATTTCTCCCACGAAGTCGAACAAACCCTCAAACTTGGCGAGAAAATCAAATCCTTCATCTGCGACACCGCCGAACTGATTAATCACGCTCTCGACGAAGGCAAGTCCGTGATGTTCGAAGGTGCGCAGGGCACTATGCTCGACATCGACCACGGCACCTACCCCTACGTCACCTCCTCCAGCGCCACCTCCGGCGGCGCCGCCACCGGCATCGGCGTCCCTCCTACCAGGATTCGAAACGTCCTCGGTGTTTCGAAGGCCTACACCACCCGCGTCGGTGGTGGACCTTTTCCGACCGAAATGCCCGACCTCGAAGCCAAGGAAGTCCGCGAGCGCGGCAAAGAGTTTGGCGCCGTCACCGGGCGTCCTCGTCGCTGCGGTTGGCTCGACCTCGCCGAGCTCCGCTACGCCAAGATGATCAATGGCATCGATTCACTGGTTGTCACGAAACTCGACGTCTTCGATACCCAGCGCGAAATCAAGATCGGCGTTGGCTACTCGTACAAGGGCTCTCCTGTCCGCGAAATGCCCGCCACCGCTGAAGAATATGAGCATTTCCAGCCTGTCTATAAGACCCTCCCCGGCTGGTGCGCCGCCACGTATGGTGTTAAGGACGCCGCGCAGCTCCCCAAAGCCGCCATCGACTACCTCAACTTCGTTTCGGACTTCCTCCAGGTCGAAATCGGTATGATTTCCACCGGGCCCGAACGCGACGCCACCATCATTCAGCCCGGCACCCTTCTCTCCAGCTGGCTCTAGCGCCGTACTCGGCGTTCCGGTGCCCCTGCTGCGCCTCGACATGCGGCGGCACCGCTATTCCTGGCTGTGCTCTTTGCTGCGGACTGCTTTAGCAAGTCGGAATTTTCTCGCCTTGGTACAATCGAAAGCCGAATCTATGCTGACCTTCTCCGCAGCCCGCGAACTTGTGATCTCCCAAGCGCTCCAGCACCGCAGCCCTCGCCCTGCTCTCTCCCTCCCCATTTCCGACGCCCTCGGCCACATCCTCGACGAAGAAATCCGCGCTGACCGCGAGTACCCTCCCTTTAACCGTTCCACCCGCGATGGCTTTGCCGTTCATTCTTCGGAAGCTTCCGCCGGTGCCGCTCTGCATTGCATTGGCGAAATCAAGGCCGGCGACACCGTTCATCAGCCTCTTTCCCCCGGCACATGCGTCCAGATCATGACCGGGGCCGCCCTTCCCCCCTCCGCCGATGCCGTCGTCATGATCGAGTTCACTCGCCGCTCCGGCGATTCCGTCACATTCGAACGCGCCACGCAGCCCGGCCAGAACTTCGTCCCAGCGGGCAGTGAGGCTCACGCCGGTGATCTCGCCTTGTCCCCAGGCCTGCGTCTCGGTTTTGCCGAACTTGCTGCCGCAGCGCAAGTTGGCCGTTCCGAGCTCCGCTGCCACCCTCGTCCCGCCGTCGCCATCCTCTCCACCGGAGATGAAGTTGTTCCCATTGTCCCGACCCCCGGTCCCTTCCACATCCGCAACAGCAATAGCGTCTCCCTCGAAGCGCAGGTCAAACTCGCCGGGGGCGCCCCCTCCCCCCTCGGCAATGCCCTCGACCGTGTCGACGACCTCTCCGCCAAGATCGAGCTAGGCCTTCAGGCCGACATCCTCGTCCTCTCCGGCGGTGTCTCCATGGGCAAGTATGACCTCGTCGAATCCGTCCTCAAAGGTATGGGCGCCGAGTTCTATTTCGACGCGGTCGCCATTCGCCCCGGTAAACCGGCTGTTTTCGGTCGCTGTCGCGACACCTTGATCTTCGGCCTCCCCGGCAATCCCGTCTCCACCATGGTCACCTTCCACCTCTTCGTCATCCCCGCCATCGACATCTTGAGCGGTGCTCGCCCCCGCCCCCTCCCCCTCCTCCACGCCACCCTCTCCACCCCCCTCAAAGAGAAGCCCGGCTTGACTCACTTCCTTCCTGCTCAACTGACTTGGCCGACTTCGCAGCCTCAGGTTCACGCCCTCCCATGGCAGGGCTCCGGCGACATCACCGCCATGACCCAGGCAAATTGCTTCCTCATGGTTCCCGCTGACCGACCCGACATTGTTGCCGGAGAGACCGTTTCCGTTCTGCCGCGGACCGACGTACTCTAATCAGGCATATGCCCAGGCTTTCTCATTACTCGTCGCGGGGCGAAGTCACCATGGTTGACGTTTCCTCCAAGTCCGTCACCACCCGCACCGCCGTCGCCCACGCCTTCGTCCGCATGTCTCCTCGCGTCGTCCGGGCCGTCCGCCGTCTCAAGAATCCGAAGGGCAATCCCCTCGAAGTCGCCCGCATCGCCGGGATCGCCGCCGCTAAACGGACCGCCGAGTGGATACCTCTTTGTCATCCGCTTCCGATTACCCACATTGATGTGACCCCCCGCCTGTGCAAAGATGGGGTGGAAGTGCACTCTCAGGTCACCGCGACCGCGCAAACCGGGGTGGAAATGGAAGCGCTCGTCGCCGTTGCCTGTGCCGCCCTCACGGTTTACGACATGTGTAAAGCCCTCGACAAGAGTATCGAGATTACTGGCGTGCATCTGCTCCACAAGACCGGTGGCAAGAGCGGCGACTATCACCGTGTCCGCCCTGCGAAATCCCGAAAGCGATCCAAATGAGCGCGGCTTCGTCCAAATCCGTCAAGCTCCTCCTTGCGGAAGACAACCCGCTTGTCCGTGACCTTGTTCGCCGCGGCCTCGAACCCTTTTGTGAAGTCATGATCGCTGCCGACGGCGGCGACGCCCTCCTCAAGGTCATCGACGAGCCTCCCGACGTCATCCTGTGCGACTACAACATGCCGGGACTCAATGGCCGTCAGCTCTTCGAAAAGCTTCGCGGCCGCGAGGCCACCCGCCACATTCCATTCCTTTTCATGGCCAGCCGTACTGATATCGAGGAGCGTCTCCGTCCTCTGATTGACGGCGCCGAGGATTTCATCGCCAAGCCTTTTCTCGTCAAAGACCTCGTTCGCTCCGCAAAGAAAGTCGTCGACCGCCTGCACCTCGAGAAGCTCCAGAAGCAGGCCTCCCGCCCCGGTGTCATTCAGGGCCGCCTCGAAGAAATGAGCATGATCGATCTCATGCAGTCCCTCGAAATGGGGCAGAAATCCTGCCGCCTCCAGGTCCAGAAGGGCGGCGAGCGCGCCGAGCTTTACTTCGCCTCCGGCCAGTGCCGCGACGCAAAAATCGGCAATCTCAATGGCGACGAGGCTGTCTTCAAGATCGTCCTTTGGACCGAAGGTGAGTTCGAGATCGATTTCAATGCGGCCAACGCTTCGACCGCCAGTACCACCACCCGCAGCACCACCGGCCTCCTTATGGAAGCGATGCGCCTCATGGACGAATCCAACCGCGACACCGTCGGCACCAACTAGTTCCCGATGCGCGTCGCCATCCTCACCATCAGCGACTCCGTGGCCCGCGGCGAACGCGAAGACCTCTCCGGCCCCGCCCTGGTCGATCGATGCCGCCAGCTCGGCTGGCAGGTGGCTTCCGCGCTCCGCTGTTCAGACGATCAAGCCGAGGTTCGCAGCCAGCTCCGCACCGTTTGCGATTCCGGACGCGCCGACATCTTGCTCACCACCGGCGGCACCGGTCTCGGGCCTCGTGACACCACCCCAGAGGCCACCCTCGACGTCGCCGATCGCACGATCCCCGGCCTCGCCGAAGAGATTCGCCGCAAGGGTGTGGAGACCACCCCTACCGCTGTCCTCTCCCGCGGCGTGGCGGCAATTCGTCATAAGACCATCATTATTAATCTACCCGGCAGCCCGAAAGGCGCGGTCGAGTCGCTCGACTTTGTCGCTTCTCTTCTCCCCCACGCCGTAGAAGTCCTGCGCGGCGCGAACCACGGCTGAACTTCTCTCACCGGGATCGCCTCCCCGCTAGCCGTCTCTTATTCTATCGCCGGCAAGATGATGCGCGAGGCGTGCTCTCCACCCACGTGAATTGTAATTCTTCCGCTCTTTGACTCGGCCGACTCGATCTCTGAAAATCCCGTTTGCAGATTCCGTGAGAAATGTGGATAGAACGCCCCGGAAATCTGCACGCGAATTCGGTGCCCTTTCAAGAACGTGTTGCTCGTCAGCATTCGATCCAGATCGAGTCGATAGATCTTTCCCGGCTCCAGCAGTTTCGGAGCGACTGTCTCGTCCCGGTAACTCGCCCGCAACACATCCAGTCCCGGGCTCATCAGGTTGAACGCCGTCCCGTCCGGCGCAACATCCTGCAGCCGCACCCACAAATCGAAATCCTTCACGTCCGCCGATACATACATCTGCGCACGGATCGGCCCCGTGACTTCCAGGTCGTTCTTCAGGGGACCTGTGTCAAACGTCAGCACATCCTCCACTCCAACAAGCGCCCGATAATCGTGCGCGCCATACGCGGCGTAGGGGTCCGCCACCGGATGCGCGGGGTCAGAGGTGAACGTAGATTCTCCAATGTCCCCCATTTCGGCGAGCGTTCCCACGGTCGAGCCAGCCGATCCCGCGTTCAAGTAGAGCGCTTTCTCTTTTGCCCGCTGGAGTGGCCACGCGTCTTCATCTCGCCATTCATTCTTGCCCATAACAAAAATCCGCACCGGCTTTTCGCGATCCACGCCGTTGTCCACTGCACGCAGGTAATGATCCATCCAGCGCAAGATCAGCCCGTCGTAGTCAATTGCCGCGCTTTTGACGAACGCGCGCTCCCCGCTTTTATGCGTGTCTTGGGCGCCATGTGTCCACGGGCCGATCATCGTCTTTGTTCGAGGGTCGGCTTCATCTTTTCTCGCCGCCAGCAGTCCGTTGAAGTTCGTCGTTGCCCCATCCGGCCCGTATGCCTCGTCGTACCAGCCGGAGAAATTCAGCACCGCGCAATGAACCCGGCCATACTTGTTCCGCAACTCCGCCCAGTTCCACCACGGATCAGCCGGCGGGTGCGCCAGCCACTCGTAGTAGAACGGGGCCACCCCTTTCAAGTCCGGCAGATCGCGCACGGGCAGGAACCCCTCCATCCGCGCGTGGTCCGTCTTCCAGACCGTTGCTGCCTCTCGTCCAGTTTGCGGTCCCGGCAGCTTGTTTCGTTTCCGCGCGTCTGGCGCAATGTTCATCCAGATCCATTCCAGCCACGACCCGTCGAACAGTCCTCCCGAATAGAAGAAATTCCGCGGCGTGGAAAATGTCATCGCCGGCACCATCGCCTTCAGGTGCGGTGGAGTCTCCACGGCCGCCAGCCACTGCACCGCGCCCGGGTACGACAATCCGAAAGTTCCCACATTCCCGTCCGACCACGGCTGTTTCGCAGCCCACTCGATCGTGTCGTATCCGTCTTTTCCCTCATTTTGATACGGCACGAATTCGCCTTCCGACGCGTACCGGCCCCGCACATCCTGGATCACGATTGCGTAGCCGCGCTTCACCGCCGTCTCAAACGTTGTCCACTCCTTCGGCGCTCGATGTTTTCCGTAAGGCGTCCGGTAGACCAGGGTAGGGAATCGGCCTTCCGCTTGAGGCAGCCATATGTCCGCGCGCAGCACTACTCCGTCGCGCATCGGCACTGCCACATTCGTCAGGCGCGTGCCCGCTCCGGGTTGCTCGGCTGCGTCGCGCCTTTCGAATCCCCCCGCGCCCAGGATCAGCAAACCCGCAAGAATTCCTGTTCCGATGACGCTCCATACGCGTGCCGTCTTCATGCCGCGCATTCTACCTGACTCCTCCTCGAAACGCTTGTTGACCCCTCCCGTCCTCCTCCGTAACAATGTTTCCACCATGACTCCAAAACTCTCCGAGAAGAAACTTGCCGTGCTTGGCACCGGCAAGCTGGGAAGCATTCTCCTGCGGGCCTATCTGAAGCAGGGGCTCTTCAGCTCCAAGCGCGTCTCCGCCACCGTCCGTCACGAGGAAAAAGCTGCCAATCTCGCCGTCGAACTCGGCATCTCCGCTTCCACGAATAACCGCGCGGCCGTCAAAGGCGCGGACATCGTTCTTCTTGCCGTGAAGCCACAGGTTGTGGGTGATGTACTCAAAGAGATCAAGCCCGCCATTCCGAAGCATGCGCTCGTCATCTCCGTCGCTGCTTCCGTGCCTACCTCCTACATCGAGCAGCGTCTGCCCGCCAAAGTTCCCGTCGTCCGCGCCATGCCGAACACCTGCTCGATCGTCGGAACCGGCATGACCGGCATCTGCCGCGGCTCCCATGCTTCCGCCGAGCATCTCGAAATCGCCAAGGCCCTGTTCGGCGCCGTCGGCCGCGCTGTCGTCGTCGACGAAAAAAACATGGACGCCGTCACCGGCCTTTCCGCCAGCGGACCCGCTTTCGCGTACATCATTCTCGAATCCCTCGCCGAAGCCGGCGTGAAAGTCGGCCTGCCCCGCGACGTTGCTACCCTCCTTGCCGCTCAAACCATGAAGGGTGCGGCCAGCGTTGTCCTGGAAACTGGAGATCACCCCGCGCTCCTCAAGGATTCCGTTACCACGCCCGCCGGCTGCACTATCGACGGCATTCTCGAACTCGAGGAAGGGAAGCTCCGCGTCACCCTCATCAAGGCGGTCGTCAAAGCCACGCAGCGCGCCGGCGAGCTCCTTTTCGAGAAATAACTCGCGCAATATTTCAGCCCCCGCACAATCCGCCCGCCCCTCGAACACCGCTTGCTCTTCCTCTCGTGACGCCCACCCTTGCGTTCCGTCCCATTTTCTGTGCTAGCATTCCTCGAGAGCATCCGAAATGCCCGCCGCATACATCCCGGTTCTGATCTTCGCCTTGATTGTTCTTTCTTTTCCGGTCCTCGCCCTCCTTGTTTTCAAATTGATTCGGCCCGAGTCCAGCGGGGGACCCGCGAAGTTCCTGCCCTATGAGTGCGGTATTCCGCCGGAAAGCAATGCCCGCGGCCGTTATTCCGCCCGTTATTACGTTGTCGCCATGCTCTTTGTCATCTTCGACGTGGAAACGATGTTCCTCTTCCCTTGGGCCATTCTCTTTCGCGGCTGGGTTGCCGCGCATCTCGCCGCTTTCGCCTTGATCTCCATGTTCGTTTTCCTCGGGATCCTGCTCATCGGCTACGTCTGGATCTACAAAAAGGGCGCCCTCGACTGGGCCTGATCATCCGTTTTAGATCGATTCCTCAATTTGTCATCTCGGGGAGTCCCTGGTCGCGCGACGAAGGATCTCAACTCTTGCGTCTTGACGTCGGCTCAAACCGCGGCCTTCCAGGCCCTTTTCCTCGCGGCCAATTTTTTCTGTGCCGCCGCTCATTGACGGCCCTTTCCCCCTTGTGCTAGAAACGCAAGGAACGATCGTAATTGCTGGCAGGTCGCTGGTAGTTTTTCCGTTTTGCAGGGTGGCTCGCGTAGCCTCGCTCCTTCCTTTTTTGCGCGTTGCCTTTTTTGGGGGCCATCCTCAAATGACGTTGTGTGGAACGGCCCGGTCAGGAATTGTGCGGCCGCTCAAGTGTGCGGAAATGGTTTCAGCGTAAATGGCAGACGAGCCTAAACCACCCCAATCGCCCGAGAGTCCGAAGCCGGAAAGCGCCGGTGCCGCACCCGCATCGCCGGCCGCGGCAAAACCTCCGGCGCCCCCCGCTGCCAAGCCGGCTCCTCCTCCGCCAAAACCTCCAGCCCCAGTTCAGGTCCCGCTCGATAATGAACTCACTCGGCGCTACCGCGAAACCTTCGGCGCTGCCATCCTCGATGCCCTCGAGGACCGCAAACAGCCTTACCTCGTGATCGACTCGGCGCAGCTCAAAGACATTGCTCTCTATACCCGCGACGTCGAAAAATTCGATCTTCTCGAAGATCTCACCGCCGTCGATTGGCCCCGCCGTGAAAAGCGCTTTGACCTTGTCGCCATCCTCTATTCCTTTCCGCACAACGCCCGCCTCCGTCTCAAAGTCTCCATCGCGGAAAACGAACGCCCTTCCAGTCTCGTGGACGTCTGGCCGGTCGCCAACTGGCTGGAGCGCGAGATCTACGACATGTTTGGTATCCAATTCTCCGGCCATCCCGACCTCAAGCGCATTCTGCTGCCCGACGGCTGGCAGGGCCATCCCCTGCGCAAGGATTACGACATTCTTCTGCAGGACAATACCTGGGTCCGCGAGAACCTCGGCATTGAGAGCGGTCAATAAAGGAAACCGTGGCCGATACTTTCCAAGACGACGCCCTGCGAAATCACGGAACGCTTCTCGGCGCCGACGAACTTGTTCTCAACATGGGGCCTCAGCATCCCTCCACCCATGGCGTCCTCCGCGTCAAACTCAAGCTCGATGGCGAGCGTGTTCGTGGCACGGAATGCGTGATCGGCTACCTCCATCGCGGCGTCGAAAAAATAGCGGAAAACCGCACCTACCAGCAATTCGCTCCTTACGTCGACCGCATGGATTACGTTGCCGCCGTCAGCAACGGCCTCGGCTATTGTGAAGCCGTCGAAAAGCTCCTGAACGTCGAGGCGCCTCCTCGCGCCCGCGTCATTCGCACCATCCTCACCGAGCTCCAGCGGATTGCCAGCCACCTTCTCTGGCTCGGCACTCATGCCCTTGATATCGGTGCGCTCACTCCTCTTTTCTACTGCATGCGCGAACGCGAGGAAATTCTCAAAATCTTCGAGCGCTACTGCGGCGCCCGCCTGACCACCCACGCCTTCCGCATTGGCGGCCTGCAGTATGAGTCCTACGACGGTTTCGAAAAGGATGTCGAGCGCTTCTGCAACGATTTCGAGCGCCGCATCCAGGAATATGTCGATCTGCTGACCGGCAACAGCATCTGGATCGGCCGTACCCGCAATGTGGGTGTGCTCAATGCCGCCGATTGCATCGCTCTCGGAGCCTCCGGCCCCATCCTCCGCGCCGCCGGTGTGAAGTGGGACTTGCGCAAGGCCCAGCCCTACGCCGCCTATGACCAGTACAAATTCGAAATCCCCACGGGTACCAACGGCGACACCTTCGACCGGTACATGGTTCGCATCGAGGAAATGCGCCAATCCCGCCTGATCTGCCTTCAGGCCATCGAAAACATCCCCGAAGGCGCCATCATGGGCAAAGTGGGCAAGGTCATCAAACCGCCCGCCGGCGAGATCTATCACTCCATCGAAGCGCCGAAAGGTATTCTCGGTTACTACGTTGTCAGCGATGGCGGCACGCAGCCTTACCGCGTTCGCGTCCGCCCGCCGTCCTTCATCAATCTGCAGGCGCTCGACAAAATGGTTCGTGGTCACTTGGTCGCCGACGTCGTCGCCATCATCGGCACCCTTGACATCGTTCTCGGCGAGGTCGACCGCTGATGAATCCCACCCTCCATTCCTTGCTCCAATTCCTCCAGACCTGGTGGGTCGAACTGACTTGCGGCGTCGTCATCGTCGCCGTTGTTCCCCTCATTGCCGGCTACGTCGTCCTCGTCGAGCGCAAGCTCATGGCCGACATGCAGGCCCGCCTCGGCCCCATGCGCGTCGGCCCCCACGGTCTTCTCCAGCCCATCGCTGACGCCGTCAAGCTCCTCATCAAGGAAGACATCATCCCCGCTGACTCCGACAAACTGATCTTTTGGCTCGCCCCGGTCATCTCCATGACCGCTGCACTCACCTCCATGGGCGCCATCGCCTTCGGTCCCAGCTTCCAGGTCGCGCGCGACATTAATATCGGTATCCTTTTCGTCCTCGGCGTCAGTTCTCTCGGCTTCCTCGGCATCATCCTCGGCGGCTGGGCCTCCAATTCGCACTACTCCATTCTTGGTGCCCTTCGTAGCACCGCGCAGTTGGTCAGCTACGAAACCGCCGGCGGCCTCGCCGTCATCAGCGGCCTGCTCCTTTCCGGGACGCTCTCGATCAGCGGCATCGTCGCCGCTCAGGAAAAACAAGGGGTCTGGTTTATCTTCCTCGCGCCTGTCGCTGTTTTCATCTATCTCGTCGCTTCGATCGCAGAAACGAATCGCGCTCCGTTTGACCTCCCCGAAGCCGAATCGGAGCTCGTCGCCGGGTACATGACGGAATACTCCGGCTTCCGTTGGGCCCTCTACTTTCTCGGCGAGTACGCCAACATGATCGTTGTCGGCTCCATCGCCACCACCCTCTTCCTCGGTGGCTGGCTCCGGCCATTTCCCAACGTCCACTGGCTTAATTGGCTCGACTATATCCCGGCGGTCGCGATGCTCCTCCTCGGCGTTTATTCCATCTATCGGGCAGGGAAGCAGCCCGTCAAGGTCCAGACCGGCTTCATGTGGGCCGTCGCGCTCGCGTGCTTCGCTACTGCCGCCGTCTTCGCCGTGCCCTGGTTCGTTGCCACCCTGAAATTCGTGATTCCCGGCCTCAACGGTGCCTTCTGGTTTCTGCTCAAAGTCGCGGCCTACATCTACGTCTTCATGTGGCTTCGTTTCACCCTGCCGCGCTATCGCTTCGACCAGCTCATGCACCTTGGCTGGTACATCCTGATCCCTTTGGCCATCGTCAACGTCTTTGCCGTCGGTATTGCCATGGTCCTCGAAGCGCTCGGTTGGAGCCGCTGGCTCGCTCTCGTGCCCACGACCATTGTCACTTTGGCTTTCGCCGCTTTGCTTGTGCGCTGGCACGACCGCCGCACCGAGTCGGCTTCCACCGCTTCATTGGCGCAGGATTCTTATGCTGGATAGCATCCTTTTCTACTTCTTCGCTGGCGTCGCGATCGTCAGCGCCGCGCTGATGGTTACCCGCCGGAATGCCATCCACAGCGCGGTTTTCCTCATCACCACGCTTCTCGCTACCGCCGGCATCTTCCTGCAGCTTGGCGCCGAGTTCCTTTTCATCGCCCAGATCATCCTCTACGTCGGCGGCATCATGGTGCTCTTCATCTTCGTCATCATGCTCGTTCGCCTCGACGTTGCCCTCCACCATCTCCGCTTTCGCATGAAGAACCTCGTCGTCATCCTGGTCATCGCCGTACTCGGCGCCGAAGCCGGCGGCATCATCTACTACGCCCGCTCTCTCCCCGGCCACGGCCTCTTCATTGAAAAGATGGCTCAAGCCGACAAGCTCGCGCCCAATTCCGAGAAGCTCGCCCAAAGCCTCTTCCACAGCTACCTGCTGCCCTTCGAGATCGCTAGCGTTCTTTTGCTGGTCGCCATGGTCGGTGCCGTCATCATGGCCAAAAATAAGAAAGGGACCGAAGACTCATGATGTCCCCGGCGCACTACCTCTTTCTCAGTCTCGCGCTCTTCCTGATTGGCTGCGTCGGCGTGGTTACCCGCCGCAACGTCATCGTCGTTCTCATGTCCATCGAGTTGATCCTCAACGCCGTCAATATCAACCTCGTCCTCTTCTCCCGGGTTTTCGGCGATGTTGCCGGACAGGTCTTCGCTCTTTTCATCATCGCGGATGCCGCCGCCGAAGCCGCTGTTGGCCTCGGCATCATCATTGCCTTCTTCCGCAATCGCGAAACTGTCCTCGCCGACGAAATGGACCTCCTGAAATGGTAATCGCCTCCCTCATTCCGCTGTTCGGTGCGACAGGAGCCCGCTCATGACACCCGGCTACTTCCTCTCCCACCTCTGGCTCATCCCCTTGTTTCCGCTGGTCACCGCGGCACTCATGCTCATCATCGGCCGCCTTCTTCCCAAGTCCGCGGTCAGCTTCCTCTGTGTCGGCAGCGTCTTCCTTTCCTTCCTTCATGCTTTCGGTGCGGTCGTCCAACTTTTCGCGCTCGATCCGGAGCACCGCGTCTTCCAGCAGATCCTCTTCGAGTGGATTACTCCCGGCGTCATGCCGGCCGCTGGCTCGCTCGTCCCTTTTATCGCCGACTGGGGCTATCTCCTTGACCCGCTTTCCAGCGTCATGGTCCTCGTCGTCACCGGCGTGGGTTTCCTGATCCACGTCTACTCCGTTGGCTATATGGCCCACGAAGGCGGTTACTACCGCTTCTTTGGCTATCTCAACCTCTTCATGTTCGCTATGCTCACCCTCGTCCTCGCCAACAATCTACTTCTCCTCTTTGTTGGCTGGGAAGGCGTCGGCCTCTGCAGCTATCTCCTCATCGGCTTCTATTTCCTTAAAAAGTCCGCTTCTGACGCCGGGAAAAAGGCCTTCATTGTCAACCGCATTGGCGACACCGGCTTCCTCCTCGGGATCTTCCTGATCGCCGCCACTTTCGGCACCATCCGTTTCACCTCCGAAGGCCTCCCCGAAGGCGGCGTTTTCACCGGCATCACCCAATCTCTCTCCGCCATGCTCAGCCATGGCGCTCTCGTCGCCGGCGCTCCCGTCCTGACCGCCATCGCCATCCTTCTTCTCATCGGCGCCACCGGCAAGTCTGCGCAAATTCCGCTCTACGTCTGGCTCCCCGACGCCATGGAGGGCCCCACCCCCGTCTCCGCACTCATTCATGCCGCCACCATGGTCACCGCTGGCGTGTACATGGTCACGCGCATGAACTCCATCTATCAGCTCGCCCCCATCGCCATGGATATCGTCGCCATCGTCGGCGCCTGCACGGCCATCTTCGCCGCCACCATGGCCCTCGTCCAGAACGACATCAAAAAAGTCCTCGCCTACTCCACCATTTCCCAGCTCGGTTACATGTTCCTTGCCCTCGGCGTCGGCGCTTTCGCGGCCGGTATCTTCCACTTGATGACCCACGCCTTCTTCAAGGCGCTCCTCTTCCTCGGCGCGGGTTCGGTGATCCATGCCCTCTCCGGCGAGCAGGACATTCGCAAGATGGGCGGCTTATATAACTCCATTCCCCGCACCTCGCGCCCGTTCCTGATTGCGACCTTGGCGATTGCCGGCATACCGGGCTTCGCGGGCTTCTTCAGCAAGGATGAAATCCTGGGAAGCACCTTCCGCCGCTCGCTGAGCACCGACCGCTACCTCGCGCTCTGGATCGTCGGAGTGTTTACCGCCGGACTGACCGCGTTTTACATGTTTCGATTATTCAACCTGACATTCCGAGGACTCTCGCGCGTGCCGCACGAGTTGGAGCACCACATCCACGAGTCTCCCCTCTCCATGACCCTTCCGCTGGCGATACTGGCAGGCCTCTCGATCGTCGGTGGTTGGGTGGCACTGCCTGCTCTGTGGGGTGCGGAAAGTCCATTTGAAAAGTTTCTGGAGCCCGTGCTGAAAGGCGTTGTTCCAGAGACCTCCGCGGTTCACTTCGCGCATCACACCCTCTTCAAAGAGTATCTACTCATGGCCGTTTCGGTGACGGCCGCCGGGCTCGGTATCTACCTCGCTGAACGCCTCTATATCCAGTTCCCGCACCTCCACGCCAAGGTCTCTGCGCGCTTTCCTCGACTCCACAACCTGCTCATTCACAAATATTACGTGGACGAGATTTACGACGCGCTCTTCGTCAACCGTACCAAGGACCTCAGCACCGCTTTTGGCCTCTTCGACGCCAAAATCCTCGACGGCATCGGCGTCAACGGCACGGCTTGGCTCACCCGCGTCTTTTCCCGCATTTCCATGTGGTGGGACAAGTGGGTGGTCGACGGTCTCGTCAACTTCGTCGCCAAATTCATCCGCTTCTGGAGTCACCCTATTCGAATGTTCCAGACCGGCGTCTTTTCCAGTTACGCCATCCTCATTCTGATTGGGCTTGCGATTTTACTGGGCTATTACGGCCATCACATGCAGGTTTTAGTGCGCAACGTGCACTGAAAGGTTAATTGGCATGCAGCTTTTCTCACATCACTTGCTCAGCGTGATTCTCTTCACGCCCCTGGTCGGCGCCATCGCGCTTCTGTTCGTTCCGCGTGAATCGCCCACTCTCCACAAGATCGTCGGCAATGCCTTCGGCATCCTCGGTTTCGTCGTCTCCATCCCTCTCGTCCAATACTTCCGCGCCGGGTACGATGGCTACACCTTCACCGAGTCCGCTGAGTGGATTCCCTCCATTGGCGCCAGGTACTCCCTCGGCATCGACGGCATCAGCTTCCTGCTGATCATGCTTACCACCATCCTTGGCATGCTCGCCATCCTCTCTTCCTGGTCCGCCATCCAGACCCGCACCAAGGAGTATTACATCCTCCTTCTCCTCCTCCAGACCGGCATGCTCGGCGTCTTCATGTCCCTCGACTTCTTCCTCTTCTACGTCTTCTGGGAAGTCATGCTCGTCCCCATGTACTTCCTCATCGGGGTTTGGGGCAGCGAACGGCGTCTCTACGCCGCCATCAAGTTCTTCCTCTACACCTTGGCCGGTTCCGTCCTCATGCTTTTGGGCATCCTGGCGCTTTACTTCAATGCCGCCAAGATCACCGGCGTGCAGACGTTTGACGTTCCCGCACTCCTCGCCGCCGCTCAGCAGTTTCCCGATTCGCTGAAAGTTTGGCTCTTCTGGGGTTTCTTCTTCGCCTTCGCCATCAAGGTCCCCATGTTCCCGTTCCACACCTGGCTGCCGGACGCTCACACCGAAGCTCCCACAGCCGGCTCCGTCATTCTGGCCGGCGTCCTCCTGAAAATGGGCACCTACGGTTTCATCCGATTCTCGCTGCCTCTGCTGCCGGCCGATCCGGCCATGCGTGCCAAAATCATCCACATTCTGATCTTCCTCTCCCTCGTCGGCATCATCTATGGCGCCGTCGTCTGCCTCATGCAGAAAGACATGAAACGCCTCATCGCCTATAGCTCCGTCAGCCATCTCGGCTTCTGCACTCTCGGCATCTTCGCCCTTACGCCCAACGGCCTTTCCGGCAGCGTCCTCCAACAGATCAATCACGGCATTTCGACCGGCGCTCTCTTCTTGATCGTCGGTGTCCTCTACGAACGTCGCCACACCCGCCTCATCTCTGAATTTGGCGGACTCGCCACTCCCATGCCCAACTACGCTGCGATCTACCTCATCGTCACGCTCAGTTCGCTCGGCATGCCCGTTCTCAACGGTTTCATCGGCGAATTCACCATTCTCCAGGGAGCGTTTCAGGTCAACAAAGCCTGGGCTGCCTGGGGTACTCTTGGCATCGTCCTCGGCGCCGCCTACCTCCTCTGGCTCTACCAGCGCGTCATGTTCGGGCCCGTCACCCACGAAGTCAACAAGACCCTCCCCGACATGAATCTTCGTGAATACGCCGTGCTTTTGCCGCTCGTCTTCTTTGCCTTCTGGATCGGCATCTACCCCAAGCCCTTCTTCAACTACATCAACAGCCCTGTCGAGAAGATCGTTCGCCAGGTCAACCCGGACTTCTATAAAGTGAATCGCAGCCAGCTTGCTGAGTTGCCGGCTTCTTCCTCCCCGCAATCTCAACCTGCGCCCGCTCCCTCGGCCCCTCCCTCTCCGGAGGTCAAATAAGGCTTACCCATGCCCGCCTTTTTCCAATCCGTGCTCGCCTACATCCATGGCGATGGGCTCACCATCCTTCCCGAGATGGAGCTCCTCCTCTTCGCTCTCGGCATCCTCATCTTCGATTTTCTCCTCGATTCCAAGGAAAAATACTGGAACGCCATTCTCGCCATGCTCGGTGTCTGCGCCAGCGGCATGGGCCTCTACATGCAAATCCAGCGTTACAACGCCGAGCGCGCCAATCCCATGCACTCGTTTGGCTTGCTCGGCTTCAACAACACCATCCTTGTCGACGGTTTCTTCATTATCTTCGCCGGCCTCTTCCTCGCCGCCACTGCCCTCGCCATTCTCCTCTCCGTGAAATATCTCGATCTCGAAAGGGAACAGGAGGGCGAATATTACGCCCTGATTCTCCTCGCCTGCATCGGCATGATGCTGATGGCTTCCGGGATCGACCTCATCGTCCTTTTCCTCGGCCTCGAGACCATGGCCCTCAGCTTCTACGTCCTCTCCGGTTATCTCCGCCGCAACAAGCGCTCCAACGAAGCCGCCATGAAATACCTTCTCCTCGGCGCGTTCAGTTCCGGCATCCTCGCCTACGGTTTCTCCCTGCTCTATGGCCTCAGCGCCTCCACCAACATCGCCCAGATCGGCAATATCCTCGACCGCCGCCTCCAGTACACGACCAGCCCCGCTCACCCCATGGTCGATTGGCTCGTCGTTCTGGCTTTCGTCACCGTCGCCGCCGGCCTCTTCTTCAAGATCGCTGCCGTTCCCTTCCACCAGTGGGCCCCCGACGTTTACGAAGGCGCCCCCACTCCCATCACCGCCTACATCAGCGTCGCCTCCAAGACCGCCAGTTTCGCCCTCTTCCTTCGCCTCATGACCGGCGTCTTTGGTGGTTCTCAGGCCACCTGGCAATACGCCGTTGCTGGCGTGGCCATCGCCTCGCTTACTTGGGGCAACCTCGCCGCCATTACCCAGACCAATATCAAGCGCCTCCTCGCTTATTCTTCCATCTCGCACGTCGGTTACATTCTCCTCGGTCTGGTCGCCGGTAATATCACCGGCCTGGTCGGCATGGTGTACTACCTCATCGCCTACGCCTTCATGACCATGGGTGCCTTCGCCGTCGTGGTCGTCATGCGCCAGCGGGGCCTCATCGGCGACGAACTCGACGATCTCGACGGCCTCTATCAGCGCAGCCCTGCGGCCGCACTCTTGCTCCTCGTCTTCATGCTCTCCCTCGCCGGCATTCCACCCACCGCCGGATTCGTCGGAAAGTACTTCATCTTCCAGGCCCTTATCGAGACCCACCACCCCGTCCTTGCCGTCTTTGCTGCCCTCTACATCGTTCCTGCCCTCTACTATTACTTCCGCGTCGTCGTTCACTCCTGGCTCAAGAAGCCCGGGGAGGCCCCCGCCCCCCAGATGTCCACCGCTCAGGCCGTCGCCCTCGGTGCCGCTGTATTTGTCTCTCTCGCCGCCGGATTGTATCCTGAGCCATTCACTCGGCTGGCGCGCTATGCCTTCGGACAATAACCATTCCAAACCATCCGGCGACTCGCAGATCACTCCCGCGGAAAGGGAAGCGGGAGGCTTTTCGCGTCAGTTCGCCATGGCCATGGAGCTTCCCTTCATCCTCGTCGCTTCCGTCGGCGTTGGCGGCGTCGCTGGCTTCTTCCTCGATCGCTGGCTCCATACCAAGCCCTTTCTCATGCTCATTCTCGGCGCGTTGGGCTTCATCGGCGGCCTTCGCGACATGCTCCGCCGCCTCGACAAGCACTAGCACTATGGGTTCGTTCGTGTTTGTCTCTGCTGGCAGGTAACAATTCATCGATCCATCCACTCAACAAATCGTACGATTGTCATCCTCGAGCGCCTTCTACGACGAAGGATCTCAACCCACGGCGTCTTGGCACCCAACCGCCGCCCAACTTTCCCGATGTCCGGCCGAGGGTTCGTGGCACCATTGCAGCTATAATCTCCGTATCCCGTGACTTCCGTCGCCACTCCCGACACTCTCTACCGCGAATCCGAATCCCGTATCTCCTCTCTCACCCTCCTTCTCGGTATCCTCGTTGCCGCTCCGGTTGCTGCCCTCCACAACTGGCGCTGGGGCCTGGGCGTCCTCGTCGGCTCTGCTCTCGCCTGGCTGAACTTCCGCTGGCTCAAGCAGGGTCTCGACGCTCTCACTCTTGCCGCCACTTCGCAGCACGGCAACGAAAAAGTCCGCGTTCCACTCTCCGCTTATTTCAAAGCGCTCTTCCGCTACGCGTTGATAGCCTTCGTTATCTATGTTATTTTTAAGTATCTGCACGTTCCCGCATTAAGCATGGTTTGTGGTTTGTGTGCCTTGGGAGCGGCTGCCTTGCTGGTCAGTGTGCATAGCATCCTTCGCTCAACGGATTGAGGAATGGAAGAACATATAAGCCAAATCACCCACTGGGTGAACCACGTCTTCGGGCCTTTGGCCCTCCGGTTGTTGCACTCTCTGAATCTTCAACCCGCCGATTTTGAAAAGCCCATCCCTGAACAAGTCGTCATGTCCGTGCTCGTCCTCGTGATCGTCACGGTCTTGGCGCTCTTGCTTCGTTCCCGCCTTTCGGTCGAGCGTCCCGGAGCCTTTCAGCAGGGCGCCGAATTGCTTCTCACTAACCCGCTCGGCTTCGGCATCAAGGATCTTCTCGAAGAGAATTGCGGTCACGACGCCTACAAGTTCATCGCCTTCACTGGCTCTGTTTCTATCTTCGTTTTGTTCGCCAACCTGCTCAGCATCTTTCCCGCCTTCACTTCGCCCACCGGCAATGCCGTCGTTCCTCTGGCCTGCGCCATCCTCACCTTCATCTACTTCAACTATCAGGGCATTCGTCACCATGGCCTCGGCGGCTACCTGCTGACCTTTGCCGGCTCTCCCAAGCATTTCGGCGACTGGCTGCTGGCGATTCTTCTCTTTCCCGTCGAGATTATTTCCACCACCGCCCGCCTGCTCTCTTTGACCGTCCGTCTTTGGGCCAACATTTTCGCCAGCGATTTGATCTACCTGATTTTCCTCGGCCTCCTTGTCGGGCCGGTTCAGTGGGGGTGGGCCAAGAGTGCATTCCTCGGCCTCTTTCTCGCGATCTTTCCGGTCGTCATTCCGATTGCTTTTGTCGGACTGCACATCTTCGTCTCCATCATTCAGGCCTACATCTTCACGGTCCTGCCCTCGATCTACATCGGTGGCGCGATCGCTGAAGAGCACTAGTTTCGGGATTGTCTTTTTGCCCGTGGCATAGGGCAGGGCATTGTGAGCAGTGCCGAGCACCATCGGACGCGGGGGGGGCCGCGATGTTTCACCAGGTTTGTTTGCGCCGTTCAGCGTGAGACCGGTTTGCACCACGTACATCCGGGAACCACCCACTGGCGGTCATTCTCTAGGAGGCTGTTATGAAGAAAGCTGTCATGTTGTTGGCTGTCCTCGTGGCCGTCACGTTGCTCGCGCCGGCTGCGTTTGCGCAGGAAACCGGCGCCGCCGGTGGGAAGGGTACTCTCGCGATCGCCGCTGCTTTCGGCATGGCCATCGCCGCGTTCGGCGCGGCTTTCGGTCAGGGCCGCATCGCCTCGGCTGCCTGCGAAGGCATGGCCCGCAATCCGGGCGCTGCCGGCGCGATTCGCGCCGCCATGATTCTCGGCTTGGTCTTCGTTGAGACCCTGGCTCTGTTCACTCTCGCCATCATCATGTTGAAGGTCTAACAGCCCTATCTCGATTCTTTTGGGCCCCGTCGGTTCCCCGGCGGGGCTTTTTTTATTTGCCTCCGCACAGCCCAGTCCGGCCCGCTCCGATCTGCTTGTCATCCTGAGGAGCGCAGTGTGCGACGAAGGATCTCAACCGCTGTTGCTTGGGAATGCTGCAGCCGCCTGCTTATATTGCCTCTTGCGTTATATAAACGATGTGTTATAATCTACGGATTGGATCGTGTGGCTGGGCTCTCTGTTAACCAGGAAAGCAGCATCTCCGTAGTTTTCTCAAAACAAACAATTTCTAAGTCGCCTGGAACCAACACTTACGTAGCAGCGCTCCGCCAACATCTTTATATTTTACACTTACGAAAAAACCGGGGGGAGGGTCCCCCAAATGAGAAGCCACGGGCCCGACCTGGCGGTCCCGTGGCAATGGGCGGACAAACTTGAGAACTTCAGATTAGATTGCGGCGAGCTGCTCCAGCGCGGCCTTGTTCGTTACCAGCAGCGTTGACCCGTTCACTTCCACCAGGTGCTTCCGTTTGAAATCACTGAAGCTCCGGCTTACCGATTCGCGCGAGCACCCGATCAGTTGCGCTATCTCTTCGTGTGTCAGCGCCAGTTTCACCCGCTGCACTCCGTTTGCGCTTGGTGCCTCTGCCGACCACTCCACCAGAAATCGCGCCAGCTTCTCTTCCACTGAATTGCTGAGCCCGATCGATCGGATCACTTCGTACGCCGAGTGGCAATCCCGGCCCAGATGCTGCGCCACGTGCAGGCACGCGTCCCCATGCTCTTTGATGAACTTCAGAAAGTCTTCGCGCCCGATGTACGCCAGCCGCGCCGGTTGCAGCGCTTCGGCGGTGATCTCATGCTGTGTGCCGGCCAGCGTCGCATTCAGTCCAAGAATTTCGCCCGGTTTCGCGATCTTGAAAATCAACGTCTTGCCGTCGCTGTTCGTCGTCAGCAGCTTCACTCGGCCTTCGCACACGATGTACACTCCACGCGCCTGCTCGCCTTCCATGAATAGGATCGCGCCGGAGGGATACGAACTGGTCCGGCGGATTTCCACCAGGGACTGCGCCGCCCGCGGCGACAGCTTGCAGAAAAACATGTCGGTCCGCCGCTCACACGTCGTGCATTCTTCGACGCCGGCCACCCCGTACGAAGTGCCCACTTTTCTCGGGACACTCGTGAAGTACGGGCTCTCTCGTTTTGTCGCGATCAAGGTTGGGGCCATGGTGGCTTCCTTTCTGTGTTAAATCCGACGCTTTGAGGAAGTGCAACCACGGGGCCAGAGCTGAAAAGGACTACAGAAATTCTCCGCACGTCGTAGATGTAACAAACTAATGGTCTTAACCGTCGATGACCTGTCGTGACCGGCGCGGTTTCGTGCGGCGAAGATAGCCGGGGTGGGTCAAATCGCACAATCTTGTGTGATCTTCATCACTCCAACCCGCTCCCGCCTCCACCCTCTTCTCTCGTCACTTACGCCAGATTCCCAGTTTGGCACTCCGGGTCTAGCAACTGCCGGATCTTCCGCGCCAGCGCATCATGTGTAAACGGCTTCTCGATGAACGCTACTTCATCCTCCAGAAGCGCATTCTGCGAGATCACTCCCGCCGTATGCCCCGACATATACAGCACCTTGAGTTCAGGCCGCTTTTTCAGCAACAGGTCTGAAAGTTCTTTGCCGTTCATGTGCGGCATCACCACGTCCGTTAGCAACAGGTGAATCCGACCTGCGTACTCGTGGGCCACGTTCAACGCCTCGGACGCTTCCGCCGCCATCAGTACGCGGTATCCCGAGGACTGCAGGAAGTCGCGCGTAACTTTGGCCAGCAATTTCGAATCTTCTACCAGCAGAATCGTTTCCGTCCCGTTCGACACTTCACCTGCGTTCTCCGCTGCGAAATCCTCCCCACCCGTTCCTTTCACCCGCGGCAGGTAGATTTTGAATGTTGTTCCTCGGCCCGGCTCGCTGTACACCCAGATGTGCCCCCCGCTCTGCCGCACAATCCCGTACACCGTGGCGAGCCCGAGGCCCGATCCGGCCCCCTTTTCCTTGGTTGTGAAAAATGGCTCGAAGATTCGGCTGACCGTCTCCTTGTCCATGCCCTGACCGGAATCTGTCACCGACAGCTGCACGTATGGCCCGGGTTCCACGTCAATATGCTCGCGCACGTAAGCTTCGCCGAGGTACGTGTTGTTGGTCTCGATCGTCAACCGACCGCCGGTCCCCATCGCGTCGCGCGCATTCGCCACCAGGTTCAAGATCACTTGCGAGAGTTGGCTCCGGTCGATCTTGACGTCGCCTATGCCCCGCGTCAGCACCATTTCCAGCCGGATGTTCTCTTCCACGATCCGGCGCAACAAGGGCTCCAGGTCGGTCAAGACCACATTCACGTCCAGCAACTGCGCTTCGCTCACCTGTTGCCGCGCAAACGCCAGCAGTTGCCGGGTTACCGTGGCGGCCTCTTCCCCGGCCATCTTGATTTGGTCGACTCGCTCCAGAAATGACGCCGGCGCGTTTGCGGACTTCAGCATCATCTCCGCATTTCCGAGGATCACGCCCAGCAGGTTGTTGAAGTCGTGGGCAATCCCACCGGCCAGGCGCCCGATCGCTTCCATCTTCTGTGTCAGCAGAAGCTGCTCTTCCAGGCGTCGCGCGCGTTCCTGTTCAGTGTCGCGCTGCCGCATTGCCAGTTCGCGCTGCACGATTTCGCCTTGCAGCGCCTCGTTGGCTCGCACCAGCTCGGCGGTGCGTTCCAGGACGCGCGTTTCCAGCTCCTCTTTGGCTTCCCGCAGTTCGTTTTGCGCTTTCTTTTGCGGCGTGATGTCACGGATTGCGCTGAAGACGCGGACTCCGTCTTCTGTGCGGAACGGGCTCAAGCTGATTTCAACGGGGAATTCCGTGCCATCTTTCCTTCGCCCGAACAATTCCCGGCCCGCCCCCATGGGGCGCAGCCGCGGCGTCTTTCCGTAACCCTCTCGATGATTTACGTGTTGCCCGTGATAGCGCTCCGGGATCAGGATCTCGACAGGTTGCCCCAGCAACTCATCGCGCTGGTATCCAAACAGGCTCTCTGTCTGCGCGTTGACCAGCGAGATCTTTCCCTCGGCATTGGCAATGACCATCGCGTCCGGCGCCGCTTCCAGCAATGCGCGGAATTGCTCGTCTGTCCACGATGCTCGTGAGGAGATCGCGTCAGGACTGGCGGAGCGATGCCGGTCTTCCATTTTAGTAGTCCTAACTCCAGTTGCCTCTTGTAACAACGAACGACTTCAGGCGCAACACTTTTCTCTGTTGGTGCTGCCGACGCGATCCTCAGGCGTTCCGAAATGGAACGGTCAACGCGATGTGAACATGGGGTTCTGGGAGACGAGGAGGTTCAGAACGTGATTCGGGAGCAGTCCCAAGTACACCGTAATCAGTGCCGCGACAGTCACTACCATTGCAGCGGTTGGGCTGAGCCCTTGCGCTGCGTCGGCAGGCAGTGTGCCTTTGTAATCGTGCATGTACATCACGACGACCAGCCGCAGGTAATAATATGCTCCAATGATGCTGTTGATGGCCATCAGCACCGCCAGCCACAACAGCTTAGAATTGACCGCCGCCGTGAAGATGTACAGCTTTCCGAAGAATCCGGCTGTAATGGGCAGTCCCAGCAGCGAGAGCAGGAACAGACTTAGCGCCGCTGCCGCAAAGGGCTGACGGGTGGCTAGTCCCGCATAGTCGTCCTGCGTCAGGTACCGCTCACCCTTGCCGCCGAGTTCGGACACGATCGTGAACGCTCCAACGGACACAAGCGCGTAGCTCGCCAGGTAGAACAACGCGGCACCATAAGCTTGCGCCGGTCCCGCTGCGCTCGTCTTCATCGTAGTGACCGCGGCGAAGGCCACGAGCGTGTAGCCGGCGTGCGCGATTGAACTGTAGGCAAGCAGTCGCTTGACGTTCGACTGCACGAGCGCCCCGAGGTTGCCCACAAACATCGTCAGCACCGCCAGGATCCAGAATGCCCAGAACCAGAAGTCCGTCGCAGCCTGGCTGGTTCCAAAGATCCGCAACAGCAATGCAAACGTGGCCGCCTTCGGACCTGCGGAGAAGAGAGCAGTTACCGGTGTTGGCGCGCCCTCGTAAACGTCCGGCGTCCAAACCTGGAACGGAGCCGCAGCCACTTTGAATCCAAGCCCGATCAGAATCAGCGTCAGGCCGAGGCGTAACAAACCGCTCCCGGGCTCAGCGTCCGCAAACTTTGTCAAATACGTTGAACCAGTGGCGCCGTATACCAATGCGATCCCGTACAAGAAGAATGCCGTGGCGAACGATCCCAACAAGAAGTACTTCATCGCGGATTCGCTCGACTTGATCGAATCGCGCCGATAGCCGGCCAGAATGTAACTGGAGATCGAAGACATCTCCAATCCGATAAACGCGGTCAACAACTCTTGCGCTGAAGCCAGCACTCCCATCCCTGCGGTGGCAAACAGAATCAGCGCGTAGAATTCGGCGGGCTCCAGTCCTTCCCGCTCCAGATAGGAGTCGCTTGAGAGGATCACCAGAAACGAAATCAAGCCCAGGAGCCAATGGAAGAACAGACTGAAGGTGTCAAACTGTACCAGACCGCCAAAACCCGGGCCGTACGCCGCAAGCGAGGTCGTCAATGTGCCGGCAGCCGCACCCACCATGGCGAGAAACGTGAGTCCCTGGCGGTTCTTCACGAACGGTTGCAATAGCATCAACAAAACCCCGAAGACACACCAGCACAGTTCAGGGAGCACGCGATGAACGTCGATCCAGCCGGGAATCATCTAACGAGACGCCCTTTCCATGGAGTTCTCCGCTTTTCCGCTTGTTTGTGGCGCCGCCGGAATCGGCGTTGACACTTCCCGCATCACGTTCTTGTTCATCTGTTCCAAAACCGTCGCGCACGGCGCGGCGATGCGCCGTGTAAAGAAAGGCGATCCGATGCCCATCCAGAGTGTCACGGCCGCCAGCGTCACCAGCATCCACTTTTCGCGGAGAGAGATATCCTGCAATTCGCGATTCTTCTGGTGTGTCACTTCGCCAAAGAAAACTCTCTGGTAGGCCCAAAGCAGATAGCAGGCGGAGAGGATCACGCCGGTGGCTGCCCAAGCTGCCCACTTCCAATGCACCTGGTAAGTGCCGAGCAGAATCAGGTATTCGCCGACGAATCCGTTCAGCATCGGCAAGCCCAGGGACGACAGCGCAACAAACAGGAAAAACGCCGCCAGCCGCGGCATGGGAGTCGCCAGGCCGCCATACTCGCTGATCTCAAACGTGTGCCGCCGGTCATACAGCATGCCCACCAGCAAGAACAGTGCACCCGTGGAAATGCCGTGCGCGAGCATCTGGTAGACCGCGCCTTGCAGGGAAATATTCGTGAAGGCGAAGATGCCCAGAACCACGAAGCCCAGGTGGCTTACTGAGGAGTACGCCACCAGTTTCTTTAGATTCGGTTGCACCAACGCGACCAATGCTCCATAGACAATGCCGATGATCGCAAGCAGTGCCACCCACGGCGCTGCCCGGTGCGCGGCATCGGGAAAGAGCGGCAAACAGAAGCGGATCATGCCGTAGGTGCCCATCTTCAGCAGCACGCCGGCCAGGATGATCGAACCTGCCGTCGGCGCTTCCACGTGCGCGTCCGGCAGCCAGGTGTGCAAGGGGAACAAAGGCACCTTGATGGCGAACGCGAAGAAGAAGGCCAGAAACAGGATCATTTCCGTCTGCGCGGGCAGCAGCAGCGTTCCGGTCTGTACCATTTTCTGGATCGCCGGCAGGTCGAAGGTGCCGGTGGCGTTGTAGAGCCAGATGATGCCGACCAGCATGAGGATCGAACCCGCCATCGTGTACAGCACGAATTTCACCGCCGCATAAATGCGCCGGTCGTGGCCCCAGATCCCGATCAGGAAAGCCATTGGGATCAGCATCACTTCCCAGAAAAGGAAGAACAGGAACAGGTCGAGGGACAGGAATACGCCGACGACCCCCACTTCCAGCAGGAGCAGCATCACATGAAATTCCTTGATCCGGTGATGCACGCCGTGCCAGGAAGC
>Ga0335082_10000132_pt1 | contig 75273 bp, 70 predicted proteins | sample Lox_Sample_41_FD_206718 | JGI IMG/M metagenome (GOLD analysis project Ga0335082, IMG submission 206718) | Soil microbial communities from Loxahatchee National Wildlife Refuge, Florida, United States - Lox_Sample_4.1 | ecosystem: Environmental > Terrestrial > Soil > Wetlands | place: USA... | reverse complement strand
TTCCCGACTCCGCCAACATCGTCAATCTCCACGCGCCCGACTACCGCCGCAACACGCTCGCCTTCTTCACCGAAGACGACATCCGTGTCAGCGATCGCCTCACCGTCAACCTCGGCCTTCGCTATGAGCTTTTCATGCCGGTCCACGAGGGAAAGAATCAGCAGGCTACGTTCGACTTCCGCAATGACAGCATCATTGTTCCCAAGGGACAGAACGTACAACTCACTCCGACTCTCGCCTCCTATCTGCCTCTGCAGGCAACGGGTTCCTCAGGCTTGATCAATCCCGATTACAACGATTGGGCTCCGCGGATTGGGTTCGCGTTCAAAGTCACAAATCGCCTGGTCATGCGCGGTGGCTTCGGCATCTTCTATGGAGGCGTCGAGAACGGCCCCTTCTCGTTCCCTAGCCCCGGCTTCAACCCGCCTTACTTCGTCACGCAATCTTTTAACTCGCCTTGCGGCAACCCGGTTACACCGCAAGCAAACCCTGCTTACCCAACCAGCTTGTGTGCGATCGGCACGAAGTTTCCCGCGAATGGCGGCACTCCTGACACCAGTCTCATGATCAACAACTTCTGGGCTCAGGGATATCCTGCAACCTCACTCTCCGATCCGAACAATCCTCTTCTCTATGCCATCTCTCCCAGCCTCAAGACGCCGCGCATGCAGCAGTGGCACTTTGGCCTCCAATATCAACTGCCGCACGAGACAATCGTGGAACTCTCGTATGCTGGATCTCACGGATCCCGGCTCTACGGTTTCTACAACGGAAATCAGGCTACGCCGAGTACCGATCCCAACGCTCCGCTGGCGCCGCGCCGTCCTTTTCCTGCAGTCGATGGCACAATCGCCACCTACCGCTCCGACACGATCTCGAACTATCACTCCCTCCAGGCACGAGTCGAGAAACGCGCCTCACATGGTCTGCAGTTCGAGGCCTCATATACTTACAGCCACTCGCTAGACAATGCCTCCAGCGCTAGCCTCGGATCCCTAGCCAACGGGGATTTCCGCGATCAGCGATTCCCGCAACTGGAGTACGGCAACTCCGACTTCGACGTCCGCCATCACCTCGTTGCCAGCTACTCCTGGGACCTGCCCTTCGGTAAAGGACAGGCGTTCGGCGGAAATGCGCATGGTTTCGCAAATCAACTCATCGGGAACTGGCAGCTCGCGGGAATCGTCTCCGCGTCCACCGGCAACTGGTTTACGGTGACTGATCCCTTCAACAATGCGGCCAACAACGATTGTGGCGGCACCGTCTCCTACAACTGCACTCGCCCGAATCTGATTGGCGATCCCAATGGCAGGCCATGCCAGCCCGGCACTTTCTTTAACACCTGCGCCTTCGCGAGCGACACCACTCCTGGAACCTACGGCAATGAAGGACGCAACGTAACTCACGGCCCCGGCTACCAGACTTGGGACGTTTCGGTCCTCAAGGCGTTCCCGGTCCGCGAACAGATGCATCTCGAGTTCCGTGCCGACTTCTTCAATATCTGGAATCACGTGAACCCATTGTGGGGCCCGATCGGAGCCGCCGGACAGGTGGAACCTGTGGCTATCGAAATTGGCACTCCGCAATTCGGAACGCTTCAGGCTGCCCGCGATCCACGCCTGATCCAGTTCGCGCTGAAGTTCTATTTCTAGCGTCAGTCGTTGAAGGGATGACCCACGTCTCGCCGTAGTTGCGAGACGTGGGAACAAAGTACCCCGGCCGTCATCAAAACATGGCACAAACAGAAACAACTGCCGCAAGTCCCGTGCGTCTTCGCCGCACGCTCGGCCTTTGGGACCTCATCCTCTACGGGATGATCGTCATTCAACCCACGGCTCCCATGCCCGCGTACGGCATCATGAGCCAGCGCGCGCAGGGCCACGCCGTCACTACGGTGCTGATCGCGATGGTCGCCATGCTCTTCACGGCGATCAGCTACGGACGTATGGCGCGCGCCTATCCCAGCGCCGGTTCGGCATTCACTTACGTCGGCTCTGAAATCCATCCCGCCCTCGGATACGTCACCGGCTGGGGCATGGCCATGGACTACATGCTCAACCCCATCGTCTGCACGATTCTGTGCAGCAAGTTCGCGCTCAACTTTGTTCCGGAAGTTCCTTACGCCGTTTTGGTCGTTATTTTTCTCGCCTTATTCACGGCACTGAATCTGTTTGGGATTCGCACTTCCGCCCGCATCAACGACACTCTCGCCGCAGCCATGGCAATCGTCATCGCTATCTTCCTCACGGCAGCCGTCCGCTACGTACTCAAGACTCCGCATGATGGCCTCGCGTTCTTCACGCGCCCGTTCTACGATCCCCAAACCTTCTCCGTCCCGGCAGTTCTCGGTGGAACATCTCTTGCCGTCCTGACCTACATCGGCTTCGATGGAATCTCTACGCTGTCCGAAGAAGCGGAAAATCCCAAACGCAACATCCTTCTCGCGACGGTGCTCGTCTGCCTGATCACGGGCGTGCTCGCATCCGTTGAGGTGTACGCTGCGCAGGTAGTTTGGCCAACCTCTCAGCCCTTCCCCGATGTCGACACCGCCTACGTTTCCGTTGCCGGCCGCGCCGGCGGCCACTGGCTCTTCAGCCTGATCAACGTCACTCTCCTGGTAGCAACCATCGGCTCCGGCATGGGATCGCAACTCGGCGCCGCGCGCCTCCTCTACGGCATGGGACGAGGCAATGCCATCCCAAAATCCTTCTTCGGTGCGATTGAACCCAAGCGCCGCATTCCCCGCAACAATGTTCTGTTTGTCGGATTCTTCGCCCTGGTCGGCAGCACATTCCTGACATTCGAGCGCGCCGCCGAACTTCTGAACTTCGGCGCCCTGCTAGCCTTCATGGGAGTCAACGCCGCGTCCTTCGTCCGCTATTTCTTGCGCGAACGCCGTCGCGACATCAGCAACTTCCTGGTACCAATCTGCGGTTTCACCGTCTGTCTGCTGCTGTGGTTGAATCTCAGCAAACCGGCGAAGATCGCAGGTGTTGTCTGGATGGCGCTAGGCATAGCCTACGGCGCCTACCGCACCCGAGGCTTCAAAGCCGAACTAGTCTCATTCGATGTTCCGGAGGAGTAAGAGAAATTGTGCATATCCCGGTTTGTCATCCTGAGGAGGGCGATGTTTGCCCGACGAAGGACCTATGCATTCGCTGGCCGCACCCATGCTGCCGGTGGGAAGTTTCGTTTTGAGGATTGAACTGAAGAAGAACTCGGAGGAACACGATGGCTGTCATCATGCGCCTGATCCAGCACTACCACCCGGCTCACAAAAAAGAATTCCACGAACTCGAAAAGCAGTTCGCCCAACTCGAGCACCGCGGCATCCTGCCTCGCGGCGAACGCACCGTCCCGATTTCCGGCCGCGAACCAGGAAACACCATCGTCTGCGAATTTCGCTTCGACTCCCTAGCCGCCGCCGAAAAAGTCTTGAAGCAGATCGAAGCAAGCGACGAACACACGGAATTAGCCAAGAAGCAGCATCCGATGTTCCAGGGAAGCTGGGTCGAGTTCTACGAAGTCCTGGAATACTGAATCGCCCGCCGGTAAGGCACAACATTAACCACTCCGTTGAAGAGCCGACCTTTAAGGGCCCCGTTAAGCGCGGCAAAAAATGCGGGCTTTATCCCCTTAGGTCGCGTGTTGCCCGCATTCGCTATTTCTCTCGCCGCACATACGCCAACCCGCGCTTCAATTCCGCTCCAAGGTCCGTCTCATCCGTCACCACGTGCACCGGCTTGCCCGACTGCTTCCCGAGCCAGTCGTTGAGTTCACTCACGGTCGCCTCAACGTACCGTCCTTCACGACGCACAGGCATCCCCGTCGAAGCCCACCGCTGCACAACAGACGAAGGCTCGCCCAGAAAATCCGAGATCTGCTTCCATCCCTTGAGGAGTTCCGTCTCACCCTTCGACTCAGACGCTGCCTTGCCCTTTGTCGTATGCGAATGATTCGTTTTCTTCGGCATGATCTTCTCGCTATACGATGCCGAATCGCCACTTTTGGCTATACTGAATTCACCCTCCGTGTCACAGCATGGGCCCGTAGCTCAAACGGATAGAGCATCGGATTTCTAATCCGAGGGTTGCAGGTTCGATTCCTGCCGGGCCTACCAGCGCAAAATCCTTCCCTCCGAACCAGCGCTTGACTTCTCCTCGCTAACTTCATATGCTTCGCCTGTTCAGTGAGAAGGAGGGCGCGTTCGCGCGCCGCTCACCCCAGGAGCTTCCTCCCGCTGACTTCCCCAGGACCAATCAAAAGATCGCACAATGAACACCCGACTTCCGGCTCATTGGCCGACAATCGGAATTTTGACTCGCTCTATGACAAGGCATCACTACTCATCCTGAAATGACAGGGAATGTAACGATGGAGTGATGCACGGAGGATCGTTATGGACACCCACCTCTTGCTGTACGTGTTAGTCCTCGTCGCCCTGATTGTAGTGATCCCTATCTGCCTCAGGATCGTCAACGGTCCCGCCTTCAAGCAGAAACGCAATGAAGTCGTCGTGCGAGAACCAGGCCGGCATTTCCTCGGAAAACCAAAGCCTGTACTTACTGAAGTAAGAAACGACTTCGAATTTGCGCTCTTGAGTCAGGCTGTCTACCAGCACAAGCCCGACGCTAAAGCGATCCAGGCTGACCAGTGTGTCGATGCAGACGGATTGCTTGCGTCCTTAGGGTGGACACAATGGAAGAACTTCTCCGATCAGAAATCAGAGGAACTGTTTACCCAATTCCATCTGCGAGTAGAAGTATGGTCGCACGCCTCCACCAGCCGCGTTGCCGTAACATTTGCCGGGACCGAGGTTACCAATCTTCAAGATTGGCGGGCGAACTTGCGCTGGTTCTTGCCGCATCATCCTGATGAATACACCATCGTCGTAACAAATTTCGGAGCCGACTTCGTAAACGAATGGGACAGACGGAGAACCCAGCCCGGCTGGGAGTTTCTCAATAACGCGCACCTATTTTCAACCGGTCACTCCCTGGGCGGAGGTCTTTGCCAGGAGTTCGCATACTCTCTCCCGACGTCGTCGCCGACCGTCCCGCGGGTCGCGCACGTATATGCCTTCGATCCATCGCCCGTAACCGGCTTTTACAGCGTCAAGCGCCATCTGCGCGATCAAAACCGAAAAGGCTTGGCGATAGATCGCATCTATGAACGCGGAGAGGTCCTCTCAGTCCTGCGATCGCTGGTTTACTTCGTCAAACCACCCAGCGTCAGGAACCCTGCAATTCGCCAAGTCCGATACAACCTGTTTTCAGCTTGGGGAGCTATCGCGAAGCACTCCATCGATCGCCTGGCTTGCAAGTTGTACGACATCGTCAAAAATGAGATCGACGTCTCCGGTTCACCGGCATCTCCTCCGCCGACCGTCGAAACATTAGCGAGATAGCCGGATCGGCTAAATGCGAGGACGGAAGGAGCGGTCTCCCGATTTTGAGGCGAAAATCGGCGCCCGCTCCGCAACCTCACTTACTGCCACTTCAAACAGAGCGGGCCTCTACGGGGGTTTTCGCCAGACCAATTACGCCTTGATGAACTGCACGTCCAGCGTAATGGTGACCTCGTCGCCTACCAGGATTCCGCCGGTTTCGAGCGCCGCATTCCACGTCAAACCGAAATCCTTTCGATTGATCCGCGTAGTCGCTGAGAGTCCCACGCGAGTATTGCCCCACGGATCTTTCGCCGGCGCGCTCGGACCTTCCATCTCGAATACTACGTTCTTCGTGACGCCGTGAATACTCAACTCTCCGGACACGGACAGCTCGCCGTCAGTCTCCTTCGAGACTCGGGTCGATTTGAAGTTCAGCGTCGGGAATTTCTCGACATCGAAAAAGTCGGGACTCTTCAGGTGCGCGTCGCGCTGCGCATCGCGCGTATTGATCGTATTCGCGTCGATCGAGGCCTCGACGTACGAATTGCCAATGTTGTCCTCATCCAACTTCAGACTGCCGGTGATCGAGGTGAACTCGCCCTTCACGTTAGAGATCATCATGTGTTTGACCTTGAACTGGGCGCTGGAGTGAACGGAATCGATGTTCCAGGCTGTGGTGGTAGTTGTGGATGCTGTCAATGTGCTCATTTTGTATTCTCCTGTTAGACAGACGATCGTGATAACGACTATTACGCCAAAAAATTTACTCGATTCCCTGCTGCGCCTCGTTCAACAAGCTTTGGAGGGACTGCAAGCCCTCGCGCCCCAAATGGCCCAACTGCTGCCGGTGGGTTTCAGTCACCGGTTCGTCGAGGTCGGCCAGCAGGCGCAGGCCTTCCGGTCTGATCCGGGTTTGTACCTGGCGACGGTCTTTCGTTTCCCGGCAGCGCGCGATTAGACCCCGTTTTTCTAAACGGTCGAGCAAGCGCGTAATGTCCGGATCTCGCGTTATCATGCGACGTCCAATTTCGCTGCAAGTCAATCCTTCAGGTGCGCCGCGCAGAATCCGCAAGACGTTATATTGCGTCGGGGAGACGTCCGCCGACTTCAACACCTTCTCTACGCTCCTTGCAAGCAGGTCCGCTGTCCGCCATAGGCTGACGAAAACATCCTCCTCCAGGCAGCCAGGCCTCCTCCGCTTTGTGTCTTTTTCCGTCATCAACAAACAATCTATTTGTTATAACGAATATTGTCAAGACGATAATTTCCTTGCAAATCAATACTTTCGAAATTTCCCAGCTTCAGCGGATGTTGAAAGTCCGTTTCACCGGCCTCAGCTCCACAGCCGGTCCCACGACCGCTCCTGGTCCCACTGCGGCGTAGGATCGAAGTATCCCGTGCCCGGCGCCAGATGTTGCCGCACCACATCCTCGTTCAGCGTCACGCCCAGCCCCGGACGCTCTGGCACCTCAATCCATCCGTGATTCACAATCGGCGTCTTCACGCCCTCTTGCACCATCGACGACCACCACGGCACATCCAGCGAATGATTCTCCAGCGCCAGGAAATTCAAAGTCGCCGCCGCACAGTGCACATTCGCCATGCACGATATCGGTGTCCCCGCAAAATGCATCGCCATCGGCACTCCATACTCTTCGGCCATGTCGCCGATCTTGTGTGTTTCAAGAATCCCACCCGAGGTCGCCAGATCCGGCTGAATCTTCCCGACCGCATGCTTCTCGCATAGAACTTTGAACGGCTCCTTCAAATAAATGTCTTCCCCGGTCAGGATTGGCGTGGGACTCTGCTCCGCGATCTCTCTCAGCAGGTCGGTGTATTGCCACGGAATCACGTCTTCCATCCAAGACAAGTTGTACTTCTCGTAAGCTTTGCCCAACCGAATGATTGACTTCACGCCGAGATGCCCGAGATGATCCATCGATAGCGGGATCTCCATTCCAACTGCATCCCGCACCGCGGCAACAAATTGCTCCAGCATGGCAATGCCTTTGTCTGTGACTTCCATCCCCAACAGCGGATGCGGTAACTGGTTCGCCTCCCACTGGTTCAGGTCGGATGGATTGGTCACCGTCCCCGGCGTGTCCGACACCATCTCCACGCCCAGATCCATCTTCAGCCAGGTGAGCCCCATGCCTTCCTTGCGCTCTTTCATTCGCTGCGCGTAAATCTTCGGATCCTTCGACTCCGTCGTATCCGCATAAACCCGTATCTTGTCGCGGAATTTCCCGCCACCCACCATCATGTACACGGGCGTGTTGTAAACCTTGCCCGCGATGTCCCACAGTGCCATCTCGATCGCGCACACGCCTCCGGCCTGCCTCGCGTGCCCGCCAAATTGCTTGATCTTCCGGAAAATCTTGTCGAGCTGCAGTGGATTCTCCCCCACAATGCGGCTCTTCAGAAACAGCGCATACGTCGCGCTCGCCCCGTCGCGCACTTCGCCCAGCCCGTACACCCCCTGGTTCGTATCAATCCGGATAATCGGGCACGGACTCGGCCCCGGCTTCACAACGTTCGCCACCCGCATGTCCGTGATCTTCAATGTCGACGGACTCGAATTCATGTTCACCGCCCTTGGGTAGGCTTCAGCAGACTCCGCGAGCAGAGCACCTCCCAACGCCATAGCAGAAGTTTTCAATACATCACGTCGACCCAGATTTGCCCAATTCTTCTCACTCATAACGCTCCCTATGAACTCAATGATTTGGAATAATTTCGCTTCGACTCAAGGCAGTCGCAGACAACTCGACGATTGCGACATAGAATTGTATGCTCGCTGGCAAGTCGCGAGCCGCAAAAAATCGTTTTTATAGGAGATCCCTGATGCCCCAACTCCGGAGTGCCGCGTTGCGCTCTTCCCTCGCAATCCTCGGCAAACTCGTCTGCGTAGCGTCTCTCCTTTCCACTGCTTACGCCCAGCTCTTCAGCTTCCCGAAGCAGGACCTTATCGACTACACCGCCAACTCTCCCTTCGACCGCCTCCCCGACGGTCGCCCGAAGATTCCGGACGCGTTGCTCGAGCGCGCCCGAGGAATGTCGGCCGAAGAAGTCTGGTCCGAACTCCAGGAGAAGGGCTACAACAACCAGTGGGCCGACGGGTTCCAGATCCTTCATCCCGGCAAAATCATGGTCGGACGCGCCTTCACCGTCCAGTTCATGCCCAAGCGCGCCGATGTTGACGATGTCGCCGAAGCCAAAGCCAAGGCCCACGGCCAGCCGTCGCTCTCCAATCAGTTCGCCATCGACATGCTCCAGCCCGGAGACGTCCTCGTCGTCGATCTCTTCGGCAAAAAAGTCGACGGCACCATCGTCGGCGACAACCTCTTCTATTACGTGATGAAAGCCACCAAGAGCGGCGGCCTCGTCGTGGATGGCAGCATCCGCGATCTCGACGGCATCTCCGAGATGAACATGCCCGCCTACTTTCGCCATGCCGATCCCACCCCCATCGGCAACGTGATGTTAACTGGGATTAACGTTCCGATCCGCATCGGCGGCGTCACCGTCATGCCCGGCGATCTCGTCTTCGGCGATAAAGAAGGTGTCTACTTCGTCCCGCCGCAATTTGTAAAAGAAATGCTCGAGCACGCCGACGAAATTCACGTTCACGACGAATGGACTAGAAAGAAATTTGACGAAGGCAAATACAAGTCCTCAGAAATCTACGGCTCGCCAAAGGACCCGGCATTGCAAAAGGAATACCGCGAGTACTTAAAGAAGAGACTGGACGAGATCCACAAACAGCAAGGCCAGCAATAGGATATTTGGACTTCTGCGCGGTTTGCTTTGAAAGGGGCGCGGCTTCGAGCCGCGCCGCAATCTCAACCTCTAACGTCTGTCATCCTGAGCGAGGATTGTTCTTCTCGCGCGGAGCGCGAAGAACAACCGCAGTCGAAGAGCCTGCCCTGAGGCGAATTTCGAAGGGATCCCTAACCCCCAGTTGTGACGGGACGCAATAGTACTACTGTCCTCCATCCTTTCCTCCGGCCACCGGCACCGGTTGAGTGGCGATCATCTTCCACGCTCCTGCCCGCTTCGCGTAAACCATGGCACAGCGCAAACTTGTCCGATCGCCAGCGGTGATCATGCCTCCAAATACGACCGCAGTGTCACCGTTAACTTTTGCGTTGAGGCCCACGAAATGTGTTTTGGCAAAGATCGGCTCATTACCGTTGGGTTGGAAGCAGGTTTTGCTTGTTAATGATCTGATTGTTCGGCGTGCTGCCGACGAAGCCGTCATCAATAATCTGACGCAACGCTTCCCCATTTCCCTTCTGCGATGCCTCCAGCCATTGCTGCTGAACGCTAAGCACAGCGGCCTCATCCGACAATCCGTTCGACTGTGCCAAACCCGCCATCGCGACCAATAGAACGAATAAACACACGTATCCCTTCATAGAAACCTCCATGATTAAAAGGCCGAACTCAATGAATGCTGCAGCCTGAGCAGGCCGTTTCCATCACATAGCTGATATAGCTCGCAAACCACAGCATGAATGCCAATGTCCCCGTAACGGCAACGATCGGAATCGTCCGCCCGGCAAGGCGTGCAGGAAATGCAACCGTGACAATTTCCCGCGTGGCCCTGAACCAAACACGCAGCAGCCCTGAAAACCCGCTTCGCGAATATGCTTCCCCGGCTTGCTGATCGAAAACGTCGATCATTTCGTCACCGAAATCGCCGCGCAAGTCCTTGGGATAAAAACTAAGGGAACTCTCGTAGACTCTATGACTGACATCGAGGAGCATCGTCTTCCCCTTAGCGGGCCTCACGGGGTACCAACTTCCTGCGCTGAGCGGAGCGCACCAGCGACTCCATGCGATTCAACTCGGCTTCTAATATCTGGCGGCCCCTGCGCAAAAGTCGGTAGTAGCGGCGGCGCCGTTCCGAGTTCGATGAGCTCAAGTTCTCTTCAATGAGACCGAGTTCCAGCAGCCGCTGGATGGTCGTGTAGATCGTCCCTGGTCCCATAGTGAATTGTCCGCCGGAAATGTCTTCCACTTCCTTCATGATCGCGTAGCCGTGTTTTTCCCCTTCGGCCAGCGCAAACAGGATGTAAAACACCGCCGGAGTAAGCGGAAGCAACTCGCGTAAAGGATCTGGATTGTCCGCTTTTGTCATATATCAATTACTGATATATCACTAAGAGATATATACGTCAACTTATTATTCTCGCGAAAGAGCCCAGTATCCTGAGCGAGGATTGTTCTTCGCGCGCCAAAAGCGAAGAACAACCGTCGAAGGATCCCTACCTTTCGGAGACTGCACAACGATCTCGCTGAACGTTTACTGGCCGTAAAGCGCAGACACCTCGACATGTACAAAAGGCCTACGTGCATCCCCGTCAGAACGGCAATCCCAACGCCCCGCTCAAAAATCTCGCCAGCGGCGACATCTTCCTGCAAGCCGTCGCAAACGTCGCCATAAACTTCGGACTGCACACCTGCGCATCCGTAAACTCGATCGCCGTCCCCAGATCGCGCAACTTCAGATCATCCACAAATTCATGATCGCAAGGAAATCCGCGTGGCGGACGCGACAGTTTCGTCGCATCATCCCAATTGAGCAGCTTGCGAATCGGCCGCCACTCGTCGCACCGCTCCACAATCGCACTCCGAACTTTCAACAGAGTCGGCGCCTCCGGATGCCACAATCCCGACGCCGCGAAACACCCGCCCGGCTCAATATGTAGATAGAACCCCGGAGAATGCACGTCTTTTCCGCGATGCGAAAACTTCATGGCTAGATGGGTCTTGTAAGGCCGCTTGTCCGCCGCAAACCGAGTGTCCCGGTAAATCCGAAACAACGATCCCCGCGTCATCCGTGGATCCGCCACAAGATAAGGCGTGATCTCATACAGGGGCGCGGCGAAGTCGGTGATAAACTGCACCGCCGGCCGGAGCATCAGCGCCTCGTATTCCTCCCGGCGCGCCTGGAACCACTCTCGCTTGTTGTTACGTTTGAGTCGTTTAAGAAAACCAAAGAGGTCGGGAGTGAAGTACGCGGGCATAGGAAATAAAGTACTGACACGTGGCAGAAAAAGTAAAGTGAGCACGTCGACTTCAAGACACCTCAGCCAGGTAGTGCTTTTCGGCGGCTCCGGTTAACGTGGCCATTCCATCACCATGACCCAATCGCATCAATGATTGATTAAGGTTATAAAACCGGTCGTGACCACTGTCCTCCAAGTACTCTGCAATCTCAACTGATGGCATGCACGGGCACCCGATGGCATGGGCTATCGGGTAAACTCGTTAGAAAAATCTTCAAAAGTGGAAAAGTATTTACAAAATTTGGCCCTAACACCGTTGACGTGACGGATTGATTTTCTAAAATCAAAAGATACGTCCCAACTAGGGATCGAGAGAGAACAATGCCAACTCAGAATCAAGAGCAAGAAACTCTCAACGTCAAATTAGTTCACTTTACAAAGCAGAACTCGCCCGACGAGCCAGTGCAGGTGGCGTTCTCGGTAATCGACGATCAAGGTAAAGAGGAAATCATCACAGGCGAAATTCCGTACTCATCCGAGTTGTTCCGCGTATTTCAGGAAAACGGATGGCTGAACTTGCGCAGAAGCGTCTCGAGCATTCGTGAGACACGGGCGCAACGCCGCGTAATGTCCGCATAATCCTCAACCGCCGCTTCGTCGCGGCGCTGGAACCTGAAACAAGGTTCCAGCGCGATCGTTCCCACTCCCTCCTCGACTCCGCGTTGCTCTCCGACGCTCTCGCACGGTAAGATACCTCGTACACGTCTTCTCCGCTCTGTTCCCAGTAATTTCTCGAAGCGCATCCGCGGTTGGGAAGTGTGCAAACGCGGCACCGGCGCATTGCGTGTGCCTTATTTTTCCGCTACGGAGCTGGACTTGAAAAAAGGCAAGACTGCCGTGATCGTGGGCGCCCAGTGGGGCGACGAGGGCAAGGGGAAGATTGTCGACGTTCTCTCCGAGAACTTCTCTGTCGTTGCCCGCTATGCCGGAGGACACAATGCCGGCCACACCGTCATCATTAATGGCAAGAAGTTCATTCTCCAGCTCGTGCCCTGCGGCGTACTCCGTCGCGGATGCCGCAGCATCATCGGTAATGGCGTCGTCCTTGATCCGCTTGCCTTTCTGAAAGAAGTTGGCGCTCTCCGCGAAGCCGGAGTCCAGGTGGATGGCAATCTCTTCGTCTCCAACCGCGCGCATGTCATTCTGCCCTATCACCGCATGATCGAACTCGCCTCCGAGAATGCTCCCGGACGCGTCAAGATCGGTACCACCTCCCGCGGCATCGGTCCCGCCTACGAAGACAAAATGGGACGCCGCGGTCTCCGCGTCGCCGACCTCCTCGACCTCACTCTGCTCAAGAAGCACATCGAGAACGCCGTGCGCGAGAAAAACATGATCGTCCACGCGCTCTTCAATTCCGAACCTGTCGACGCCGACAAGATGTACGCCGAATACGCCCAGGCCGCCGCGAAGATCGCACCCTTCGTATCAGACACCGCGATGCTCCTCAACCAGGCGCTAAGAAACGGCGAGTCGATCCTGTTCGAAGGCGCTCAGGGCACCATGCTTGACATCGATCATGGCACCTATCCCTTCGTGACCTCATCCAGCGCAACCTCCGGCGGTGCAGTCATCGGCACCGGAGTCGCTCCCAACGCGATCAACTCCGTCATCGGCATCACCAAGGCCTATTGCACCCGCGTCGGCGAAGGCCCATTTCCGAGTGAAGAAAAGGGGGAAGCTGGAGAGAATCTCCGCAAACGCGGCAACGAATACGGCGCCGTCACCGGACGCCCTCGTCGCACCGGATGGCTCGACATTCCGCTGCTCCGGTACTCCGGTATGATCAACGGCACCAATTGGCTGGTCGTCACCAAGCTCGACGTCCTCGACGAACTCGCCGAAATCCCCGTCTGTGTTGGCTTCAAGATCGATGGCAAAGAGACCACCGAAGCCCCCGCCCAGGCAAGCGGCTACGAAAAGCTCGAATGTGTTTATAAAAAGATGCCGGGCTGGAAAACGTCCACGGAAGGCATCACCGATTACGACAAACTTCCCAAGCAGGCCCGTGACTATCTCGATTTCATAGCCCGCGAAACGGACGCCAAAATCGGCATGATCTCCACCGGTCCCGACCGCGACCATACCATCCTGCTCGACGAATTTATTACGGAGTTGAAGGCCGCCGGGAAGAAAGCCTAGAATGTCTCTCCCGGCTCACCCGCCGGCGTAAGGAGAGCACGCAGATGGTGGTGTTGGCTGTCACCTGGATGGCAAAGGTTGGACACGAAACCGACGTTGCCGAACTCTTCCAAAAACTCACCGAACATTCCCGCAAGGAACCCGGCTGTGCCATGTACCAGGTGCACCGCCACAAAACCGAACCGCGCCGCTTCTTCATCTACGAGCAGTACAAAGATGACGCTGCCCTGGAAGCGCATCGCGCCGCCCCGCACTTCCTCCAGCACGCAAGAAAAGATCTGCCCAAGATAGCCGACCGCGTAGAAGGCCACCTCTTCGAACCGCTAGGCTAGTTGTCCGTAGCTGTGTGTGGCTGTATGTGGCGCGGGCGCCCCCGCCCGCGACTGCCCGCACAAAATCGGTCGTAGCATCAGAAGATGCGGCCCGCAACATCTCTGCCATTCCGAACCGCGAAGCGGTGAGGGACCTACCGCGAGCCAGCACCGCCGCGTATCCAAAAACTCCTTGTCATTCCGAGCAAAGCGAGGAATCCGCTGTCCGCCCGCGCACCACGACTGCCGGATGAAGGACCATCGCCGTCGCAGCCGTTACTGCGCCTTCTTCTCTTCGGCAGGCTTGCTCGACGCAGCGGCCCCACGCGTGTACACCAAGCTCTTCGTCCCACCGTCACAAGTGCCAACAACTTTCCCATCGCCTTCCTTACCTTTGTCCACCGGATCGAGGGTATAGCCCACCACGCCCTTCGCATCCAGCTTCTTGCTGATCTCCGCCTTCAGGTCATCACACGACTTTCTGGCCGCAGGCGAGCCCGATTCAGTCGACGCCGTCTGCGCCAACCCGTACGTACACCCAGCCAGCAAACCAACCAAAATCCAGCTTTTCATGAAAAACCTCGCTTTCGAGCGAAGTATAACGACGAACCTAGGCAAGGGATGAATTACGGGAGTAACAAGATGGAAAACGAAAGTAGATAGATGGCTATTTCGGCGAGGCTTTGTCAATCATCAACTCGCCGCCCGAAGCATAGCTCTCTTTGGATACTTCGTTGAACGTAATCACGATTCCTTCACGCCGGGCCCCAGCCTCTTCGACAAGGGCGTCAGTGATGCGCCGAGCGATCTTCCGCTTCTGATCAGCCGTCCGCCCAGCCAGCATCGTGATTTGAACGAGAGGCATCGAAAAGTGTCGTTGGTCGTTCGACAAAGCCAGCCTAGCGATCTACACCCGCTAACGACTAACGACCAAGGACTAACGACTATTTAGCCAGCTCATACCCCGCAAAAAAGAAGCTCAACTCAAACCGCGCCGTCTCCTCCGCGTCCGATCCATGAATCGCGTTGTGCTCGATATTGGTCGCCCACTTCTTCCGGATCGTCCCTTCCTCCGCATTCGCCGGATTGGTCGCGCCCATCAACTTTCGCAAATCGGCAATCGCATTTTCTTTCTCAAGCGCCAGTGTCACAATCGGCCCACTCGACATGAAATCCGTCAGCGAGTTGTAAAACGGACGGCTCGCATGCACTGCATAAAACTGCTCCGCCTGATGCTTCGAAATCTGCAGCATCTTCATGGCAAGAATGCGAAAGCCATTCTTCTCAAACTGCTCAATAATGTCGCCGATCGCATTCTTGCGTACGGCATCCGGTTTAACAATAGTCAAAGTGCGTTGCAGAGTCTTCATAGATGATCGATCATTCCCTCAACAAAGATGTTTAATTTCCCTCAAATAAACCTTGTCATGCCCAGCAAAGCTAAATCTTGTCATTCCGACCCTGAGCGAAGCCGAAGGCGAGGAATCTGCTGTTCCCCGGCGCACAAATGTCGACGAGTCGAGCATTCACTCGGTACCAGGTACAGCCGTTATGCATTCACGCCAATCGCCGCAGCCAAAGTCTCCCCAATCGCCGCAGGCGATCTCGCCACTTTAATCCCAGCCGCTTCCAGCGCCTTAATCTTCTCCGCAGCCGTTCCCTTCCCCCCGGAAATGATCGCCCCTGCATGGCCCATCCGACGTCCCGGAGGCGCCGTCTGCCCGGCAACAAAACTCACCACCGGCTTCTTCATATGCGCCTTGATGAACTCCGCCGCGGTCTCCTCCGCATTTCCGCCGATTTCGCCGATCATGATGACCGCTTCCGTCTCGGAATCACGATTGAACAGATCCAATGCATCGACAAACGTAGTCCCGATAATCGGATCGCCGCCGATCCCAATCGCCGTCGACTGCCCGATCCCACGCTGTGTCAGCTGATGCACCGCCTCATACGTCAGCGTCCCAGATCGCGAAACAATCCCGACATTCCCTTCCTTATGAATCGAAGCCGGCATGATCCCGATCTTGCACTTCCCCGGCGAGATAATCCCCGGACAATTAGGCCCGATCAGCCGCGACCGTCGCGTCTGCAGAAACTCCCACGCGCGAACCATGTCGAGCGTCGGAATGCCTTCCGTGATGCACACAATCAAATCGATCTCAGCATCCGCCGCTTCCATAATCGCGTCGGCCGCAAACGGTGGCGGCACGAAAATCACGGTCGCATTCGCGCCGGTCTTGTCGACAGCTTCGGCCACCGTATTGAAAATCGGCCAGCCCTCATGCGTCGTCCCGCCCTTTCCCGGAGTCACGCCGCCAACAATCTTCGTACCGTAAGCCTGGCTGGCCCTCGCGTGAAACGTCCCTTCGCGCCCAGTCAGTCCCTGCACCACCACTCTCGTATCTTTATTAATCAGGATTGCCATATGAATGCGTCCTCACTTTAATACTGCAGCGACTGAGAATTAGGGACTACGGCCAAACATGTTTCGCTGGCCCCTATTCCCTAATCCCTATTCCCTTTTTTCTATCTCCACTCCGTAACACCCAAAGTCCCACGAGCCGCAGCCACAACTTTATCCGCAGCGTCTTTCATCGTGTCAGTCACCACGAAGTTAAAACCGGAGTTCTGAAGGATTTTCTTTCCCTCGTCCACGTTCGTCCCTTCAAGCCGCAACACGATCGGCAACTTGATATTCGTTTTCCGTGCCGCCTCGACCACACCAGTCGCCAAAGTATCCACACGCAGAATGCCGCCAAAAATGTTGATCAGCACTGCTTTCACATTCTTGTCGCTCAGCAGGATCTCGAACGCATGCGCCACCTGCTCCGAGCTAGCGCCGCCGCCGACATCCAGAAAGTTCGCTGGCATTCCACCCGCATACTTGATGATGTCCATGGTCGCCATCGCCAGTCCAGCGCCATTGACCATGCATCCCACGTTGCCATCGAGCTTGATGTAGTTCAGGCTGTACTTCGACGCTTCCACTTCCAGCGGATCTTCTTCCGTAATATCCCGCAGCTCGCGCAAATCCGCGTGCCGGAACAGCGAGTTATCGTCGAAATTGATCTTGGCATCCAGCGCAAACAGCCGCCCATCCTTCGTCGTAATAAAAGGATTAATCTCCAGCAGCGACGCATCCGTATCGAGAAACGCCTTATATAAAGAGGTAAGGAACTGCACTGCCGGACCAATCTGCTTCGGTCCTAATCCGAGCTTGAACGCTATCTTCCGCGCCTGGAACGCTTCCAGCCCCATTCCCGGATCGATGTGCTGCTTCAAAATCGCATCCGGATTCTCCGCCGCCACCTGCTCAATCTCCATGCCCCCAGCCGCCGAAGCCATAAACACCGGCTTGCCTTCCGCACGGTCAACCAGAATCCCGAGATAAAGTTCCTTCTCGATCGGCAGTGTCTCTTCAATCAGCAATCGCCGGACAATCCTTCCCTCCGGCCCGGTCTGATGCGTGACGAGCTTCATCCCGAGCATCTTGCCCGCGAGATCGGCCGCCTCATCCACCGACTTCGCGATCTTCACGCCACCGCCCTTGCCGCGGCCTCCGGCGTGAATCTGCGCCTTCACCACCACGCCGCCCGATCCCGAATCCAGCAACTCCTTCGCGACCGACTCGGCTTCTTCCCGCGAAGTTGCCATCGACCCGCGCGGCACGCTGACACCATACTTCCTTAAGATTGCCTTTGCCTGATACTCATGAATTTTCATAGATGAATGCTCTTCAGTTAGAAATCGGTAGGACCCTGCTTGCGGCAACGCACTGCGGCAGCAAACCTTTGATTTTATAGAAGAAACGGAGCGTTCGGCAAACGAAGTCGGCACAATTCACGGGACTTTTTTCATTCTGGAACTTCGAAAAATCGCCGCCCAGACAGGTGCTCTGAAACATCATGAGGCCATCCCCACATGCATTGCATCCAACACATCCTGATAGACTCGAAGGCCGAAGCTCGATGGCGAAGCCGGAGAGACTCTGTGAACCTCATCTCAATCCAAGTCGCGCGCCCGCGTTTGGCGACGTACCGCGGCCAGACGTACAGCACCGGAATCTTCAAGCAACCCGTCTCCGGGCCGGTCCCGCTTCGCACACTCAACCTCGACGGCGACCGCCAGGCCGACCTCGCCGTGCATGGCGGACCGAACAAAGCCGTCTATGGTTATCCATCCGAACACTATGTTTTCTGGCGCGCGGAACTTCCTGGCACAAATCTCCCCTGGGGAATGTTCGGCGAGAACTTCACCACCGAAGGTCTTTGTGAAACTGATCTACACATCGGAGACCGCCTGCGCATCGGCTCGGCCATCATCGTCGTCCGCCAGCCGCGCATCCCATGCCAGAAACTAGCAGTGAAATTCCAGCGCAACGACATTCTCGCCCGCTTCCTCCGCAGCGGACGCAGCGGATTCTACTTTTCGGTTGAGCAGGAAGGAACTGTAGAAGCTGGCCAGACTTTCGAAATCCTGAGCCAGCAGCCCGAAGCGATTACGATTGCCGAAATGAATCACGTTTTTGCTGAAGATATCTACAATGAAAGCCTGCTGCACAAGGCGATCGCGACCGTTGCCCTTCCCGATGACTGGAAAGACTTTTTTCGGAAAAGACTCGTCGGACCAGCCGTGGTTGCCCGCTGAGTTGACGCCATCCTGATTCAATGACTAAATGCTTAATGATTGAATCTGCCTTATAGCGCACCTTCCTGATGCCGACATGATCCTCGACGCCCTCCATCGCCTCGCAAACCCTTCCACGGCTGAGCAATCGCAGTCGCTCAGCCGCGACGAAGCCCGCGCCGTCATGTCCGACGTCCTCGCCGGAAAGTGCACCGACGCCCAGATCGCCGCGATGCTCATCGCACTTCGCATGAAAGGAGAAACCGTCGAGGAGATCGTCGGATTCGCCGAGGCCATCCGATCCGCCGCAGCCCCGCTTCCCATCGAACGCAACGGTTTCGAACCTTTAGCCGTCAGTGGCACCGGCCGCGACGCCCTGATGGATGAACCCGTCGCCGACTCCCTCATCGACACCAGCGGAACCGGCGGCGACGCCAGCGGCACATTCAACATCTCGACCGCCACAGCGCTGGTGACCGCCGGAGCCGGCGTCCGCGTGGCCAAGCACGGCAACCGCAGTATCAGTTCCAAATGCGGATCGGCCGACGTAGTCGAAGCCCTCGGCGTAAGCATTCAGCTCTCACCCGAGCGCGCCGCGCAGTGCCTCAAAGAAGTCGGCATCTGCTTCCTGTACGCGCCCAATCTCCATCCCGCCATGAAGCAGGTGCAGGCCGTCCGTCGCGAGCTGCGCATGAGAACGATGTTCAACCTCCTCGGCCCGCTCACAAATCCTGCCCGAGCGAACGGTCAAGTAGTAGGAGTCTATTCGCTCGAACTGGTCGAAAAGCTCGCAGAAGCGCTAAGCATGTTGGGTCTGCGCCGCGCGTTAGTTGTTCACGGCCTAGATGGCCTCGATGAGATAACGATCACGGGCGTAACGCGCATAGCTGAAGCCCGCTCTGGTGCGGTGCGATCGTATGAAATCGAGCCAGAAGAGTTCGGAATGAAGCGTGCAAACCTTCAGGAAATCTCAGGAGGAGATGCGAGACAGAACGCCGAAATCATCCGCGGCGTGCTGAACGGAGAGAAGTCTCCGCGCCGAGATGTTGTCGTGCTGAACGCAGCCGCCGCTCTCGTAGCCGCAGGCAAAGCGGATCACCTCGCGCAAGCAATCCCGCAAGCCGCCCATTCCATCGACTCCGGCGCCGCCGCCGCGAAACTTGAAGCCCTGGTCCGCTTCAGCTCCGGTTTGTAGATTGTTGACGGCGGCCTCTTGGCGTTTGTCATCCTGAGCAAAGAGAAGGACCTATGCAATTTCTCTCAGGAACCCCGCAGCCGCACTCTCGTGTATAGCCTCCGCGCCTTTTCATCCTGAGCGAAGTGGACGCGCAGTCGAAGGATCCCTACCCGCAACGGGCTGCAACGCCTCCAAGATCCGCCGCGCAGAAAACTCTCTGATCCCTGTGGTGAGTGAAGAATTTATGCGAGCCCCACCTTCTCCTGATACTCCGCCACCCGCACATCCCACCCCAACTCCCGCGCCATCAACTCCCGCAGCTGCCCCGAAGCCTCCGGCTCCCCATGCACCAAATAAGTCGTAGCGGGTTTGGAACGAAACGTCCGCAACCACTGCAACAACTCCGGAGGATCGGCATGATCGCTGAACTGCTCCAACGCCGCCACCTGCGCCCGAATCGGCACGTAGTCGCCAAAGATCTTCACCTCATCCGACTTGCTCTTGATCATGAATCCGCGCGTCCCCGACGCCTGGAATCCGATGAACAGGACCAGATTTCGCGGGTCGGGCAACCGCTGCGCCAGATGATGCAGAATCCGCCCGCCCGTCACCATCCCGCTCGAAGAGATAATCACCGACGGCATCCGCGCCTCATTGATCCTTTTCGACTCTTCCGGCGTCGATGCGAACGTAAATCCCGGCCACTCCAGCGGCGAGCCGTATTTGCGAATCATCTCGCGCGTTTCATCGCTGTATTCTTCATCATGCTTCAGAAAAATCTCGACGGCCTTGATCGCCATCGGACTATCGCAGAACACCGGCATGCGCGGAATCTGCCCCGACTCAATCAGATGCTTCAGGATGAAGACAAATTTCTGCGTACGCTCAATCGCAAACGCCGGAATAACCACGCTCCCGCCGCGATTTGCAGTCGCGGTGATCAACCGGGCCAACTCGGGCAACGGATCCTCTTTCGGATGCCTGCGGTTTCCATACGTCGATTCCATCACCAACAGATCGGCCGTCTCGCCTTCTTGCGGACCAGAATGCACAACTTTCCCCGGAGCAACCGCATGATCGCGCACGCGCCCAATGTCCCCTGTAAACAGCAACCGGCGGACTTGTCCGTTGCTCGTCACCGAAACCTCGGCCATGCACGAACCGAGAATGTGAGCCGCGCGCACGAACCGAAAGGAAATTTCAGGCGAAAGCTGCTTCGCCTCCCCGACCTGCACCGGCTTGAAATACTGCAGCGACTCTTGCGCTTCGTCGAACGTATACAGCGGCAACGCCGGATCGTGCTTCGACTTCTTAACCTTGTTATAGAAGCGCGCATCTTCTTCCTGCAGGTGCCCACTATCCGGAAGGATGATCCCGCACAAATCAATCGTCGGAGAAGTCGCGTAGATCGGCCCGTGAAAGCCCTCCTTCACCAGTCGTGGAATCCATCCGCAATGATCGAGGTGCGCGTGCGTCAGAATGACCGCATCAATCTCCTTCGCCGGAACCGGAGTGTCGCGCCAATTCCGCTCCCGCCACTCCTTCGGCCCCTGAAACAATCCGCAATCAATAAGAACTTGAAATCCAGTCTTGCCGGTATGATCCCCAGTGTTGATCAGATGCTTCGATCCGGTAACGGTCCCCGCAGCGCCTAAGAATTGGATGTAAGCCAATCAACCCCTCCGCGACCGACTAACTTACCACGCCGAGGAAAAGCAAACGGAGATTACGGATTTCTATTCTCCCCGGCTTGTAGCGACTCCACAGCCCACACATCGCACAGGAAAACAACTGGAAGTCAGACACAACCCAAAGGGTTTTCATTCCGAACGGCCATCTTTTGGCCGGAGGAACCTGCTGTTCGCTGCAAGCTTCCGTGCGCCAGTCACAATTTCTAATCCTGTGCAAGCTCCGTATCACGGCAGCGCTTCAGCGCAGCGTCATGGTCCTTCTTCAACACCCCTCTCGCATTTGTCATCCTGAGCGAGGATTGTTCTTCGCGCGCCAAGCGCGAAGAACAACCGCAGTCGAAGGATCCCTACTCCCTTTCACCTAAACCAGAGAGCCTAAAGAAAAGCATTCTCATTTAGTCATCTAATCAATAAAGAACGATTCTTCGAATTTATTGACTAAATGATTAAATGACCCATTGCGCTCACCCCTGCGGAGCCGCCACTTTAAACACATTGTCCTTAGTCTCGCTCTCCGGCACGCTCCCATCATTCACCACAATCTCCTGCGGAGCCGTCGGAGTCTCCACGCGAATAGTAGTCTTGCTCTTCGCCCGCACCTCGATCCGCTTGACGGTCTCCCCCTTGGCCATCCGAATGATCACCGGAACCTCCGCGCCAGCGGTTCCAGTATTCTCGAGAGTGATAGTCAGCACGAACAAGTTTGGCGTCGCGCTCCGCGCAAACGCCGACTCTACTTTGAAATTTGGCAGCCCGTGATCGTGATATACCCAGTCATCAAAAAACCACCCCAAATCCCGCTCCGTTTGCGCCGCAATCAACCCAGGCATATAAGAAGGATCTTTATCTTGCTCCGGCTTGTACGCCGCAATCGCCTTCTTCAACGCGGCGTCCCCAATCATGTCGTGCAGTATCCACCACACGCACAGCGCCTTGCTTCGGATCAATTCTTCGCCTGCGCTGTTGACGAGAGAACGCTCCGCTCCAGTTTGCGAACTGCCCGAATCCGGAGCTTCCACCGCATGCAGCGCCGCGCGATGTGCCGATAGGTAATCCATCGCAGCCTGCCGCCCTCTCTCCTGCTCTAGGTAGAGCGCCTGCGCAAAATGCGCGAGACCTTCATTGATCCATGGCCGCCACGACATGAATGACGCGTGCGTCAATTGATGCGCCGCAACTAATCCAACCAACTTCGGATCTCCGGCCCCGAGCGGCGTAACCAGAAACGACCCGCTCTCAAACGGCGCCGCATTTGACTCAGGGATATCGGCCGTTACCGCCTTCTGTCTCGGCTCTCCAAACCACTCCGCAATCAGGGGTGCAACTTTCTCTGCAGCATCGGCATACGCCTCGGCGGCGGCAGCATGGGTCGCCAGGTTCAAAACTGTTACCCGCTTGCGATCGACTGCCCCATAAGACCCAATAACAAAGGAAGGCACAATTTCGCCGGGAGCGCTGAATGTGCAGTCTGACTGCGAAAACTCGCGTCGCGACATGATTTGGTTCCATCGAAAGCAGGTTGGTTCGTTGACAGCCAAGATCCCACTCTCCGGATCCTCGGTGATCAGGTTGATCTTCAAGTGCGCCGTCGATCCCATCTCTCGCGCCTTCCATCTGGCAAGCACCTGAAACAGGCTGTCCCCTTCCGACAAATTCGCCACATCCGTCGCAATCGGATACCACGCCACATGCCCAACCCCGCGCACCCCGGTAAACGACGAATCAATCTGATCCCAGTCGGTGCTCTTCGCCGCATCCTCCGGCGCGCCAATCCGCGTCAGCCGTGTCGCATCCAGCAGGACCACCCCTTCGTACGCGATCTCAAGCCCAACAGCCGCGTGCGGTGCGACTTCCTGAGGAAACGTGACGATCGCCTCTGATAAGCTCCCCGTGTGATCGATATCAGAGGTAAGTGGCTGCCTCACAAACTGCAATGGCTTGTCGCCTAACTTGATCAACCGCCAATCGAGAGAAGATGAAATCTGTACCACCGCAACTTTCTGCGGAACCGCAGAATCATTGCGCAGCAGGATGGTCCCCCGCGCCGCCAGCCGATGCTGCTCAGGCTCGACCCGAACATCAAGATCGTAATGAACAATGGAAAAAGCCTCGCGGTCGAGCCCGAAACAACTTGCCGAGACATCGAGGGCAAGAAAGACCAGACAAACTATCCGCAACACGAACGTCATCCTGAAATCCTAATCTGCCGTGTGTGGCACGGGCGCCCCCGCCCGCGAGTGCCAGCCAAGTCTCTACTGCCGATCAAGCACCCATCCCTTTCAAGAATGTCATCCTGAGCGAAGCGGCGGGAAGCGAAGCGCCCGCCGCGTAGTCGAAGGATCCTTACCCTCTCAACGCCACCATCGATCGATGAAAGCAACTCAACCTCTGCCCTAAACCGGGGATGGGCACGAGTTCCACTCGCGCCAACAACTAACCACAGAGTTGGATGCGCTTCAGCGCCTGAGGTCACGGCGTCGGAAACTACCGCGTGTACCACCGTGGAAGAGCGGCGCGTCAGCACCGCGTCAAGGCGCAGAAAGAAAGGGCTTCAGCCCCGGCGACGCTGCCGCACAATCTCATAAAGCACCACCGCCGCCGCCACAGACACATTCAACGAAGGCACCTTCCCCAACATCGGGATCGACACCAGAAAATCGCACTTACGCTTGACCAGATCGTGCAACCCCTTGCCCTCACCACCAAGCACCAGCGCACAGTCCATCTTGTAATCGAGCGCATCGTAGGTCTGCTCCGCGCGCTCATCAAGCCCCACGGTCCAGATGTTGTTCTCCTTCAACTCTTCAACCGTTCGGGAAATGTTCGTCACCTTCGCAATCGGCAGATGCTCGCTCGCCCCCGCCGACGCCTTCGTCACCGTCCCCGTCACCGCCGCAGCACGCCGCTCGGGAATCACAATCCCGTTCGCGCCAGCCGCATCCGCCGTCCTTAAAATCGCTCCCAGATTGTGTGGATCTTCCACCCCATCCAGCATGACCAACAGCGAATACTCACCCCGCTTCGCCGCAATCACATCTTCCAGATCGTTGTACTGCTTGGCGGACGTCACGGCCACCACACCCTGATGCGCCGCATTGCCGGCCATCCGGTCCAACTCCGTCCGCTGCAGAAACCGCACCGGCACGCCGATCTTCCGGCAATCCTCAATCAGCCGCTGCAAGCGGAGATCATGCCGCTCTTTCGCCATCCCGACCCACTCAAACGCTCGCCCGCGCGCCTTCAGCGCCTCGGTCACCGAGTTAATCCCATAGATGTAGTGCATGAAAGATCAGTGTACAGGTTAGAGTAGGTTCGTATGACGTGTGTGGCGCGGGCGCCCCGCCCGCGTCGAGTCAAGGCAAAAGACGAAACGCCTCGCGTCCGTAACCCAAATCGAAGAAGAACAGCGCAAAGCGCCACGAATAACGAAAACAGAAAAAGGGCTTCAGCCCCCGTGCACAGCCGCAACAATCTCCACCGGCTCCGGCCGCTCCGTGTAATCCTCATTCGCCGAAGCAAACAAAACCGTTCCGTCCCGATCGACAACAACTGTCGCCGGGATCGGCAACTCCCAGCTGTCGTCTCCATTCGCAAACGGCAAATTCACGAACGCTCGCCGATACACGGCCTCCTCCGCCGCCGGCACGCGATACGTCAGCCCAAACGCCCGCGCCACTTTGTTCCCCGCATCCGACAACAACGGAAATCGCAGCTTGTGCTGATCGTGCATGAAATACGACTGCTTCACAGTCTGCGGAGAAATCGCCACCACCGTCGCCCCGGCATTCTCGATCAACGGCAGAACCAGATTCATCGCTTCCATCTGCCCTACGCAAAACGGACACCATCGCCCACGAATAAAGAAGACAACCAGCCGTCCCCGTGCGAGCAAATCCGCAGAACGAACAATCTTCCCATCATGATCCGCCAGCCCAAACGCCGGAGCGCGATCTTTCACCCGCAACGCCCCAGCCGCAACATTCCGGGCCTTCAACTCCGCCACAGCCGCCGCATGTACCGCCTGCGTCTCCGCCGGGACGTATTTGGCGATGAGTTCCTTACGCTCGGCATAGATCTCCCGCAGCGACCGAAAATCCAGCGCCGGGGACGATTCGTCAAGAGAACGCCATTTCATGGATTGGATTTCGTCAAGCCTGTCGGATCTTTGCGGCTTTGATCAGAAGTTGAACTGAATCCTTCGACTACGCGGCAGGTTGCATCGCTCTCGCCAAATTCACTAAGGATGATGCGGGTGCACTAGCCCCTAATCCCTAGCCCCTAACCCCTGCCGTTCACATCCCCGGCATCTTCATCCCGGCCAGTCTCCGCGCGAAGCTGGGCTTGCCCATCTGCTTGAACATCTTCTTCATTTGCGCGTACTGCCGCAGCAGATTGTTCACTTCCTGGATCGTCGTTCCCGACCCGCGCGCGATCCGCTTTCGCCGGCTGCCATTGATGACCTCATGATGATTCCGCTCATGCATCGTCATCGAGTTAATGATGGCCTCGACGCGATCGATCTGCTTCTCGTCGACCGACTCCGCCGCCTTCTGCAACCCCGAGAACGGACCAATCGACGGCAGCATGCCCATCAAGCTCTTCATCGATCCCATCTTCTTCACCGACCGCAGCTGATCGCGAAAATCTTCCAGCGAGAAGCCGTCGCCCGACAACGCCTTCGCCGCCATCTCCTCGGCTTTTTTCTTGTCGATCTGCTTCTCGGCCTTCTCGATCAGAGACAGAATGTCGCCCATGCCCAGAATCCGCGACACAATGCGGTCGGGATGGAACGGCTCGATCGCATCATATTTCTCGCCGATACCGATGAACTTGATCGGCTGCCCCGTCACTTGCCGGATCGACAGCGCCGCGCCGCCGCGCGCATCGCCATCCATCTTCGTCAGCACAACTCCGGTCAGCGACAACTTTTTGTGGAACTCTTCCGCCGACCGTACCGCATCCTGGCCAGTCATCGAGTCTGCGACGAACAGAATCTCCGACGGATTCAGCAGCTTCTTCAGCGACTGCATCTCGTCCATCAGCTCATCATCAATGTGCAACCGCCCCGCGGTATCGACGATCAGCGTGTCGCATCCGGTCACCACGGCCTCGCGTCGCGCTTCTTTCACCAGTCGCTCGACCGTCGCGGTGTTCGCCTCCGTGACCTGGCCTTCGTAGAGATTGGCCTTCACCGCCTGCGCCACAATCTTCAATTGCTCGCGCGCCGCCGGGCGGTATACGTCCACCGACACCAGCAGCGGACGGTGTCCGCCCTGCTTCAGCCAGTGCGCCAGCTTTCCGGAGGTGGTCGTTTTACCGGAACCCTGCAGTCCGGCCATCAAGATGACGGTAGGCGGCTGCGACGCAAACTTCACCCGCGCCGTGTCCTTGCCCAGGATCTCGACCAGCTCGTCGCGCAGGATCTTGATCACCTGCTCTCCCGGCGAGAGCGCCGTCATCACCTCGGTCCCGACCGCCTTGGCCCTGATCTGATCGATGAGTTGCTTGACGACCTTGAAGTTGACGTCGGCCTCAAGCAGCGCCATCCGAATTTCACGCAGCGCCTCGTCAATGTTCTCCTCGGTAAGCTTGGCCTGCCCCCGAAGCGTCTTGAACGCGCGCTGTAGTTTTTCCTGAAGATTCTCAAACATAGAAGTATCCCGACATTCTACCAGCGCCAACCGTGGAAAATCGGCCCACGAAACGCTGATTCGATGCACCGTGGAAGAGCGGCCCTTCAGGGGCCGCGTCTAAGCGAACAAAAGATACTCGGGCGTTAGCCCGGCCGTGACAAGTACTCCGGTTGGCGCAACATGGCGCACCCCACCCCAGCGTGGATTGCACCTAATGTCCGGAGTGCGAGGCCCCGCCCATGCAACAGCAGTCGGAGACGCTCGTCACCATTCACCGCCTGAAGGAAGAGATCGACAAACTCACCGCCCAGCAGGACGAGGCTCTAAAGACCGCAACCTACCTGGGTATGACGACGGACGAAGCCAAGGACTACGAGGATTGGCGAACTCTCATCCTCAAGCTAGTCAGCGAAATGGCGATGATCGAGAAATCGCATTAGCGGGCACCGCGGCAAGCAGTCTGACCCGCTGCGCCGACTCTCTGTGCGGTTTGACTCATCGCATCAGCTGCCGGGAGCCTTGCTGGCAAAACGATCTGCGGGCGCCTCCAGCTTCACTTCGATCGTCGCTGGAGGATGAAGAGCAAGCGTGTTGCCCCACTCATCTGTAAAAGAGTTCTCCACGCGGATCTCGCTATAAAGAGGCTGAGCATCTTCCGGTCGAATCTCCACGATGTCGGCCTCGCGCGGATGTAAAGTCTTCAGCGTGCGAGTCGCAGTCGCGCGCAAAGTCTTTTGCCCCATCCCAGCCGGAGCAAGTTTGCTCTCGGGAAATCTGTTCTCCTTCGCCGACATGAGGGCAGTCACTTCGCGCATCAGTTCTTCAAACCTTTGATAGTCTCTTTCGTTTTGAACTTCGACGCAGAGCTCGTTCATACGAGCGCGTTCTTCCGGAGTCATGTGCGCACTTCCCCAGGATGGAAAGATCAGCGGAGATCTTCATATTGCACAACCCAACTCGCCACCGTCAAGCAAAGGTCGCGGGGCGCCCATTTACGCCGATCCGTTTGCGGCACAAATTGGGCATCCAGCATAGCGAATCCGAGCCCCAACGCTGAAGCCGGGCGCCGGAAGCCGTCGGCTATAATGATCTGTAACGTGGGTTGGGTTCCGTGCCTCGATTTCCCTGCCGCGGGAAGGCTCTGCCTCGTTGCTACTTCATCATTAGTAAGGAGTCTCGATGGCCATCACCAAGACCGATAAGATCTGGCACAACGGAAAACTGATCAACTGGGACGACGCGACCGTGCACGTGATGTCACACGTGCTGCACTACGGCTCGTCGGTGTTCGAAGGCATCCGGTGTTACGACCTGCCCAGCGGACCGGCGATTTTCCGCGCTGTGGAACACATGCAGCGGTTGGTGGATTCGGCCAAGGTCTATCGGATGGAACTGGCGTTCACGCGCGACAAACTGGTGCGCGGCATGGTCGAGACGATTGCGCACAATGGCGCGTGGCCCTGCTACATCCGTCCAATCGCTTTCCGCGGATACGGCGATGCGGGCGTGAATCCGCTGAACTGCCCGGTCGAGGTCTACATCGTCAACTATCCGTGGGGCAAGTATCTGAGCGGCGACAGCGATGGCGTCGACGTCTGCGTATCGTCGTGGACGCGGCTGGCTCCGAACACGCTGCCAGCGATGGCCAAGGCCGGCGCGAACTACATGAACTCGCAGCTCATCAAGATGGAGGCGATCGCGAATGGATACGTCGAGGGCATCGCGCTCGACAAGAATGGATTCGTCAGCGAAGGGTCGGGCGAGAATTTATTCCTCGTGCATCGCGACAAGCTGATCACGGCGCCGCTAGGGAACTCGGTGCTGCCAGGGATCACGCGCGACTCGGTCCTGCAGATCGCGCGCGATTTGAATATTCCTATCGTCGAGCAGACGATTCCGCGCGAATTGCTGTACATCGCGGACGAAGTCTTTTTCACCGGCACAGCGGCGGAAGTCACGGCGATCCGGTCGGTCGACAAGATCAAGGTCGGCAAGGGCGGGATGGGTCCGATCACGCGGGGGTTGCAGAAAGAGTTTTACGCCATCGTGCGCGGAGAGAAGAGCGACCGCCATGGCTGGCTCACGCCGGTGCCAGTGCGCAACAAGCAGCCCGTCGGAGTATAATTCCTGCGTCAATTCAAGTCCGGGGCGCGGCCTTTCGAGGACCGCGCCCTTTGGCTTCTCTGCCCGGAAAATAACAAAACAGTTATCAAGGAGGAAGTATGTCCCAAGGTCTGACTCCGGAATTTGCTGCCGGATTGCGTGCCATGATGATCGATGGCATCGCACGCGAAGCGGAAATCACGAAGCGCGTTATCGGCGCTGTGCCTGACGCGAAATCCGAATATCGTCCCGACCCGAACGCCCGCACCGCCAAAGAACTGGCGTGGCACATCGCCAATACCGACGTGCAGTTTCTGGATGGCATCGCCGATCTGCAATTCAAGATGGAATCGCCGGAGCACAAGCCCCAGACGTCAGCGGAAGTGGTGGCCTGGTACGACGAGAACATGAAACGAGGAATGCAACGCGTTCAGGCACTAACGGCAGAGCAGTTGACGACCCCGGTCGAGTTCTTCGGCGTGTTCAACCTGCCGGCGGTAGCGTATCTGGGATTCCTCAACAATCACAGCATCCATCATCGCGGAGAGTTGGCGACGTATCTACGGCCGATGGGAGCGAAAGTGCCGTCGATCTATGGCGGCAGCTATGACGAACCGTTCGTGCCGGCGACTCCGGCTGAAACAGCGGCGTAGGTTCTTGCTGTGGGTTGCAGGCCGCCCTGTCTGGGCGGCCTTTTCGTTTGCGGACACTGGGGCTAACGCCCCTCTTTAGATCGCGGGCAGACGCAGCGCTGAAGCGCCGCTCTTCCACTGTGCTTCGAACACGTCACTTCGGGTACGGTGCTTTGGGCAGACGGGACCTCCTGAACAGAAAAGCAGATTCCTCACTTCGTTCGGAATGACAGCGGGGCAAGGGGCTTGTTCCGAATGACAAAGTGGGGCGCGGAAGACTTCTTTCGGGATGACGAACCCTACAGAGAAGAACTGTTGGTCCTGTCCAGATTCGCGGCTTGGGTCAATTACCTAGGTCATCTTGGGTGGGGTGACGATTCGGGCGATGATGCTGGGAGAAGGTCCAGGCTGAGTCCCGAAGTGGGGACTTGATGGGAAGAACTCCGCATGAATATTGATGATCTGCTACGCATAGCGACGGAACGGCGAGCCAGCGACTTGCACTTGAAGGTGGGGAACTATCCGCACCTGCGCATTGACGGCGAACTGCAACCGCTGACTGATCAGCCCCGAATTAGCGCGGAAGACATGCTGAACATGGCGTTCAGCATGATGTCGGCGCGGCAGAAACAAAAATTCAAAGAGACCACGGAAATCGACATGGCGTACGGCGTCGCCGGCCTAGGGCGCTTCCGTGTGAACATTTTCCAGCAGCGCGGCAACGTTGGACTGGTGCTCCGCGTCATTCCCACTAAGATTCGGGCGTTAGACGAGCTGTTCTTGCCCAAGGTCGTGGAACAGATTTGCGACATGCCTCGCGGCCTCGTGCTGGTCACCGGCGTTACCGGTTCTGGTAAGTCAACGACGCTGGCCGCAATGGTCGATCGTGTGAACTCCTCGCGCGCCGAACACATCGTAACGATTGAGGACCCGATCGAATTCCTGCATCGCGACAAGAAAGGTTATGTCAATCAGCGCGAAGTGGGGGTGGATACGCCTTCATTCGGAGCGGCGTTGCGAGCTTCTCTTCGTCAGGATCCGGACGTAATCCTGGTCGGCGAAATGCGAGACCTGGAAACGATCCAGACGGCGCTGCATGCGGCGGAAACCGGCCACATGGTGTTCTCGACGTTGCACACTTTGGACGCCGTGGAAACCATCAACCGCGTGATTTCGATTTTTCCTCCGCCGGAGCAAAAGCAGATTCGTATGCAGCTGGCCGCGGTTTTGCGCGCCATTGTAAGTCAGAGGCTGGTCCGTCGATGCGATTCCGAGGGACGTGTGCCCGCTGTTGAAGTGGCGATCAATACCGCGTTCATCCGCGAGTGCATTCTCGTGCCGGAAAAGACGCGGTCGATTCGTGACGCGATCTCGGCCGGCACTTCGCAATACGGCATGCAGACCTTCGACCAATCGCTGTGGGACCTGTTCCAGGCTGGATTGGTCAATTACGAAACTGCTCTTGAAAATGCTTCCAACGCAGACGACTTCAAGCTGCGCATGCAGGGTATCGCTTCGACCGCAGATATTTCGCGGCAGTCGATGCAGTCGGCAGGGTTTGGGGGAAGGTAGGGAAGGCAGTTTCGAGTTTCGAATTTCGAGTTTCAAGTACTGGGCGTGCTTTTGGCACGCCCTTTTCTTATCAGACGTTCTCTTGAGGATCAGGGAATCCGGAGTTTTCGCACATTTTCCTTCTTGCTATAAGCATGTAGTCTTAATTAGACTAGTTGGAAATTAAATCGAACTTCCATTTTCAGAGGAGGACTCTTATGGCGGTGGCACAGGCTCGGCAGTTGGAGGATCTGGTTTCGGTGGGGTCGGCGATGGTGCGCGACTTCAATATGCTTGGGGTTCACAGTGTGGCGCAGTTGTCGCGGCGCAATCCCGAGAAGATGTACGAGAAGCTCTGTGAGATCACAGCACAGTCGGTGGACATCTGCTGCCTTGATGTTTTCCGGGCGGCGGTGGAGCAGGCGAGGAATCCAAGACTTCCTGCGGAGCAATGCCAGTGGTGGTACTGGAGCAGGAGGCGGAAGGCGCAGGATGTCCGAAGCTAAGAAGCGCAACCTGACTACACCGGACCTGGTGCTGCTGAGTTTGCTTGCCGAGCGTCCGATGCATGGATATCAGGCGAACCTGGAGCTGGAGCGCCGGCAGGTGCGCGACTGGGCGGGGATTTCGCGTCCTCAGGTTTATTACTCCCTTGAGAAACTGGCGGGTGCAGGACTGATCAGAAGCACCCACAGTGACGAGCCTACCGCCGGCCCCGAGCGGAGCGTGTTTGCGACAACCGCCACGGGACGCTCGGCACTGGCCGACGCCCTGGCGCGCGAGGAGTGGACGGATCAGAGGGAACGGCCTCCGTTTCTCACGTGGATTGCGTTGTCGTGGAAGGCACGGCCCGGAGTGTTCGAGAGGCAGGTTCGACGACGGGAGGCGTTCCTGGTCCGTGAATTGGAGCGGGAAGTGGCTACGCTGCGCGCGGTACGTGCAGAAGTAGGACATCGTTTTCACGAAGCGGTGTGGCTGTTGAACTTGACCATCGAACAGCTTCGCACGGAATTGCGGTGGTTGCGGAAGATGGTGCGGGATGCGGGGAAAAGGGCGCCGGCTGAACGTCCGACGTATGCGGAATAGCGGGCAGTTGAGTCTTCAACAAAACCTTTCACCACAGAGGGCACAGAGGTACACAGGGTGGGGTCCTTTTTCTTCCCGGCCTTGGGCAATTCACAGCTTTTGTGACAACCTGCCAGAAGTAGACGCTCATTCTCGGAGGCGGTCGGATTGATGCAGGGATGCTTCGACTGCGCCGCGACTTCGCTTTGCTTCGTCGCGGCTCCGCTCAGCATGACAGGTATAGATCGAAATGATGCCTGTTGGATGACACTTTACCGATAATGCTGGTGCGCTTGGTTCCTGTTGATCTCGATCAGGCTGGGAGCAAAATCTTTCACCACAGAGGACACAGAGGGACACAGGGTGCGCTATCGTTAGCTGTTATGACATTCTCTCGTCCCAAGCGGCGCGCCTATTCCGAGAATGAGTTGTATGAGTACGCTGTCGCGGCGCTGGGACGGCGGATGCGGACTGTGGCGGAGTTGAAGCGGTTGATGCGGGCGCGGGTGGAGGATCCGGAGTCGGAGTATGCGGAGACACTGGTGGAACTGGTGATCCGTCGCCTCAAAGACCAGGGATATCTGAATGACTCGAAGTATGCTGCGTATTACTCGTCGATGAGGCGGGACAATCAGAAGTTCGGGCGGGCACGCGTGATTGCAGAGTTGAAGACGCGCGGCGTGCACGGAACGGTGATTGATAAGGCTGTTGATGACGCGTTCGGTGGAGTCAGTGAAGAGAAGCTGGCGCGAGAGTATCTGAAGAAGAAAAGGATGGAGAAACCGAAGGATCAGAAGGAGACGGCTCGGATATTCCGTCAGTTAGTGCGTGCGGGGTTTGGGTCGAGAACTATTTTTTCAATTCTGAAGAAGTGGGATGTGGATGAGGAGACACTGACTGCATTGGAGGGGGAAGAGCCGGAGTCCTAGGCAGAGCTTTCGCTCACGCACGATCCTGTTTGATCAACCACAAAGGGCACTAAGGTACACGAAGGAATGCGAAGGAACACTGCCTGGGGCTTGTACTTCTTCGTGACCTTCTGCGATTTGATTCCCTTCACTTGTTCGGAGCATACTCAGGTCACCGCGACAACTTCACCAGAGGTCGCAGGAGGAAACCCCGTGAAAATGAAATGGGCTTTGATGGTTGTGTTCGCTTTAGTCTGTGCAACATTTGCGTTTGGGCAGGAAACGAAGACGGCGGCAACCGACACGAAAGATGCGGCGAAAACCGCGGCGAAAGACACGGAGAAGGGCGCCAAGACCGCGGGCAAGGATACAAAGATGGCCGCCAAGAAGACAGGGCACGCAACAAAGACCGCGGGCAAGGACGTAGAGAAAGATACGAAGGTTGCGACCAAAGATACGAAGGAAGGGACGAAGACGGCTGCGAAAGATGCCGAGAAGGGCACGAAGACGGCGGCCAAGGACACAAAGAATGGCGCCAAGACGGCCGGGAAGGATACGGAAAAGGCAGCCAACAAAACCGGCAGTGCTGTGAAGAAGGGCGTCAAGGGAGTGGGTCACGACGTGAAGAAAGGCACCGAGAAGACCGGGGATGCGCTGAAGTAAAGGGCAGAACATTCACCCCGGAGGGCACAGAGGACGGTTGCGTCGCTGTGCCCTTTGTTCTTGTGAGGTCCCCAGAAAATCCCTACTTCTGGCAACATCGGCCAGCAGTGGGGCACCCTGAGCCCAGGACGTTGGGTTTCGGTAGGGATGCTTCAACTGCGCCGCGACTCGCTTCGCTTCATCGCGGCTCCTCTCAGCATGGCAGGGCTCGTTTTCTCTCGGAACAGGTGTTTAATTTTCCTGTTCAGTTCGGAATACTTGAGGCAGGATGCATGGGTCCCTCGGCGCCAAAGACGCGGCTCAGGATGACAAAGCGCTAAAGCGCTTAGGTTGACCTTGAACATCCCGAATCGGGCGACCCACGTCGCCCTCCCTAGAATTCCACGCTCTGTGTTACGGGTTATTTGTCATTTAGAATTGAAGATTCATGCTGACAGGGTCTGAAATTCGCAGGAAGTTCCTGGATTTCTTTGTGCAGAAGGGGCACAAGGAAGTGCACTCGTCGTCGCTCGTCCCAGCCAATGATCCGACGCTCCTGTTTACAAATGCGGGGATGAACCAGTTCAAGGATGTGTTCCTTGGGTTGGAGAAACGGGACTATTCGCGGGCCACGACATCGCAGAAGTGCGTGCGGGCGGGCGGCAAGCACAACGATCTGGAGAACGTTGGGTTCACGAATCGGCATCACACGTTTTTCGAGATGCTGGGGAACTTCTCTTTCGGCGATTACTTCAAGAAAGATGCCGTCGCCTACGCGTGGGAGTTGATCACCTCGCCGTCGTGGTACGGGATTCCGAAAGAAAAGTTGTATGCGACCATCTTCAAGGGCGAGAACGGCGTGGAGCGCGACAAGGAAGCCTATGACCTGTGGCTCGGACAGGGGGTGCCGAAGGACCGCATCTATGAGATGGGGATGAAAGACAACTTCTGGCAGATGGGCGATACCGGGCCGTGCGGGCCGTGCAGCGAGATTCATTACGACATGGGAGCGATCGCGTCTGACCAGGGTCATACGGATTGCCAGTTCGGCTGCGAGTGCGGGCGATATGTGGAGATCTGGAACCTGGTGTTCATGCAGTTTGACCGGGATGCGTCGGGGAAGTTGACGCCGTTGCCGAAGCCGTCGATTGATACCGGCATGGGGTTGGAGCGCGTAACGGCCGTGCTGCAGGGCGTGATTTCGAATTACGAGACGGATCTGTTTACAACGCTGATTAAGCGAGCGGCGGAGTTGACCGAGGCTTCTCTCAAGAAAGAGTTAGATAAGGAGGCGCACACCAAGTCTGCGGCTTCGTTGCGAGTCATTGCGGATCATTCGCGGGCGGCTACTTTTCTGATATCTGATGGTGTGCTGCCTTCGAATGAGGGGCGGGGGTATGTGTTGCGGAAAATCATTCGGCGCGCCACTACGCACGGGCGGCTGCTTGGGCAGACGAAGCCGTTCCTCTATCAGATGGTCTTCGCGGTGCGCGATCTGATGAACGATGCGTATCCGGAATTGAATGAGACGGCGGATCGGGTTTCGAAAGCAGTGCTGGCGGAAGAAAGGAGATTCGCAAATACGTTGGAGGTCGGTTTGGAACGCTTGGAGCGGGACTTGGAAACCGTCCGAATCAATCCAACTTCTCCTTCCTACAGACGTGGCGATGCTCTGGTCTATCCCGGAAACGAAGCATTCAAGCTATATGACACATACGGAATGCCGCTTGATTTCATGCAGGATGCAGCTCGAGATCAAGGCATCGAGTTTGATCAAGCCGGTTTCGATCATGCGATGGATGAGCAGAAGGCTCGGGCTCGCGCTTCGTGGAAGGGTGCGGCGAAGCAGACGGCGAATCCTGCCTATCAGTCGCTGCCGAAGTCGGAGTTTGAAGGGTATCGGCAGACGCGGTCGAATGACTGCGAAGTGCTGGCAATCATTCGCAACGGGCAGGGTGTGAAGGAACTGAAGCCCGGCGAAGAGGGCGAAGTCATTCTGGATCACACACCGTTTTATGCGGAGGCTGGTGGTCAGGTTGGGGATCGTGGGTGGCTCTACTCCGATGATCACAACACCGTCATTGCCGACGTGAAGGGTTGTTATTACCCGATTCAGGGAGTGCGGGCGCACCAGGTTGTCGTAAAGTCCACCCTCAGGGTTCGGGATCGCGTTGATGCCGTCGTGAACACTGAGGTGCGCGAGGCAACTATGCGGAATCACACAGCTACGCATCTGTTGCATGCTGGCTTGCGTGAGGTGCTGGGGAAGCACGTGAAGCAGGCTGGGTCGCTGGTTTCGCCGGGGCATCTGCGGTTTGACTTCTCGCACTTCACCGCTGTCGCGGATGAAGACCTGCAGGATATTGAGGACATCATTAATAAAGAGGTACTGAGGAATCGGAAGGTTGACGTCATTGAGAATGTGCCGATTGATGTTGCGGTGAATGAGTATCACGCGATGGCTTTGTTTGGCGAGAAGTACGGCGACAAGGTGCGGGTGATCAAGATCGGGGATTTTTCGACTGAACTCTGCGGTGGAACGCATACTGGGGCCACGGGCGAGATTGGTCTGATCAAGATATTGAAGGAAGGGAGCGTGTCTTCCGGCGTGCGGCGCGTGGAGGCGATTACTGGTGAGGGATCGCTGAACCATTTCCGGAAAGATCACGAACTCGAGAACGTTGTGTCGGCGTTCGCGTCTCCCACCCTTTCGCAAAAGGCGCGAAAGGATGGGGCACCCACTGCTCGGGATTCTGCTAGCCCCGAAGAGGCTTCGTTCTCTCCGGCTGAAGCATTGAAGGCGGAACTCGAAAAGAAAGAAGCAGAGATCAAACGCCTGGTGCGGGAACTGGACCAGGTGCGGATGAAATCGGCGTCGTCTTCGACTGCGAATATCACGGAGAAGATCAAGGAAGTCAAAGGCGTGAAGGTGCTGGCGCATCGCGTGGACAATCTGGAGCGGCCGCAGTTGCGGACCTTGGTGGATCAACTCCGCGACAAGATCGGCTCGGGCGTGGTGGTGCTGGGATCGGCTACGGATGGAAATGTGGCGCTGATCGTGGGCGTGACCAAGGATCTGACATCGCGCGTGCAGGCTGGCAAAGTGATCGGCCCCGTGGCCCAGAAGGTGGGCGGAAAAGGCGGCGGGCGTCCGGATTTGGCGGAGGCCGGAGGGAAGGATGCGTCTGCGCTGGATGCGGCTCTGGACGGCGCTTACGGAGTGGTCGAAGGGCTGCTTGCATGATTTCTGACGAGGATGTGAAAGATCGCCTTCGGTTTGTGAAACACAAGGGGCAGGCTATCTTTCTCATTGACTTCAGCCATTGCGGCGGCAAGGACATGATGCTCTTGCTCGATCAGGTGCGGGTCAGCGTGGCGCGGCATGAGCCGGGGTCCGTATTGACGCTGGCGGATTTCAGCGGAGCGAAGATCGACAAGGCAGTGGCGACGAAGATCAAGGAAGTGCTTGTGCTCGATCGTCCGTATGTAAAGAAGTCGGCGTGGGTTGGGACTGACAGCCTGCCGCAGGTCTTCTACGAAAACTTCAAAAGCTTTTCGCAACGGGATTTTCCTACCTTTGAGACGCGTGGAGAGGCGATGGACTGGCTGGTGCGGGAGTAAAGCAGTGGTCAGTGATCAGTTACGAAGCTTGCTGCCGTATGGTCAAGATAAGGGATCCTTCGACTGCGGTTGACCTTCGCTTTGCTGAGCCCAATCCTCGCTCAGGGATGACAGCATCAATTTCACCCATAAGCATCATTCGTGATTGCCACGCTCGCTCATCTATTTTCGGCTTTCTTTTGAGTGGGATTCCAGCAAGCTCTTCGTCAACAAGACCATTCCGAAAATCTGAGTCCACTCGGAGACGATGTTGCCGACGACCTGTCCCCACTTCGAGGTGGGATCGCTGACCGCGAAGAGCCAGATCCATCCGGCGCCGGTGAGCAGGAGGAAAACGGTGAGCGAGTGATCCTGCAGAAACTCCCGCACGGGGCTGAGCCAGTGGTGCGGTGGGCGGCGGCTTTCGGCTGATCCGATTTCGAAAAAATACTTGGTGGCCAGCACTGTGACGAGGAGGCCTGTCCAGTCGGCGATGGCGTTGCCGAAGAAGGATCCCCAGTGCGTGTCGGGAGTAGAGCGAGAGTAAAGAAGAATCCACGTCAGGAGAATGACGGCTGAGGTGAGGCTTAGCGAGTGACGATGCAGAAAGGACTTTCTGCGTTTTGTCGGCATGGCTTTTCGATGACTGGAACCGCTGTGGGGCTGCCTTCACTCCCCGTGACGGCCGGCCGAGGAATCAACAAAATATCTTTTCACCCACAGGGAACACAGAGTTCACAGGGAATTAGCTTCGCCACTTCAGGGTTACTGGGCCTTGCATTGCATGCTTCATGGGTTGACCCGTGCGCTTTGATTCGAGGTGGGCGGCCTTAAGTTGGAAATACCATTTGGCTGGCTTGTCGGCGTCGTCGATCAGCATCAGGTGTGGGTTGTGCTTCAGACCTTCGGCCTGCATTTCCATGGTGCGGCGATCTTGCTCGACGAATTTCGCGAAGACGAATTTCAGCAGCTCGGGCATTAGCGGAACCCAGCGGAAGAGGTTCCAAGCGGCGACTACGTCGATGCGGCATTGCGAGCGCGTGATGGGCGTAACCGTGGTCAGGCTGGAGAACCAGTACTTCCCTGCCCGGATGGTTTCGGTGCGGATGTTGGGAAGAATGAAATCGATGGTGGTCGATATGGAATCGGCGTCAGCGTAGAGTCGGAGAAGCTTGTAGGGCGCGGAGTTTGAGCTGGGTGTGTGCGCCGACATGCGGAAGCCGTCGGGGATCGGCTCGAAATTCTTGTGCTTTTCGTGGATGCTGTGGCGGGTACGCCACCACCATGCCTGGTGGACAAATGGTCCGTGGGCGGGGTCCATGAGGCCGATGATGCCGTGGTCGATGCTGACGGGCATCTCGGCTTGGAGGTAGGCAAGATTGTATTTTGAGCTGAACTTTTCGATGGTCGGAGCGGGCTTGCAGGCCTCGGCGGGCTTGGTGAATCCGGCGCCGGGCGGTGGGGGGTCGGGGATGAAGACCCAGATGAAATCGTCCTGCTCCTCGCAGGGGTAGCTGCCAGCGTAGATGCGATCGACCTTCATGGTCTGATCGGAAGTGAGCGAGGGGATGAGCTGGCACTGGCCGTTGTGCACGTCGAACTGCCATCCGTGATAGGGGCACTCGAGGTTCTCGCCGTCGAACTTGCCGGAGTTGAGCGGCATGCCGCGGTGCGGGCAGGCGTCCCGCAGGGCGAAGGGATGATTTTCGCGGTCGCGGCCGATGACGAGAGGGATCTCGAGCAGCGTGGCTTTGTGGAGCTGGTTGCGGTGAACTCGATCGGCGGGGAGGGCACGATACCAGAAGCCGGTGAGCATCAGGGTGTCGGTGGCCTGGCGTTGCGGGAGATCGAGTTCGGGCATGGGCGAGTAGAACGAAGGAATCAGATTTCAGAATGAATGAAATCTTATGCTAGCATCCGCTGGGGCTTTCCGCGGGGGTAGCTAACCTCAGGGGCTAAGGCCCCGTTTTTTCGGGAATGCTTTAACGCGGCCCTCAAGGGGCCGCTCTTCCTCAAGGCACGTCCGGCAATTCGGCGTCGCTCGAAAAAGCTTTCACCACAGAGGGCACAGAGGGACACAGGGTAAGGCCACTGCATGGAGATCATTGGGCGATTTCGGCGGTTGACTGCTTTGCAGCGGAATACCTTTATCGCCTGTTTTCTGGGGTGGTCGTTGGATGCGTTTGATTTCTTTATCCTGGTGTTCTGCATTCCGGCACTGAGCGCTCATTTTCAGAGAAGTGTGTCGACCATTGCCGAGGCAGTGTTCTGGACTCTGGCGATGCGGCCAGTGGGCGCATTCCTATTTGGGATGATGGCGGACAGGTGGGGGCGGCGTCCAACACTGATTCTGAACATCATCTGTTATTCATTTTTTGAGCTGGCGTCGGCGTTCGCGCCGAATCTGCAGAGTTTTCTCGTGATGCGCGCGCTGTTCGGGATTGGGATGGGCGGCGAGTGGGGCGTCGGCGCGGCGCTGGCATTTGAGACTTTGCCGGCCGAAGGTCGCGGGTTCTTTTCTGGTTTGTTGCAGGAAGGATATGTCGTGGGGTATCTGCTGGCGGCTCTGGCTTACGGAACTTTGTTTTCCTACGTGGGATGGCGTGGGATGTTTGCGATTGGCGCGCTGCCAGCGGTATTAGTCATCTTCATTCTGAACAAAGTCGAGGAGTCGCCTGCCTGGGTGCAAGGTAAACTGGCGAAAACTGAAAGTCATGTAGGACAAGACATTCTCTCGCACGCGGGTATCTTCATATTTCTGATTGTGCTGATGTTTGCTTTTAACTCGTTCAGCCATGGAACGCAGGACTTATATCCGACTTTTCTGCAGAAGAACCTGAACTTCGCGCCGAAGACGGTGAGCCTAATTGCCATTATTTATAGCCTTGGGGCGCTAGCTGGGGGCATCTGTTTTGGGACGTGGTCGGAGCACATTGGAAGGAAGAAAGCGATCGTGATTGCTGGGTTACTGTCGATCCCGGTAGTCCCACTATGGGCGTATTCGCACTCGGTGCCTTTATTGGCGCTTGGGGGATTTCTGATGCAGTTCATGGTGCAAGGGGCGTGGGGCGTAATACCGGCGCATCTAAACGAGTTATCGCCCCCAGCGGTGCGGGGTACGCTACCTGGGTTTGCATACCAAATTGGGAACTTATTGTCGTCGCGGAATGCGGTGATCCAGGCCAAAGTAGCCGAAAGTCGTTATGGGGGAAGCTATTCGCCAGTATTGGCGTGGACCGTGGCGATTGTTGCCACGCTTGTGACGATCATCACTTGGAGCGGAAGAGAGCGGCGCGGGGCGGATTTGTCGAAGACCATATAGAAAAGAATCGATTTTCTAGCGGGTGTGCAAGATCTGGCACATTCGGGTATGGCACGGAAGAATCATTGTCAGGGGAACATTCCCTATGGTACGTTAGTCGAAAAGATCACGCCTTCGTTTTATTCATTCGATCGGGTCCCAGAGCAACTGGTTTGCGCGAATGCGTGCCTGAGGTAGCGCCACAATGAAGGACACCCTTATGAGTCCGGTAACGACCGGAGAGTCATCGGAGCGGGAAAATTATGCGAATCGCAAGCTGATTCGCCCCACGCTGCCGCGCATCGAAAACCACAACCACGGAAATCACAATACCGCGTCGATGCCTGTGCAGGAACGGCGCCAAGAACGCCATGAGCGACCAGAACGAGGTGAGCGCCCCATGGGACCGAGCGGCGGCAAGAAACCCGCACCTCCTGAGACGACAAACGCCGAGAATTTCTATTATCAGAAACAGATGCAGACGCGCACACCGATGGTCATTGTCTTGCGCGATGGCGAGGAAGTTCACGGGATCATCGAGTGGTATGACCGGCATTGCATCAAGGTGAACCGCGAGAATGGCGCTCCGAATTTGATGATTTATAAGCCCGCCATCAAATATATGTTTAAAGAGGGCGAGGGGTCGTAGGGTACGGGCTTCCGGCTTCTGGCGCCAGCTTTCAAAGGTTCAAAGAACCGGCCAGTACAGGTTTCAATCAGTTCCTCCGGGTAATTCTTTCTTTCATCTTCGAGTAAGCCGAGTCATCTTTCCAAATTGTCTATCTCACTTTTGTAAGTTCATCGGCGTAGACTAATCCGCAGATCGTCAAATCATTCTCGATTCTGGTGAGATCTATGTCTTCTATCTATTTGAGTTCCCGGAGAAAATTCCTGCAAACAGCTGCGGTGGCTTCGGCAGCCTGCGTCTTGCCTCGTTCATTTGCGTCCACGAGTCTGAGCGGCGGCCAGAAATTTCTCGAAGAATTCGGATATGGCGACGTTTCGCTCGATAGCCCCATTCATGAAGAGCAGTTCCGGCAGACGCAGGCTGTTCTTATTGGACTGGACGATGACGCGCTGATGAAGCCGTTTCGTGCGATGGTGGGACAGCCGGCGCCGGGGGAAGATCTTGGAGGGTGGTACCGGTACGATCCGAACTATGACTGGCATACGTTCGACGCAGGATTTGCGCCTTCGGCTACGTTTGGGCAGTGGGTTTCTGCTTTGGCGAGGGGATACGCGATTACGGGGAACCACGCGCTGAAAGAGAAAGTGTTGCGGCTCAATCAGCTTTATGCCAAGACGATTAACGGCAAGTTTTATGTGGACAACCGCTTCCCTGCCTATTGCTATGACAAGCTGGTGTGCGGGCTGATTGACTCGCAGAAGTATGTAGGCGACCCGCTGGCGTGGGACATTTTGGCGAAGACCACCGACACCGCGACGCCGCATTTGCCTGGGCATGCCGTGGAGCATGGGACAAACTGGCGTCCGGGGAAAGACGAGTCGTGGGGCTGGGATGAATCGTACACGATGCCCGAGAACTTGTTTTTGGCTTACCAACGCGGGGCGGGAGATCGATATAAGGCAATGGGGGTGCAGTATCTGAGTGAGCCGTTTTATGAGCGGCTGGCACGCGGCGAAAACGATCTCAAAGGCCGGCATGCTTACAGTCACGTGAACTGCCTATGCTCAGCTGCGCAGGCGTATCTGACACTGGGCGACGACAAGTATCTGCGGGCGGCGAAGAATGGGTTCGACATGGTGCTTGCGCAGAGCTTTGCGACGGGAGGATGGGGGCCGGACGAGCAATTACGTCCGACTGGAAGCGCCGATGTTTCTGACAGCCTGACGTCTTCACACTCGAGCTTTGAGACTCCGTGCGGGTCGTATGCGCATTTCAAGCTGATGCGATATCTGCTGCGGGTGACGCGTGATCCACGGTATGGCGACAGCATGGAGCGCGTGATGTACAACACGATCCTCGGCGCCTTGCCGCTGGAGTCTGACGGACGCACGTTTTATTACTCGGACTACAACTTCAAGGGGAAGAAAGTGTATTCCAATCACCGGTGGCCATGCTGCTCGGGGACGATGCCCCAGATTGCGGCCGATTATCGGATCAGCACGTACTTCCGCGATGGACGGAATGTGTTCGTGAATTTGTATATCCCATCGACCGTGCGATGGACGCAGGACGGATCGGAGATTTCTTTGACGCAGAAAGGAGAGTATCCGTATCAGGCGCAAGTGGCGTTTGAGGTGAAGACGTCGAAGGCGGCGACATTTGCGGTGAGTATGCGGATTCCGGCTTGGGCCGAGGGGGCGTCGGTTGCCGTGAATGGGAAGCGCGAGGCGGCTCCGGCGGGATCGTTCGCGCGCGTCGAGCGGGAATGGAAAACGGGTGATCGTATTGAACTGGAGTTGCCATTGAAGATGCGGTTGGAGCCGGTGGATGCGCAGCATGCGGACACAGTGGCGGTGTTGAACGGGCCGCTGGTGCTGTTTGGGGATCAGGTGCCCGGTTTGACGCCGGCGCATTTACTCGCGGCGAAGCAAGTGGCGAGTCAGGTATGGCACGTTTCGCCGGATGGAAACGTCGTCATGAAGATGGTGCCTTGGACGGTGCTGGGTGAGAACGAGCCTTATACGACGTATTTGCGGGTCTCATGATTCGCCCCTAACAGATATCAGCGGCAAGGACGTAGACTCTCTGCTCAACTCCTATCAACGGTAATTAGAAGCCATCCACTTCCACCGCGGATTGCGATGTTGCGCTGCGATGTCAACGAAATTTCACCGAGGGACGATGGCACCCCTAAATTTGTGATTTTCACGTTCGTGATGCCATAGGTGCCACAGGCCCCACTTGAAAATACCCACACAGCCTGCTCCCGGTCGTAGCCAGCACCTGTTGGGCATCCGGCCTCCGGATTTGGAGTGAGCTTTATCAGGACCGACGTTCCTCCCACCCATCGGCCGACTTCGCCGGTTGCTGAACCTGCTGTCCCTCTTCCCCGATAGACGATATCACCGCCAATCTGGCGCGTGGTCCACTGGCTCATCGGATCCATGTTCGATGTGGAATTAATTGGAGTTTGTGCTTCTGACACCCTCATCATGGAAGCCAGAGCTATCAAGGCTGTCGCGACTCGAAACCGTTGACCAGCGCTCTCGATTGCGTCGAACTTGAGAATAATTCTGGATTCAGATCCTTCGGCGTCGCCGGCGCTTACGATGTGACCCGTGATTTGCGATCTTTCCCTGATCACGATGCCGGATGGCAACGAAATCTTTTGCATCACACGGCCCGTTATTTTCTTGTCGGAGCCACCCTTCGAAGCATTCAAGCTGGTGTCGAGCATTACGGGGATGACGGTGCCGGGCGGAAGCTGTTGCGCGTGCGTCATCGTCACGATCAGCAAGACGATCACAGGCACAATCCATACGATTGTGTCCCTGGACGACGGATTCTTCATGGTCTGCAACCTTTTGCAAAATGCTCATCACAGATTATGAGAATCCCTGTCCGCGTGACACCTGCTGCAAATAACAGAGCAAACGCCCATGACAGCGTGCAAGAGTAGCAATCCCATAGAAAGCGGACTGCCCTCGACTGGTCTTCCTATAGCTTCGGCAGGACGATTCCCTTCTGCGCCTGGTACTTGCCCTTTCTGTCGGCGTAGCTGGTTTCGCAGATTTCATCGGACTCGAAGAACAGGATCTGGCAGAGGCCTTCGTTCGCGTAGATGCGGGCCGGAAGTGGCGTGGTGTTCGAGATTTCGAGCGTGACAAATCCTTCCCATTCAGGCTCGAATGGCGTGACATTGACGATAATTCCGCAGCGGGCGTAGGTGCTCTTGCCGACGCAGATGGTCAGGATGCTGCGCGGGATCTTGAAATATTCGACGGACCGGGCTAGCGCGAATGAGTTCGGTGGAACGATGCAGATATCCGTCGTTACATTAACGAAAGATTTCTCATCGAAATGCTTCGGGTCGACCATCGCATTGTTGACGTTAGTGAAAATCTTGAATTCGTCGGCGACGCGCAGGTCGTATCCGTACGACGAGAGGCCGTAGGAAATGACGCCCTCGCGCACTTGCTTTTCGGAGAACGGGTTGATCATGTCGCGTTCGAGGGACATCTTGCGGATCCAGCGGTCGCTCTTCAGCATGAAACTCCTAGAAATCTTGGCAATTGAGTAATTTTGCGATTGGGTAATTGAATTTGGTGGCGAGTCAAACGCGCGATTTCTTCGGCTGCAAAAAACGCAGCCGATTCGCGTGGCTCGCTCAGGTCCTTCGTCGGGCAAAATGCGCCCTTCTCAGGATGACAATGCCAGTTCAATACTCAATTCTTTGGGCTGGTGTGCTGGGTAGTTTACGGGATTGATGCTCCGGTTGACAATCTGGCGATATCTCCCTTAGCATCAATAACTTGAAAGACAAATTTGAGCCTGCAATCCGGAGCCGCGCGTGATTAAGCTCGATATCATCAACGAAGTGGTGGCCAAAACGGGGATCACCAAAACCAAGGCTGAGTTGGCTGTCGAGACAGTTTTCGAAAGCATGAAGAAATCGCTCGCAGCCGGCAACCGCATTGAATTAAGGGGCTTTGGGGTGTTTAATGTGCGTCCTCGAAAGACGGGCATTGGACGCAATCCGCGCACCGGGGCTGAAGTATCGATTCCGCCGGGGCGGGCCGTGCGCTTCAAGCCCGGCAAGGAACTGCAGTCGATCGACTGAGACGGCCACTACTTTCATACGATTTCTCACCACCTTCTGGCGCGTCCGGATTCCCTTCACTCGTAGTAGCATCGAGGGAGGGCCTTGCTGATCAGAGCAGGCCAGGTATTGCATGTCGGAGCCGAGTCCCCCGATTCCATCTTCAACGCTTGAGTATTACTACGCGCTGCCATTGCCCGAAGGACCGCCGCCGCGCGAGCGGTACTGGCTGCACGTTTTGCTGCTGATAGTGACTTGTTTCACCACATTGGTGGTGGGCGCGCGGATGGAGTTCAATTTCCTCCACAACTTGCCAGCATTCACCGCCAGGGATGAAATGATTCCGTTCTTCCCGGTTGGATGGGTGATGGCACATCCGTCGCGCTTGATGCTGGGAATTCCATTTGCTGGGACTCTGCTGGCAATTTTGCTAGCACATGAGATGGGGCACTACGTGGCCTGCCGCTACTACGGCGTGCGGGCGACGCTGCCATTTTTTATCCCCGCTCCTACCTTGATTGGGACACTCGGGGCTGTGATTCGGATTAAGGCTCCGATCCGGTCGCGAGCGGCGCTGTTTGATATTGGAATTGCCGGACCGATTGCCGGGTTTGTTGTAGCGATTCTTGTTCTTGCCGCTGCTATGGTGTTTTCAAAGCCGCTTATGGCGGGCATGGGCCCTTCGGACCTGCAGTTAGGATTTCCCGAGGTTTTTTATGTAGTGCAACGCGGGCTTGCGAGTGTGTTTCCGGGACATGGGATTGCCAGCGTTCCTTTATCGCGCGTTTACCTGCATCCCACGGCAATTGCCGCGTGGGTGGGCATGTTCGCGACCGCGTTGAACTTGCTGCCGAGCAGCCAGTTGGATGGCGGGCATATCGTGTATGCGCTGGCGCCGCGGGCGCATCGGTTGATCTCGTGGCTGACAGTTATCGCGCTGGTTTATCTTGCCCGCGTGCATGTGAGTTGGAGAGTCTGGGCCGGGCTCATCATTGTGATGAACGTGGTGACGTACCGCCAGCAGCAGGCGCCGGAATATCCGGAGTTGCCGCCGAACCGATGGATATGGGCCGTATTTGCAGCCGTGATGTGGGTGCTGACTTTTACCGTGTCGCCGTTTCAGTTGGGTTGATCGATTGGGAAACTATTTCGACTTCCTTAGCGCATCGCGGTTCAGCGATGGGATGTTCTGCTTGCGGGCGGAACAATCAATCAAGATGCCGAGTCGCTTCTGGCGAGTCTCTTCTTTTTTCGCGCTGATCACCCAGTAGGTTGACGTTCGTCGGTACCACGGTGGCTGGGATTGGAAGAATTTCCACCCAGCGACGTTGGCGCGGAATTGTTTCTCAAAATCCGGAGGGAGCTTCGCCGTCTTCCGTTGTTCATAGGCATAGATTGCGGAACGGTCACCGTCGCGCTTCTCGAAGGCCGCGAGGCCGGCCTTGTGCATCATTCCCAGTTTTGAAAGCTCTTTCGTGCGCTTGATGTTGATTGCGCTCCAGATACTTCTCGGTTTACGCGGCGTGAAACGGATTTTGTAGCTGTGGGCGTCGATGCTCTTGCGCACGCCATCAATCCAACCGACGCAGAGTGCGCCATCGACCGATTCGGGCCAGGTAATACTGGGGCGTCCGGAGTCGCGCTTATAAAAACCCACCCAGAACTCATCGAAACCTGCGTGGTTCTTTTCGAGCCAGGCGCGCCAATCGGCACGCTTGGGAAAGAATTTGGGCTGAGGCTCTTTGGGTGTCTTGGGCATGTCAGAGATTATCGCGATTTCGATTCTTACATCAACCAAAGGGCATCGACGTCGACGATCACCTGTGTGCGCGGGATTTTCTGGTGCACGGCATGAGCAAGCATCGATCGCAGCGTAATGTTCAATTTCTCGCGGCTCGGCGATTTCAGAACGAAGTGATATCGATAGTCACGCTTGAGGCGCATGATGGGCGCAGCGGCGGGGCCGAGGACACGAACACCTTCATGACGCGTCTCGCTAAACCACTTGCCTAGAGTACCGGACCACTTCAGAGCATCATCGAGGTTGTCGCTGCGGATGAGAACGTTGGCGAGGGCGGAGTATGGCGGATAGTGCATCCAGCTACGGAAGCGAAGTTCTTTCTCGTAAAAGCCGATGAAATCGTGCTTCGCCGCATATTGAACCGCGTAATGATCCTGAAAATACGTCTGAAGAATCACTTTTCCAGGGGATTGGCCTCGCCCAGCGCGTCCGGCGACCTGGGTGAGAAGTTGAAACGTGCGTTCGGCGGCGCGGAAATCGGGCAGGCCCAGAGCGACGTCTGCTCCTACGACTCCAACAAGCGTGACACCGTGAATGTCATGACCCTTCGCGATCATCTGCGTGCCCACGACGATATCGAGTTCGCCTTCATTGAGGGCATTGAGGGTGCGCTCGAAATCTTCGTGGCTGTGGACTGTATCGCGATCGAGGCGCGCGATTCGAGCTTGCGGGAACATGCCATGCAGCAACTCTTCCAGTTTTTCTGATCCAGTACCGAGGAAATAAACGTATTCGCTGCCGCAGTGGACACACGCTTTGGGGACAGGTGCAGTGTATCCGCAATAGTGGCAGACCATTTTGTGCTCTCTCTTGTGGTGCGTGAGCGCGATGGCGCAATTCTGGCACTCGAGCTTCTTGCCACATGTCCGGCAGAGGGCGACGGGGGAATATCCGCGGCGGTTGAGCAGGACCATAACTTGCTCTCTGCGGTCGAGGCGTTGCTGGATTTCCTCGGCGAGTTTGCGCGAGATGGCCTGCTCGCGTCCGGTCTCTTGAAATTCGAGACGCATGTCGACGATCTCAACTTCCGGCAGCGGACGCTTCTCGACGCGATCAGGGAGTTCGATGAGAGCGTATTTGTTTTTGGTCGCGTTGAAGTAGGACTCGAGAGACGGTGTGGCAGAACCGAGGACGACGGCGGCATTTGACATCTTGGCGCGCATGACGGCCACATCGCGGGCGTGATAGCGGGGTGTTTCTTCCTGCTTGTAAGAGGAGTCGTGCTCTTCGTCGACGATGATGAGGGCAAGATCGCTGACGGGCGCAAATACTGCCGAGCGAGTGCCGACAACCATGCGGGCTTCACCGCGCTTGATGCGATGCCACTGCTCGGCTCGTTCCTTGTCAGAAAGAGCGGAGTGGAGAATCGCGACCTCGTCTCCGAAGATCTGGTGCAGATCGGCGGCGACGGCCGGGGTGAGACCGATTTCAGGGACGAGGAGAATGGCGGAGCGTCCGGCCTCGAGCACGGAGCGCATGCCTGCGAGATACACGGCTGTTTTTCCCGAACCTGTGACTCCGTGGAGCAACATGCCGGAGAATTTCCGGGATTCGACTTTTTCACGCAAACAAGTCAGTGCGGATTTTTGCGCGGACGTGAAGTCGAACTCGAATGGCTGCGGGCGGGGCTTGGTGCGGGAGACAGAGAAGTCGGCGGGTTCTTCGATGAGTTCGACGGCACCGCGGCGAACAAGAGTGCCGAGCGTAGTCCGCGGAACATCGAGTGATTGCAGACTCTCAACCGGAGCTCTTCCGCCCGCGGCGGCCAGCGTCTCGATGATCGATCGTTGATTCTCGTTGAGTTTGCCTTCGGCTGATTTCAGGACCGCGACTTTGATGGTGCGAATGGCCTCTTGCTGAGCGGAGAGGTCCCGGCGGGTGACCCATTTCTTGCGCACCATGCCGTCGAGGAGCCTTCGAGATGCGCCGGTGGCGGAACGAAGCGTCTGCTCGCGGATCAGAGCTTGGGCCTCAGCGGCTGAAGCCACTTGTTCATGGGCGCCTAACGGCACGGCTGAAGCCGCGCCCTTCCCGATCGCGGAGCCATCCACTTCATTGCCTGCCGCGGGCAAAATCCATTCGATTTCTGCTTCGTCGCTGGAGGCAGCGAGGTAGTCGAGGACGCGGATTTCGGCATCCTGCTCTTCCGGCGTTTTTTGAGAACGCGCGGATGATCCTGAGATTCCCGCTTCATGAAGAGCTTTGTGGCCTTGCTCGGTGATGCGATATCCGACGACGCGCTTAAACTCTGCTGTCAGCGGAAGCATCGTGCGAAAGACTTCTCCGATTGGGGCAAGATAGTAGTCGGAGATCCAGCGGCCGAGACGAAGAAGTTGATCATCGAGAACTGGCGCGGGATCGACGATGCTCAGGACATTCTTAGTAGCGACTTTCGGCTGACGATCGTGCAACTCGACGACGATGCCCAACATGCGCTGCTGGCGGAACGGAACGAGGACGCGTCCGCCGACGACGGGGTTCATCCCGTCGGACACATGGTAGGTGAAGGCCATATCCAGTGGTACGGGCACGGCCACGTCGCAGAAATCGGGCATTGGTTGGAAGGATAAACTAACGGGCGCTGTGGACGACCTTACCAATTTCCATGAGGAATCGGTTCGTGGGTAGGGATCCTTCGACTGTGTGGTCGCTCGCTGCGCTCACGTCCACTCCGCTCAGGATGATAGATCACTCTGACTTCTGCGGAGTCTTGAGCCCTAGGTACTTCATCACCATCTGCAGGTCTTTCCAGGCCTCGCCTTTTTGGCGCGGATCACGGAGGAGGAATGCGGGATGGTAGGTGACCGCCAGTTTCGCGCCTTGCCAATTCTGATCGCTGCTCCGCACGCCTGTGGGCATGAAGTCGTAGAAGCGTCCGCGGAGCTCGGACATGGGAGCGTTGATCGCCAGCAGATTCTTCGCCGCCACTGCGCCCAGAGCAACGATCACTTTCGGCTTGATGACCGCAATCTGCCGCATGAGGAATGGCGAGCAGGTGTCGCACTCGTCGCGCTCGGGAGTGCGATTTCCCGGTGGACGACATTTCACTACATTTGCGATGTAAACCTCTTCGCGCCGAAGGCCCATTGCTTTGATCATGTTGTTTAGCAGTTGCCCAGCGCGACCGACGAAGGGCTCGCCCTGGGTATCTTCGTCGGCGCCGGGGCCTTCGCCGACGAACATGAGATCGGCGCGAGGATTGCCGACGCCGAAAACAATCTGCTTGCGTCCTTGCTGATGCAGTTTGCAGCGGGTGCAATCACCGAGATCTTCGCGGATAAGCTTCAGTGCAGCGACGGGGTCGGAAACTGCTTGCTCGGCTTTTGGCGTCAGAATTTCGAGAATATTTTCTTCGGCCGGCTTGGCGACCACCGCGGATTTTCGTGGAGACATTTCTTCTCGCTGTTCCGGCTGTGGGATGAGTGCGGTCTGTGATTCTATTGCGACTTGTCCGTCTTGCGGTGTTGCTTCACTCGGCTCGTGGCGGTAGAAATCATAGATGCCGAGTTCGTTGTAATAGCGGATGCGGTCGGCGAGGGCTCGACGCAGGTCGGGATTTTGAATTGTAGGCACCGTGTGGTGTGGTGATTATACGTTGTGGTGTTGTCGGGAAAAATCCCCACTTCTCGCGCAGAAAGCGCGCGAGAAATGGGGCACCCATCGCAAGAGGATTTGTTAAATCGGTAGGGATCCTTGCATCCTTCGACTCCATCAATCATCCGCTTTGCGGATGATTGATTCCGGTCAGGATGACAAACTCCTAAGTTATGCTTTGACGGGCGATTTACGGAACTGCTTGAGCTTTACTATTTGGTCGAGGACGCGCTGAGCAATTTCCCATTTTGTGGTTTCGGGGACTTCAACTACTTCGTCGCGCGTGATGATGGTAACGGCGTTACGGTCGGAGTCAAAGCCGACACCCTCGCGAGAGACGTCGTTGACCACGATCGCGTCGAGATTCTTGGAAACCAGCTTTTGGCGGGCGTTTTCGAGAACGTTTTCTGTTTCCGCGGCAAAGCCGATGACAACCTGATTTTGTTTCCTCTGCGCAAGTTCTTTCAGAATGTCGGGAGTCGCTTCGAGTTCGAGGGTCATCGGACCTTTGCGCTTGATTTTCTGGCCAACAGCAGTTTTGGCGCGATAGTCGGACACAGCAGCCGTCTTGATGACGATGGTGGCTTGCGGAAGGAGACTGAAAACCGCATCACGCATCTGCTCGGCTGACTCGACCCGTGTCACTTCCGCAGCGCTCGGAGGAGCCAGGTTAGTGGGACCGCTCACCAGCATTACACGTGCGCCTCGTCGCAAGGCGGATTCGGCTAGGGCGTATCCCATGCGCCCGCTGGAGCGGTTTGTAAGATATCGTACCGGATCGATCTTCTCGCGTGTCGGACCCGCGGTGATAAGAACCGTTTCGCCAATTAAATCCTGACTTGCGCCTAGCGTTTCAAGAACGGCGGCGACGATTGCCTCATTTTCGGCGAGGCGTCCGTGGCCGACCATGCCGCAGGCCAGATATCCCGAGCCAGGCTCGACGACTTTCACGCCACGCTTGCGGAGAACTTCGAGGTTCGCCTGCGTCGCGGCATGATTCCACATGTTGACGTTCATCGCCGGCGCGACCACGACAGGCGCAGTCGTCGCGAGATAAAGGGTGGTTAGGAAATCAGTGGCAATCCCTTGCGCGAAGTGAGCGATTACATCGGCTGTAGCAGGGACGACAACGAGCGCGTCGATCGACAGTGCGACGGCAATGTGCTCGATGGCGGAATCAATGTTGGGCTCGTGCTCCTCGCCGGAGGAGAACATTCCGGTAATGACTTTTTCTCCCGAAAGCGCAGCGTAGGTAAGCGGCCGCACGAACTCCTGAGCGGCGCGGGTCATAATGACCTGCACACGGATGCCGCGATCCTGCAGAAGGCGGAGGACTTCAGCGGCTTTGTAGGCTGCGATGCCGCCAGTAACGCCAAGGGCGATCTTCATAGTAATTTTCGATTGCCGAATGTCGATTGCCGATTCAAACCCTTTGCTGGGAGAGGCAAGCGCTCGTCGAAATTACTAATCCTGACCGAGGGCCTTGTCGAGGTTTTCAGAGGCCTGCTCGGCCGCGCTCCGGGTCTCGGTCATTTCCCACTTCACTTTGCCGGCGCGGATTTCATCCTGGGCGATTCGGCAAGGCTTGCGGGAGTTGGTGTCGACCACCGGAGGAGCACCGGACTGCAGTTGCCGTGCACGCCGCGCTGCCACCAGGATGTACCGGTAGTTGCTGTCAAAGCCTTCGATCAACTTCATTGGGACGTCCCCCTTGAAAACCAATTTGAAGTGTCATCAGTGCCGAACGTCAAACGAGCGTTCCACAGAACAGAGCAACTTTCGGGCTTGTCCCGGGCCCAACTGATTCCGGTCAGCACCCTTTCCGGGCGCCCTACAATGATACCGCGAAAGCTAGGAGCGTGCTGATGGGGCCGGCGCACTAAAGGACGACAGGATGGGCTGAACCCGCTCGCGAACGTTGGCCAGCCTACAGGATTCAGCCAGATCGATGGTGTGGCGCTCCTGGTCGGTAAGTGCGCGCTCGGCCCGACGCAAACGTTCGGCCAAGACGATGGCCCGGAGCTTCTCACACGATTCTTCCAGCTTGTCGTTGACCAGGACGTAATCGTACTTATCGTATTCGGCAATTTCACGGCTGGCTGCGATCAAGCGGCGCTGGATGACGGGTTCCGGATCTTCGCCACGATTCTTCAAGCGCCATTCCAACTTCTCGCGATCGGGCGGAAGCACGAAGATGCTGATGGCGTCGGTCAGATTGTGTTTGATCTGAGCGGCTCCCTGAACGTCGATGTCGAGCAGGAGATCGTGGCCGTTACGTCCGGCTTGGCGCAGGAACTGTCGCGAGGTGCCATAGCAATTGCCGTGAACGTTAGCGTGCTCCAGGAACTCTTTCGCCTCGATCATGCGATTGAATTCGTCCATCTTGACGAAGTGGTATTCCTTGCCGTTCTGCTCACTGCCCCGGCGTTCGCGAGTAGTGTACGAGATGGAAAAATCAAGATTTGGAACAAGCTTGAGAAGCTCATTGGTGAGAGTCGATTTCCCCGAACCTGACGGGGCGGAAATGATGAAGACAAGCGGCTTGGAAGATGAGGTCATTCCAGGTTTTGCACCTGCTCTCGGGATTTTTCGATTTCAGCTTTCATGGCCAATCCCGCTTCTGTAATTTTGAGCGCTTCACCGGCAAGTCCGGAAGTCTTCGAAAGTAGAGTGTTGGCTTCGCGGTTCATCTCCTGCAAGAGGAAATCGAGTTTCTTGCCGATTTCGCCTCCCTGCTCGAGCAGTCCGAGGAAGTGCTGGACATGAGTTTCGAGGCGAACAATTTCTTCCTGTATGTCGCTGCGGTCGACGAGAAGGGCAGCTTCCTGCAAGATGCGCTCGCGCTCGATGCTCGAGCCGAGAAGCTCCTGAAGCCGCGTTTGCAACCTTTCAGTGTAGTTGTGCAAGACGGTGCGGCGATGCAACTGAACATCTTTTGCGGCGTGCCCGAGGTGGGTCATGCGCTCGCGGAGTTCGCGGACGATTCCCCGGCCTTCTTCCTCGCGCATTTCATTGAGGCGATCGAGGGCTTCCCCTACTCTCGACATAACGGCGGCTTCGATGTCAGTGTCGATATTGCCGTTGGCGGCATCGAGCGCACCGGGTATGCGCAAGATCGCGTTGAGGTCTGGTTCCGTGGCCAACGAAAATTCGGCGGCGGCCGCGCGGAAAGCGCCGATGTATCCACTGATGAGTTCGCGGTTCAGCGAAAAGTTCTCGTTGGTCGAGCGATCCAGACTGAGCGAGATCTCGACGTGCCCGCGAGCAATCTTTTCTTTGAGAAGACGGCGAAGTTGCATCTCGAGCGAATCCGAACCTGAGGGGAGACGGAAATGCAGGTCAAGGAACCGGTGGTTGACCGACTTCAGCGATAGAGTAAAACCGAGGCGGGTGATCGATTGAGTTGGAGCGGCGGATGCAGTCTGGGATTCCTGGTTCTGCCGAATCTCACCTTTGGCCTGCGCGAAACCTGTCATCGAACGTATGGGCATAATGGGCCGACTTTATGATCCTGCTACTGCTTTCGGGACATCTACACCGGAAAACTGCAATTCATATAACCGGCGGTAGGTGCCGCCGTGGAGCATGAGAGCGTCGTGAGCACCGGTCTCGGTGATGTGGCCATTCTCGAGAACCACGATGCGATCGGCGCGGCGGACGGTGGAAAGCCGATGAGCAATGACCAGCACCGTGCGTCCGCTCATCAGATTGTGCAACGCCGACTGCACCAGCGCTTCCGACTCGCTGTCGAGGGCCGAAGTGGCCTCATCCAGGATAAGGATGGGCGCATCTTTCAACAGAGCTCGCGCGATCGCGAGACGCTGGCGCTCGCCTCCGGAAAGCCGCACGCCCCGCTCTCCGATAACAGTATCGTAACCCGCGGGAAGGGCGAGGATGAAGTCGTGCGCGAGCGCGGCCCGCGCCGCTGCCTCAACCTGTTTCACAGGGACATGGGGTTGGCCATAGGCGATGTTGTTGCGAACCGTGTCGTTGAACAGAACGGTTTCCTGGGTGACGATGCCGACTTGTGAACGCAGAGATGAGAGCGTCAGGTCGCGAACGTCGTGGTTGTCGACAAGGATCCGGCCGCCGGTTACATCGAAGAATCTGGGAATCAGGTGTACCAATGTACTCTTCCCTGCTCCGCTGGAACCGACGATGGCAAGGATTTCGCCGCGCTTTACTTGGAGGTTGATGCCGCGCAGGATTTCGCGCGACTCTTCGCCGTCGGACTGGTATGAGAAAGAGACGTCTTCGAAGCGAATGTCGTTGGTAAAACGTGGAAGGGGTTTAGCTCCGCGTTTTTCGGTAACGACATCCTCGGTGTCCATGAATTTGAACAGCTGAGAAGATGCGCCAAGTGCCTGCTGGAAACTGTTGTTGAAGATAGCAATCTTTCGCGCCGGATTGTACATCGTGAGAACCGCTGCAACGAAAGTCACGAATGCGCTCAGATCGAGTCTCTGGTGCGCGATCTGCTCCCTTCCCACCAGAAGAAGAAGTGATATAGCTACGGCGCCCAAAACATCCATGAGCGGCGAACTGATGGCGGCCGCGGCCACCGAACGCAGATTGGCGTGGAAAAGTCGCTGGGCAGCTTTACGGAAGCGGGCGACCTCCCAGGATTCCATTCCGAAGGCTTTGACAATGCGGTTGCCGGTGATCGTCTCGTGCAGAATGTTCTGCACGTCGGCGAGTTGGTCCTGCCCTTTGCGAGTCGTGGAGCGAACGCGTCGGCCGATGCGAACGGCGGAGAAAATGATGATCGGTATGAAAATAACGAGAACCCAAGCAAGTCGCTTTCCAAGAACGATCACCAGGCCGGCGGTAAACAGGAACGTGAAGAATTGTTGCAAGCCTTCAGCGAGCACGCTCGACATCGCGAACTGAACCCGCTCGATGTCGTTAATGATCGTGGAAATCAGAGTGCCGGTAGTGTGCTTCTGAAAGAATGCTGCGGAACGCCGGAGAACAGAGTTGTACAAATCATTGCGGAGATTGGTGATCATGCCGAATCCAGCGTGATTCACCAGGTACGTTCCTGCGTAGTCGAAAATCCCTTTCAACACCGTCGAGGCCACGAGAGCATACGCGACAATCGTCCACGCATTGTGAAAGTGGGTGGGGACGAAGTGCTGAAGGTAAATCGGCTGATTGTTCAGCGGATTGGTGAACAGAACGATACTTTCCGAGCCGGACGCGGGGTTGAGGACACGATCGAGGACCGGCTTTAACAGCATCAGGCGGAACGCTTCCAGAAAACCAACAGCGGCTAGTAGAAAGATTCCGGGCAGAAGCTGAACGAGGAACGGGAGCACGTAGCGAACCAGGCGCATCAGTTGCCGCATAGGGCTCCTGTGCGGGGCTGGCCGCCGACACGTGCCGCCGGAATGATCGGGGGGTGCAAGGTTTTATTTTACTTGAGTGGGATAGGGGAAGAATGGCGTTTCGGGTGCGGCCAGCTTTCGTAACCTGAGCGACGGCGCGGATGCGGTTCGGATGTTTCGAATCCGCCGCGCCTTTCGTCGTGCCTGCGCTCAACATGACAATCTGGTTGAACCGTCAGAAATCGCGCTCGGGTGGGGGTTGGATTGAGAGCAGGTCGATTGCCTGCGATTGACCTTCCACATAGACCTGGAGGCAGGTGAAGCGCCAAGCACCATTTTTGTAGGCGGCTATTCGAATACGGCCTTTGCCGCGCGGGCCAGAGATTGGGATCGCGAGGTCTGCCCTTCCGGCGCTGCCGTTCACCTTCAACTGCCCGGAAATGAACCATCCTGCCTGGATCGGCTCGCCTAGATATTCGCGGACTTGCAGGTTTGCAGCGGCTTGAGACATCGACTGCTTAAAAACGTCACTAGAGCGCAAGGAGGCATTGATGATGGCGACGGTGACGGCTCCGAACCCGGCCATTAAGAGCAGAAGGATCAGGCAGCCGAACGGAATCTTCGAGAGAGGGTGACGTTCGATCCAGCTCCGGATCATCGGTTCCGGACGAAGCGGATATGGAGCCGTGGGCACGTGTGTCCTCGTTATCGTGGACTGTCGCGATGAACAATTTTCACGCGATAGCCGGCGCGGCGTAGATGCTTGCCGACGTCTTCGGCGATCATCACGGAGCGATGCTGGCCGCCCGTGCAACCGAATGCGACGGTCAGATAGCTCTTTCCCTCATGGATGTAGTGGGGGAGCAGGTAGACCAGAAGGTCAGAAATTCGAGAGATAAACTCCCGGGTCTGCGGGAAAGAGCGGATATACTTTGCGACCCGCGGGTGGCGCCCGGTGAGCGGACGGAACTCCGGTACGAAATGGGGATTGGGAAGGAAGCGGACATCGAAGACGAGGTCGGCGTCTTCGGGCACGCCGTTACGGAATCCAAAGCTGACGTTGGATACCAGGATACTTTTCTCAGTGGACTGCTCCTGGAAGCGTTCATTAATGTGAGCGCGAAGCTCGTGAACGTTGAACTTCGAAGTATCGATGACGAGGTCGGCAAGACGGCGGATCTCGCCAAGGTGGCGGCGCTCTTGCTTCAAGGCTGCTTTGACTGGAGCGTCGGTGCCGAGCGGATGGGGGCGTCGGGTTTCACTGAAGCGGCGCAGGAGCACAGCATCGGAAGCTTCGAGGAACACGATCTTGGTGGGAATCATGCGCCGCACTGACTTCAGCAGGTCGGGTAACTTGCCCAGCTTCGAGCCTTCACGCACGTCAACAACGAGAGCGGTACGGCGGATATCGCGGGATTGCACTGCCAACTCGGCGAATCGAGGAATCAATTCGACCGGCAGATTATCAACGCAGTAATAGCCGAGATCTTCGAATGCCTTCAGGACAGACGCTTTGCCGGACCCACTCATTCCGGTGATGATGACGAGTTCGGGTGCACGTCGAGTGGCGCCGCCGTCATCGCCGGAACGCCTCGTCATCTTCCGAGGGGGCTTGCGAGCCTTCATGAGATGGATAGTAGCATCGAAGGCCCGGCACCGCTTCGATGGACAATTGCCGAATCAGATACTGCGCAGGCATGGGCAGGACTTAAATCTCAGATTGTGCGTTCGGAGCTTCGGCCTGTAATCTATGGCGTCATGAAAAAGTTCGAAGAACTCACAGAACGGGAAGTATTGGCACTGGCCATTGGTCTGGAAGAAGAAGATGAGCGCGTGTACGCCGACTTCGCCGAAGGATTGCGGCAGGATTTTCCGGCGACGGCCTCGATGTTTGAGGGAATGCGCGAGGAGGAGTCCGGACACCGTCGGCGACTTTTGGAGCTGTACCGGAGAAAATTCGGGGAACACATTCCGCTGATCCGGCGGCAGGACGTTCGCGGCTTCGTGGAGCGTCCGGCGCTGTGGCTGGTGCGTCCATTGCGAATCGACGCGGTACGAAAAGAGGCGTCGGCCATGGAAGTGGAGACGCGGCGGTTTTACGAAAAAGTAGCCGCCAGGACACAGGACGCCAGCATTCGGCAATTGTTGGACGATTTGGCGACGGAAGAGCGCGATCACGAAAACCGAGCCCAGGAACTCGACAAACAGAAGCTACCAGACAGCGTAAAAGCGGACGAGGAAGCGGCACAGAGACGGTTATTCGTACTGCAGATCGTTCAGCCGGGACTGGCGGGCTTGATGGATGGATCTGTTTCGACGCTTGCCCCCGTGTTCGCCGCAGCGTTGGCGACTCAGAAAAGCTGGGACGCTTTTCTGGTGGGACTCGCCGCTTCGGCTGGTGCTGGCATCAGCATGGGATTTGCGGAGGCGCTCTCAGACGATGGAAGCCTGACCGGGCGCGGCCATCCGTGGGTGCGAGGCTTCATCTGCGGGGCGATGACGGCGATTGGGGGAATCGGACACACGCTACCATTCCTCATCAAAGACTTTCGACTGGCTTTATGGGCCGCTGCCGCCGTCGTAGTTGCCGAGCTTGGCGTGATCACGTGGATCCGCCGGCGCTATATGGATACGCCGTGGGTGACCGCTGCGCTGCAAGTCGGGCTTGGCGGCGTGCTCGTGTTTATTACGGGCGTGCTTATTGGAAGCTCATAAATTGCAGATTTTCAATTGCCGATTGCCGACTTCTGGGCGAAGTCGGCAATCGTAAATCGATAATCGGCAATTCCTCACGGTTGCGTGTCCAACGGGTGCGTGCTCTTCTCGTAGAATTCTTTCTGCAGTTTCGGGCTGACGTCGTCAGCCTTGACCTGCTGGATCGCCTTCACAATCGAATCAATCCACCACTTCACCTGATACTCGCCTAGCTCCTTGGTGGCGGCAGCGCCTTCACCCGAATAGTGGAAAGGAAAACGCGTATACCACCAGATGCCTGTGTAAATATCTTCCGAAATCTTTTGGCGGGCTTGATCTGCGCCCGATTCGCTGGTTGCGCGGTCGGGATGCACGAGCTCGGGATGCGCAATCATCATCTTAGAAGTTTCGCTCTCGCCGGCGTGCATATCGATCTTGGTCTTTTTCTGTGGACCACCGCGATCCGGGCTGCGCTCGTTGTAGACGTACAAAACATAGTCATGTGGCTTGTCCAACTGAGTCTGTGCGAAATATGGCAGCAGACTATCGTTGCCGCCGTGGCCATTGACGATCAGGACCTTCTTGCAGCCGTTGCGAGCCATCTCGTCGGTGGTCTCCTGCAACAAGGCCATTTGCAGACCGCGGCTGTATGACATGGTGCCGGGTTCGTGCTTAGCCTCGGCGATTTGGCCGAAGTAATACTCGGGAAAGACGACCGTGTATTCCTGCTCTGCGGCATGGAGAGCGGCGTAACGCACATCGAGAAGATCAGTGCCGAGCGGCAGATGCGGTCCGTGCTTCTCGATGATTCCAAACGGGAGAAGGCAAACCCCCTGAGAGCGGCGGACGCCTTCGCGAAAATCGGAGGCGGTGAGTTCTTCCCAGTGAACTGACAGTTTCGACGAAGCGGGTGCCTGTGCACGAAGGAATTGGGGCAGGCTAACAGATACGAAAATCGTCAAAATTACTGCGGTGATCCAGCGGCGGGCGCCTATACGCATGGAAAAATTCTCCTCGGCGGCGGATTCTAACACCAAAACGAGGCTATTAAAACGTATCAATACTGAAAAGTTTCCGCACGAGTGCCGGCTAAGCACCTGTTTGTGCAGCTCACACCTATAATGTTCCGTGTTTTATCCTTCGGTGATTATCACGTCTGTTTCTTCGGGGGGGAACTCTCTTGGGACGCTTGCGTCATATCGCATTTTGCTTCGCCTGTTCGATATTGGTCGTGGCAGTTTGTGCATCGGCGCAGCAATTGGTCCAGGTCCCGAGGCAGGATGGGGCGCTGACTCCATTGCAGGTGTATGCTCCCAGCAACGACTCGTGCGCACCACTCGCGCTGATCTCCCCTGGAGCAGGTGGCAGCGAGAACGGATATCAATATCTTGCAAAAGGCATGCAAGGAGCTGGCTGGCGCGCCATCGTGATGGGACACAAAGAGAGTGGAGCCGCCGCGTTGCGGTCGGATATGCGCGAAGCCGGCGGAATCAAGAAGGGATTGCGTGAACTGGTGGATGATCCGAAGGCGTACAATGCGCGGCTCATGGACATCGCTGCCGCGCTGAAATGGGCAGGAGAGTCGTGCAAGGCTCCGTACGTGGCACTCATCGGGCACTCGATGGGAGCACGAACCGTGATGATCGAAGCGGGTGCCAAGAACAAGATCGGTGTTAAAGGACAAGACCGGTTCAATGCTTACGTAGCTATGTCGCCGGACGGGCCTGACCCGGTGTTCCCTGAAGACGCTTGGAGCTCTATTGTGAAGCCGATGATGGTCCTGACTGGCACGCGCGATAGGTCAATGCAAACAGGCGACTACAAATCGAGAACGATCCCATACGAGCGTATGCCCGCTGGATGCAAATGGCTGGGAGTCATTGAGGGAGCCACGCATATCAATTTTGCGGGAGTGGGATTTTCGGGTACCACCGAGAAACTGACCTTGCTCGAAACGAAGGCCTTTCTGAATGATCTGCGCGGCGGAAAATGTGGATCACCCGTGCAGGCAGATGGGATTACGGTGGAGAGCAAATAGAAGGTCTGGGAAGGTCAAGGTCCCCACCCTGTCCCAAAACTGCGCAACAAGGGTGGGGCACCCTACACGCGGCCTGCCTTCACTTCAGGAAGATCTCCTGCATCAGGTCAGAGGTTATGATTTCGCGGATTTCAGAACGCTTCTCACCCAGTTGTTGTGCGGCCTGCTTCCCGCCCAGAATCTTGTCACGTGCCGCTTCTCCCTTGGCGGCCAGACCGTCCATCGCAGCGTGATTCTTGTATTCGATCGCGACAGCGATGTCCCAGTCTTCCGGACCAGACTTGGTTTCCTTGAGGAAAATCTTGTAGTCCATGATCACTCCTTGACGCTTTTCCTCTTCAATCAGCGGCTTTGTGGACTGGCGCAGGCTACTGAGATACGCATCCATCTGGTTGGGCTTGACGCGTATCAATTGGACGCGCCAGACCGGTCCTTCGGTGTAGTGTTCCTGAGCAACCAGGACCGGGACCAGCATTAACAGCGCGATGACAAGGCTGTAGATCTTCTTCATGGTGATCTCCTGAGATTAAGTTGAGATTGATACGGCGGGAAGGATCATACACTTGCGGGAGCAAGAGAACTAGCTCGGCGTTTCTTGCGGTATCAGGCAGGAGATTTTGGGTATGACCTGAAATCAGATCTCGCTCTAATCAAAATCCCCACTTCTCGCGCAAACTGCGCGCGAGAAATGGGGCACCCATTCTTGGAAGCCGATAGCTGAAGCCCGCCATCACGGAACTTCGATCAACTGCATCCTGCCGTCTTTGGCGCGGTGGAGGACCATCACTTTGCCTTTGAGATCGCGGAAGATGAAGACATCGCGGTCCTTGAAATGCGTTTCCTTGATGGCCTCTTCCAAGCTCATGGGGCGGATGGCAACGCAATCGTCGGAACGGACCAGGTGAACTTCGGTCGTTTTCGCCACCGCCGGATATTTGTGGACGAGCACCGGAACGGCGGTACTTTCCGACAGACCTACTGCAGCGGTGATTTCCTCCGGGGTCGAGTGGCCGTTCCACTTGTTGGCCTCTTCAGTCTTTCGGGCGGAACGCTTCTTAGATTGCCAACGCGTTTTGTGCTTGATCGCCTGTTTCTCGAGATGATCGAGGGCCTCGTTAACGGCAATCGTCATGTCTTTGGCCTGGGCCAGACCGACGAGTGGTCCGTTACGGGGATTAATGGTAATTTCGGCTTTATGGCGGTGTTTCTCGACAGCGAGGATGACTTTGGTTTCGAACTTGTCGCCTAGGATTTTGCGGATTTTGGTAAGGCCGGTTTCGACTTCTTTGCGGATTGCGTTGGTGACTTCGTATTGTCTTCCGGTGTACTCAACGTTCATGAGCGCCCCCTTCGGAGAATTCTTTTTCAGGTAAATCGGGCACTGCATTGGGTCGTTGGTCGTCGGTCGTTAGTCGTTAGCTTTTCCGGATCCGGTTCGGCTAACGGCCAACGACCGACGACTAGCGACGTTTATTTTTTGACCCGGCGTTGGTGCGTGCTTGGGATGCGCATGTCTTCGCGGTATTTGGCTACCGTGCGGCGGGTCACCTGGATGCCTTGCGACTGCAGGATGCGGGTGATCTGCTCGTCGGTCAACGGGCGAGTGGGATCTTCTTCCTCGATGAGCTTCTTGACGCGGCGCTTGAGGATGAGCAGCGATGTGCCGCCTCCCTCCGGTCCTTGTACGCTCTCGCTGAAGAAGTAGCGCAACTCGAATACGCCCTGTGGTGTGTGGGCGTATTTGTTGGCGACAGCACGGCTTACCGTCGAAGGATGCACGCCGATTTCTTCGGCCACCTCCTTGATCATCATGGGTTTGAGGAAATCGATTCCTCGTTCCAGAAATTCCTGCTGGCGGGCAACAATTGAGTAACAAACTTTGGTGATGGTCTGCTTGCGCTGCTCAATATTCTTGATCAGCTGAATGGCACTCTTGTAGCGCTCTTTGACGTAATCGCGGGTGTTCTTGTCGTTGGTTCCGTCGCGCGTGACGAGCTTTTTATAGGCCGGATTGAGGCGAAGCTGCGGCAAGTCTTCGTCATTCATGATGACCAGCCACTCGTCGCCATGCTTCACAAAAGCAACGTCGGGCTCGATCAGGCGGGCCTGAACCTTGTTATAACGAAGTCCGGGACGGGGATCGAGCGTACGGATATAGTCGAGAGCGCTCTGCACTGCTTCAATGGGGCGACCGATAGCCTTACCGATTTCCTTGTGCTGCTTGTTCTGAAGGCCTCGCAGATGCTGGTCGACAATCGCCATCGCATCTTGAAGGACTTGCGCAGTGCCGTTGCCGTTCTTGTGCTGCTCAAGCTGAGCCTGATGGAATCGCAACTGGTTCAGCAAGCACTGGCGAAGATCACGGCAAGCCACTCCCGGAGGATCCAACTGCTGGACGGCTTGCAGAGCTTCCTGGAGGTCGGCGGCTGTAAAGTTCGGTTTGAAGGTGGGATGACTCGGGGTAAGAGTAGCAGGAGCCGGTGCAGTCGCCACTGCTGCGGCGCTGGTGCCAGAAACCGATGCCACTGAGGATTCTGCATTCTGCGTTCCTTCCAGCCTCGCGCTGGATGGCCCTGAATATTCCAGTTCAGCGGATGGAAGGCCACTGACCGCGTCTGAGCCTTCCGCTTCAGATTCCGCGTTGCTGATCCCGAGCGCTTGCACCTCACTGGTGATGCTTTTGGCCGCTTCAGCATCAGCCTCCGGTGTGGCCGGCGGAGCAATGCCCAGAAGCTCGTCATCGCTCGCGATCAGGTATCCGTCTTCATTCAAGTTGCCGACAATGAGGTCAGCAGCCTCGCGGACCTCCTGACGGAGACTCAGGGCCCCCAGCTGCCATGCCAAATGATCGGTAAGATTGGACGGCTTGGAGAGAAAGTTCTCGAACGACGGACGTTCGATGTCTTCCATCTCGCTGTGAGTGCGATAACCGGGATCGAGGTAGTCCTGGAAAAACGATCCGAAATCGATCTCTTCGAAGGGATCTTTCTTCTCGACGGCGGTGATAGGGTTTTCTTCAGTCGTCGCTGTCGTGGCCCGCTCGCGGTCTTCTTCCTTCTTGCCGACTTCGTCGAGAAGGGGAACGGACTCTTCCAACTCTTCGAGAACAGGATTCTCGACCATCTCCGTGTTGATCATGTCCTTAAGCTCAAGCTTGTTGAGCGCAAGCACGGACACCATCTGCACAAGACCCGGCGTGAGGATCTGTCGCTGCGAAAGCTTGACGCTGAGTTTGTGCTGTAAGAGAACCATGTCGTAGGTCGAGTTCCTATCTTGTTGTTTGTCGTTCCGAGAAGCGACAGACGAGGAACCTGCTGTTTGCCGGCGGCAGGAAGCAGATTCCTCACCGGCAAAAAACGCCGGTTCGGAATGACAACCAATTACCTCTCCTCAAACCAGAGAAAAGCTTTCTCCCAGGTACACCTTTCTCACTTCCGGATCGCCAGCTAGTTGATTCGGTGGTCCGTGACGGAAAATGCGTCCGTCATCGATGATGTAGGCGCGGTCCGTAACCGAAAGCGTTTCGCGCACGTTGTGATCGGTGATCAGAACCCCGATGCCGCTGGCCCGCAGGCTACTGATGATCTTCTGCAAGTCGAGCACGGCGATGGGGTCGATCCCCGAAAACGGTTCGTCTAGCAAGATGAACGTGGGATTGATGCAGAGACAGCGGGCGATTTCCACCCGTCGGCGCTCTCCTCCCGAAAGGGCATATCCACGATTCTGCCGGATATGCTCCAGTCCTAGTTCATCGATAAACTTTTCCATCTTCTCGCGGCGCTCATGCCAGGAAATCGGCTGGGCTTCCAAAACCGCCAGGATGTTCTCTTCGACCGTAAGCTTTCGAAAGACCGAAGCTTCTTGCGGGAGATAGCTGATGCCATACTGGCGCGCCCGGAGGTACATGGGAACGTCGGTGATGTCTTGACCGTCGTATAAAACGCGGCCAGTGTCAGGGGGGATCAAGCCAACAATGGCGTAAAACGTGGTTGTCTTGCCAGCGCCGTTAGGTCCAAGTAATCCAACAACTTCGCCCTGCTGGACTTGGAGGCTAACCCCATTTACAACGCGGCGGCCCCGGTAGGATTTCCCGATTTCTTCGGTGGCCAAGGTACGCATTTCTCTTGCCAATTACCGGGCAACCCGCGTTTGCGTTACCACAGGACTGCTTGCTTCGCCTTCTACGAGCACCCTATCATCGCGTCTAAAGAAAGTCAACGAAACCCCCGTAATCTTGCCCTGTTCGGCATCAAAAATGCTAGGAGGTCCGCCGGTGAGGACGAATTTGTCGTCAACCGCCGTATAAACAAGGTTTTGCCCCTCGGCGCGACGGTTCGGCTGCTCGATCCGGACATCCCCCTGGGCGACCATTTTATCGAGTTGGCCGGGGGTCCCAAGCGCTTGGATCGCCGTTGTTTGGCTGCGGGGTAGCAGATAGGCATCGAGCGTACTGGCGTAGGCGGTGAATTCCGTCGCCTTGGCCAGGACTCCTCCGTCATAGTGCACGCGCCGATCGGCATCGGCATAAGTGACTTTGCTAGCCGTGATGGTGATTGGGTCCGTCGAGGGCGAGTTGTTGATTCCCTTCTGCTTCCCGGTTGGTTGGCCTGGGGCTTTCTCGGCTTGCGCTTTTTGCGACTGAACCAGTATGGTCTGGACCGGCTGCGTTTTGGTTCCAGCAGCGGAGACTGACCGGCGGCTCCGGTCAAACTGAATGCTGGGAGCTTCAATGACATTCGCGTCCTGCCAAAGCCGGGCATTGCCTTTGTAGAGGGCCATAGCAGGAGCGCTTTGCGCCGTCATCGTCTTGGCGGTCACATGAATCGGCGAAGATGACGCCAGGAGTGCCCCGTTGGGATCTTCCTTGAGGTCGCTATACGTACTCTTCACGTCGCCGTCTGCCAGAGCCTCCCCCTTTGCTCGATCTATCCGGATGGTATTGGCGGTCGTGGCCATTCCGCCGCTGGCGATTCGTGGGCTTCCCGTCAGCAGTAGCATCTGGTCCGCGGGCGTGTAGCGTCCAACGTTGGCCCATGCTTGCATACGCTTCTCTGCCTGCTGACCGTCGGAATAGGCCACATGCCCCGACTGAGTGAGAGTTTCGATGCCACCTTGCGGCAGGAAAGTAGCGTCGATGGAGTCGCTGGAACTGATGCGGTCGGGCTTTTCAGGAATGGAGTTAACGATCCGGGCGTTCGGGGCGCCATGAATACTGGCGAGATGATTGTGACCGTCTTTCTGAGCGAAGTCGGCGGTGAACTTGCCGGCGGTCACCACTGTGTGCTGTGCCGCAGCTTTGTCAGTTTGATTAGGACTCGCTTGCTGGTTGATCGTGATTTGCGCCGCGCCATCCGTTACTGCCTGCCGCAGGATACGCCCCTTCGCAATGGCAAAGTCCATTGCCGAAGCAGCGAGTTCAAAATCTTGCAGTCCGCTCGCCGTCGCTTTTGTGGGGGAAGGACTTGAAGGCTTCTCTGAGAAATGAACGCTGTCGAGGGCATGAACTTTGTGGAGCACGTTCTTGCCAACGAAGTCCATCACGACTCTTCCTGCGGCGCCCTGCATCGCCTGAGCGCCCGTCTGGTCAAAATGAACGTTGCCCGTCAGGGTAGCGGTGCGGAGCAGATCTTCCCCGGGTTCGAAGAGAAATTCCGCTGAGTCCGAGTGGCCGTTAAATTCGCCCGGTTGCGAGTCGGCCACCGCCTCATGATTCTTGGCACTCTGTTTGGAGGCACGCGCTGCGGGCGTTTTCGATTGCGCAACAACGTTCCCCGTAGCGACCACTTTATCCACGTGATTCTCCGGGCTCAGAAAAAAAACCGCTTGGTCCGCCAGGACATTCCCGGTTTCACGCTCAAGCTGGGGATGATCCAGCGTGATCTGTCGAGGATCGTTGTTGATCACTCCGTGCTCGGCTTGAATCACCGCGGCGTGGGACCCAGTGAGCTCAAGATGAATTTGCGAGCCCAATGTCAGAGTGTTGTTTTTTCCCGAGTACCTCACACCGATTGCCGATCCGGAGGCTTGTGGGGAGCGGAATTCTACGCGTGCGTCGGTCCAGGCATTGCCTGAGTTCTTGTTGAAAATCAGATCTCGAGTCTTCAGGTGGATCGGATTTTTTAGTTCTTTCGGGGTTGACTGATCCGGACTGGTCAGGCCCGCCGGGTTCGCAACTAGATCAATGGAAACATCGCCCATGGCTCTGACATCGCCTGAATTTTTGTCGTACGAGAAGTCGTCTCCGTAAATCTGGTCGTAACGGGACGAGTCGCGGCCATAGAGAACGATATTAACGTTATGCAACTGGGCATTGCTGTTGAGCTTGAACTCTTTAACGTCGCTGGCCTCGACCGTGAAAAGCGTACGTTTGCCGTCAGATTTCGAGAACTGAAATCCGTGGGCGGTCTGCTTGATGTCGAAGCCAATCTTGTTCGGCACTGACTTTAGGACGTTGATCGCCTTCGACCGCGCGTAGAAATACATTCCGGCGACTGCCAGCGTAAGGGCCATAGCAGTCGTCGCGAGAATCCGGCGCAAACGGTAGACCGGCAGCGGCATCTGGGTTCAGTGTAAATCAGTACTCAGTTCCCAGTCCCCGGTACACAGTTTTTGATACCTTTTAGTCTTCCATGGGAAACGATTCGAAGCATCCGCTGCTTGAGTTTTGCAAAATTCAGGTGATGCGCGGGCAGAAGATTGTGCTCGATGACTTCAGTCTGCGGATTGGGGCGGATGAGCACGTCGCCATCCTCGGGCCGAACGGCTGCGGGAAGTCGACTCTGATCAAGACGATTACGCGCGAGTGTTACCCGATTGCACGCGATGGATCGTCCATGGCGATTCTCGGACAGGACTCCTGGGACGTCTTCTCGCTCCGTTCAATGCTGGGGATTGTGTCGAACGATCTGATGCTCTCCTGCACGGGTGACGCGTGCGGAAGGGATGTTGTGCTATCAGGTTTTTTTAGCAGCACAGCGATATACCCGAATCATAACGTCGATCCGGCTCATCGTGAAAAGGCCGACGCGGCACTCTCCGAGTTGAAGATTTCACACCTTGTGCAGCGGCCAGTTTGCGAGATGTCATCGGGAGAAGCACGCCGGGTGCTGATCGCCCGGGCCTTAGTTCATCGGCCACGGGCATTGTTGTTCGATGAACCCTGCAATTCTCTCGATTTGGGGGCGCAGCAGAAGCTTCGCCAGACGATGAGCGAACTGGCGAGGGCCGGGACTGCCATTATTCTGGTTACGCACGAACTGGCTGACATCGTCCCGGAAATTCAGCGGGTAGTACTGATGAACCAGGGACGGATCGTGGCCGATGGGCAAAAAGAAGAAATTCTGAAAGTAGACCGACTGGCAAAGTTATTCGGCGTCAACGTGCAGATGGAACGGCGGGATGGGCACTACCATCTGTGGTAGCCGGTGCGCGCAGATCCCGCAGTGATAATTCCAACCCGCCGTATTCCGGGTGATCGTTGTGGCCGATGCAGAATGCGATGTCGATCGAGTCCCCGGCGAGAAGTGGGTTCTGCTGAATACGTTCGGCCATGTGCCAGCCCAGGGCGTCGTAAACAATTTTCGAGCGGTAGTCGACCTTTCCGTCAGTCCTCGGCGAAACTCCTTGGGCTTCGGCCGCGGCAGCAGTTCTCTTATCGCGGTGAATCGCGGCGCCATCGGGATGGCAGCGTGGAGTCGCCAGGATTGCCGCTGCCGAAAGCTCCAAGGATTCATCAGATAGCACGACACGCTCTCCGGCGCGGAGTTTCAGCTTCACGTGCTTTTCCTTCAGGATTTTTGGAGGAGCGACGAGTCGCACGGCGCGCGAGACAAACACCGGTTCGGCATTGCTCATCCCGAATGGCTCCAGCAGTTCGAGGGCATGGAAAAGTTCGGGCGTCACATCTGTCAGATCTAATTCGCCATCGGTCTCCAACATTGGCTCAAAATCTGAAAGCCTTAGCTTTGTTCGGGCGAATGCATCGAGACGTGTCCGCAATTCGGGGACATTCGCGGCCGGCATGGCGAATCCGCAGGCGTGGGAGTGGCCGCCATATCGTGTGAACAGGTTTCCGCATGATTCGACCGCTTCCAGCAGGTGAAACGCGCGGATGGAGCGGCCTGAGCCGAACGCCTCATCGCCTTCGCGTGAGATGACGAGCGTCGGACGATTGTATTTCTCGACGATCCGCGTCGCGGTGATGCCGATAACACCGCGGTGCCATGCGTCGCCGTCGACTACGATGCAATAGGCATCGCACAGCGCGGCGTCGGCGGCGAAGCGCTCCTCCACCGCGAGCAGAATCCTGCGTTCTTCCTCCTGGCGATCGGTATTGAGTTGATTCAGCTTGGACGCCAGTTCCCTAGCTCGCGCAGGATCTTTCACACTAAACAGTTCGATGACGTCACGGGCGATGTCCATGCGTCCGGCGGCGTTGATGCGCGGAGCGATACGGAATCCCACCTCGCCGGATGTGGGCGGACGATTGGCGGAAATCTGCGCGATTTCCAGCAACGCCTTAAGACCAGGATTCACCGCCCTCCGCAGCGCATCGAGCCCAAGCGACGCAAAAACTCGATTTTCTCCCGTCAGCGGGACGGCATCGGCAATAGTTGCAATCGCCACCACCTTCATAAACGAGAGCAGCAGCTTGTTCTGATCTCTTGAGGCAAGCCGGCGCTGCATCAGGCCTTGCGCCAGTTTGAAAGCCACCCCGGCACCGCAGAGCTGCTTGTAGGGATAGCTGCATCCGTTCTGGTTAGGATTGATCACTGCCAGAGCTTTGGGCACGCCATCCTGCCCGGGCAAGTGATGATCTGTAACGATCAAATCGACACCGAGGCGCTGTGCGGTCTCTGCGGGACCGAACGCACGGATTCCCATGTCAACGCTGATGATCAGACGAATGCCGGCAGCTGCAGCGCGCTCGATCACGTCGTCGCGCATGTCGTAGCCTTCACGAATCCTGTGTGGGACGTGGAAATCGGCGGTGCCTGCGCAGAGTTCGATCGCTGTCTTCAGGATGATGACAGCCATGGTGCCGTCCACGTCGTAGTCCCCGTAGATCAACATGGGTTCTTTACGCTCGATGGCGGCATCGAGGCGGTCGACGGCAGCGCTTAAACCGGTCATCTGCTCGGGAGAATGTAGATCTGAGAGCGATGGGCGAAGAAAACGAAGAGCGGCGCCGGCATCGATAATTCCCCGCCGTACCAGGAGCGGCGCGAGGATATGTGCGTTACGCGACGTCATCATGCCGCCTAAGGCAGCGTCGTTGCGAAGGGAGGAAATCAGTGACTCGACTGCGGCACGATCCGATGGCTTTTGAATCCACTGCATGGGTGATGCAGCAGTTTACTCCAGGAAGGATTGTGCAGAAGTGTTGGAAATCTGTCAGCCAAGTTTCGCTCGGCGAACGGCCAAGGCGCCTGTTCCCACACAAACTTAGTTCTCTTCGTCCTGATCCGGTTCGTCCAAGGTGAGACCGCCGAATTCGTCGGAAACCTCGAGGAGGCGCTGGTAGCGGTCGTACCAATCCGTGCTGACCTCGCAGAGAAACATCGATCCCTGATACGCCCAGCCAAGCTGCAAGTAGCCGACTTTTCCAACGTGGGCCCGGAGCCAGCGTGCATCGTCAACGTCGTCGCCGTCGGTGAATTCCGAGTTCGTGAGACGCTCGACCATCTCATCGAGTTCCTGCCGCTGGAGCACCCAGGAGTGCATGGTGAGGAAGGCGGCGCCGGCAGACTTGGCGAGTTCCACAAAATCCTTCCAGCCGTCGGGATTGTCACCCATCTCCCACATGACACACTGCACTTCCTCGTAGTCGACATAGCCGTGAAAACGGCGCATGCCGTGGCCTTCGATGAAGGCAATCATGTCGTCTTTTACAGTAGTCAGATCGTCTGGAATGGGAGACATAGCAGGGGCAAAGACCGCAAATTTTTATTGTATGCCCTTCCTTGGCGGCATGCCACTTTCGAAATGTCTTCAGCGCGAAGGCGTGGTCCCGACCATCAATTGCAGAAACATGGGATAGAACTTTTGGGCGTTAACATCGAATTGGATCTCGACCTTCTGCGTGGCAGGCGCGGGGCTGGCATTTTCGGGCCAGGTAAGGGTGTTGCCGTAGGTCGCGCCACGATCGATATCGGCGCTCATAAAACGAGCTTCCGTTTTCGTGATGATACTCGGATCAATCCAGGCGGCCGCCGCAAGTTCGTCCCACATGATGTCGGCGCCGGGAGTCAGCATGGCGAATTTTGCGATGTATCGTGCCACCGGGGTTCCAGCAGCTTCGATCTGCTTCACGAACTCGGGCGTCATCTTTACTTTCACCGAGACATCGGTCGGAGTGCAAACGATTTTCTTCCACGGCGCGCGCAGGACGACGGCAGCGGCCTCCGGGTCGAACCAGAAATTGAATTCATGTCGCGGATTGTTCAGGAACTCCGGATTGTCACTCCTGGGACTGATTCCTCCGCCCATGAATACGAGTTCTTTCGCGAGCTCCGGCAATTGAGGATCAATCGAGATCGCGAGCGCCAGATTTGTCATGGGGCCGCCTTCGTAGATCGTGACCTCCTGCGGATACTTGTGGACCATACGGATCAGGAAGTGCGGCGCATCTTCTACCGCCGCCTTGATGCTGGGCTTCCCTTCGGCCATTGGAGGAATGACCGAGGCTTCATGCCACCAGCGATCGTCCCACGCACCCGCGTAAGCCACTTGGCCGAATCTCTGCTGCCAAAGCTGGGCCTCATGGCGTGTGCGAACGAGAGGAAACTCCGCACCGGGGACGACCGGAATGTCAGTGCGTCCAATGATCTCGAGCAGTCGCAAAGTATGGGCGACTTCTTCATCGAGCCACTGATCGCCACTGACAACTGTAATGCCGAGGACCTCGACCTGAGGCGACTGAATCAGTGTAAGCAGCGTTTGCATGTTGCTGCCGCCGGGCCCGGAACAATCTTCGTTGATGATGATCTTTCGGCGGGGTTGGGCAAAAGCTGAAAAGCTAAACAGGAGAATCCAAAACGCGATGACGTTCGATTTGCCGACAGTTTTCACGTGTTCTCTATCCCAAAAAAGAACTGGGCAGATCGGGAGTGCCGATCTGCCCGAAAATTCCACCGCTGGCGACGACCGCTAGAACTGTAGCTTCAGGCCAAACTGAATCAGACGTGCGTTGTTGACCGTGTTGTTGATGACTCCAAAGGTCGCCGGAGCGTTGATGTCCTGCTCGCCGCTGCCGCCCGATCCTCCCATATAGAACTGGGGATGGTTGAACAGGTTGAAGAACTCGGTGCGGAACTGCAGGTTCATGCCTTCGCGGAACGACAGCGGGAAGTCCTTGATGATCGAGAAGTCCGCGTTCACGAACCGTGGACCGTAGAGCGGAGCCCGTGCTGCAGTCCCGAGTTCTCCTGCTGGCGCTTGCTCGAAGGCGCAAGGATTGAACCAGTTCTGAATCGTGTGGATTTGGGAAGGTGCCGTGCAACCCGGATTTCCCGCAACCGCACCTGCTTTGTTTGGATCCCCGACCTGGTTCGGCCGCTGGAACGTATTTCCGTTGTACGAAAAGAAGACTCCGGAGCCATCACCGCTGTCGACCACGAACAGCGGGAAGCCAGAGGTGGCGTGCACGATGACGTCTGTTTCCCAGTTCCCTAGAATCGCATTCGTAGCGCCACTCCAGTTGCTGCCGAAGCGCTTGCCTTTGCCAAACGGCAAATCGTACAGAATGCTTGCCGTGAAGTTGTCGTTGAGATTCAACTGCGAGAGACCCCAGTCGAGCTTTGCACTTCCGGGGAGCGGATAATAAATCGCTCCGGGGTTCGTACCCAATCCATCGGGCATACCGGAATCGAACGTTCGAGACCAGGTGTAACCGAGCAGTGCGTAGAGCCCGTGACGCGTGCTCTTCGTTTCAGCTTTGATCTGCAGCGAGTCATAATGTGCCGTCCCCACACTATTGTTGCTGCTGACCGACTGGAATGGCGCAGCATACGGATAAGAAGGGAACCCGCAGCCTACCGTGTACCCTGGCACTACCCCGCACGCGCTGGGCGAAGTGAGATTTTCGTTTGCCTGGCCAACCAGCAGGTGTGTGCTGCGAGTGCCGGCATAGCCGGTAGTCAACACCACATTTCCGGGCAGTTGCCGCTCAACATTCAAATTGAACTGCTGCACAATACCCTGCCGGAAATTGCGGTTCATCGACTGAATCGTTCCGGTGTAGGTTTGGGGATTCTGAGGCCCGGACAGCACTGCGCCGCCTGCAACGGGAGTGCTCGAAGGAGTAGATGGGTCTACCAGGAAGCCTCCGGAGAGCGAGAACTGAGGACCAAACGCAAAACAGAAGTCGCTCGGGCAGGGATCGACCTCGGCATAATAAGGCGGGTTCTGCCACAAGCCTTGTCCGCCCTGGTTCCAGGATGAGTCGTGGAGAATGCCGTAGCCGGCGCGGATAACGGTCTTATCACTACCCATGACCTTCCATGAAATTCCAATGCGAGGTTCAATCGCGGTCTTGTCGTATTGAATTCCGGCGCGGCCATCAGTCACGACGCAGGTTGTACATCCGCTGATCGCAGGGCTCCCCTTGGGCACATACCATTTCAACGTCTGAATATCAAAGTTGGCTTGCCGGTTTTGAACTTCCGTGGTTGGCGTCGCAAGTGCCCACGCCACGCCAAGGTTGACGGTCAAATTGGACGTGACTCGCCAATCGTCCTGCACGAAAGGCCGGAATAGCTTCCAGCGGCGTCCGGTGGTCCCGCCCAGGAACGTTTGATCATGGGCGGCGAATACGCCGGTACCGCCTAACAACACGTCAGCAGCGTCATCTCCCGTCAGAGCCGCATTCTCTACGAAGAAGCCGTCCTGAAACGCGTTGTTTCGCACATTCATCTGGCTGGCTCGGTACGTAGCTCCGAAGCGGATGTTGTGCTTGCCGCGAATCAGATCCAGAGTGTCGGAAATTGAGTAGACGTTTGTTCCACCTTGATAAGGCGCATATCCACGATCGCCAATAGCAAAATAATTCGCCATCAAGAACGACGACATGCCGCAACTAATGCAGTCCTTTTTGGATTGATTTAGCGTCGTAGGATACCCCGTGATCGAAGAGCACTTCGATCCGAGATCCGCCCCCGGGATACCGATCACCGCTGCTTCGCAACTACCGGTTCCAAACGAAAGGATGTGATTGAAAATGCGGTTGAAGCCGAAGGTAGCCTGGTTGATCGTGTTTGCGGAGAATACGTGCGTCTCCGAGATCGCAGCATTACGCCCGTGATTGTCGATGTACTGATTGCTGCCGAACGCGTTCTGCTCGGTCCATGTGGGGGAACCACCCGGTATGAAGTTGGTTGCCTGGTCGTAGCTGAATCGCCCAAAGATCGAGTCTTTGGCTGAGAAGTTGTGATCAACGCGAATATCGCCGGTGCCTTCGTTCGTTCTTCGCACGGGCACGTTGACGTAGTTGTAACCAGCTCCGGTCGCGTTGGGCGTTGGATAAAGCTGGAGCACTTTCAATCCGACTGAGTTGGCAACTGCGCCTGGAATCACGTTACACGGAGTACCTCCGGTCTGAACTCCGCTCACCGGAGTTATAGAGTTTCCCGAAGCATCACACTGAAAAGGCCCGCCGTTGAACGGAGACGTAATATCGCCGAATCCGTCTGCATTCTTTGTTATGCCATCAAAAACGCCGGGTCTTGCGACACCCAGTGGATCCAGGGAGAAGTCGTAATCTCCGTTTGCATTGGCGGTTGTCATTGCCGTAGTCGGCACGAAGCCCGTGAACGGCACGCCACGACGCTGCATCTTCGCCTGATAATCGAGGAAGAAAAATGTCTTGTCCTTCTTGATCGGACCGCCAAACGATCCACCGAATTGATTCAGATTGAATTTTTCTTTCGTATTCGCGAAGTAACTCTTCGCATCCAGCTTGGTGTTGCGGAAGAATTCAAACAGCGAACCGTGGAACTGATTCGATCCAGACTTTGTTGTGACCAGCACCGTCGGTCCGGCGCGCTCGCCATATTCCGCGGAGTAATTGTAAGTAAGGACCTTGAACTCCTGGATGCTGTCAATCTGGGAGAAGATCGCAATCCCGCCTTCATCGAGCTGGTTATTGTCGTTGCCATCCAGCAGCCAGTCAGTACTCTGCTCACGCGAACCGCCGACGGAAAGCGAAAAGGCACCGCGCGTTGCAGCTTCGCTGCTTGCGGCGCTGGT